>JGI12316J14372_10005157_pt1 | contig 10503 bp, 11 predicted proteins | sample MarCyaLeptolynsp_FD_14372 | JGI IMG/M metagenome (IMG submission 14372) | reverse complement strand
GCGGAACCGGGCAAACTTATCAACCTCAGCGGCCTCTGTGCCCCATTTGTCGAGGGAGAACGGCGGGTTGGCGACCACCACGTCAAAGTGGCGCAGCATGTCATCTGAGGTCCGCAGCTTCGGGTTACGTATGGTGTCCCCCCATTCGATCTGGTGGTTGGTCTCGCCATGCAGGAACAGGTTCATTTTGGCCAGCGCCCACGTGGAGCCAATCGCCTCCTGCCCATAGAGTGCATATTGTTTGGTGCCGGTGCTTTCGCGAATGAGCCGCCCACACTTCATCAACAGGGATGCGGAACCACAGGTCGGGTCACAGATGTCATCGCCGATCTGGGGGTCAACCAGCCGGGCCATGAGTTCGGACACCTCTGCCGGGGTATAGAACTCCCCTGCCTTTTTGCCCGCCGTGGCCGCAAACCGGGAGATCAGGTATTCATAAGCCCCACCAATGATATCGAGGTTGCCCACCCGGGATGGGCGCAGGTCCAGTGCCGGTTTGGCAAAGTCCTCCAGCAGGTGACGCAGGATGTCGTTCTTTTGTTCCTCATCGCCCAGCTTGTTGGAGTTAAAGCTGATGTCTTGGAACACATCCCGCAGCTTATCTCCGTTGGCCTCTTCCACCGCATGCAGGGCCTTGTCGATACGTTCGCCGTTCCCGGCCTCATGGCGGCGTTTGTGCAGGGCGTCAAAGCTGGCATGTTCCGGCAGAACAAAGCTTTCCTGCTGCATCATGGCAGAAACCAGTTCAGGGTTGTCGGGGTAGTCTGCTTCGTAGCCCGCCTTGTGGTCCTTCCAGACATCCGAGATGTATTTCAGGAACAGCATGGTCAGAACGTAGTCTTTGTAGATCGATGGATCGACAACGCCCCGGAAGGTATCACATGCGCCCCATGCGGCCTTGTTGATTTCTGATTGGGTTATCGGGTTCATTTGTTTCTCAATAAGATGGCGACAAGCTCGCTGTAGCGGCTGGGATCAAAGCTGACAGCAGTTTTGCGGAAAAGGTCATCTTCCTGACGGAAGATAGCAAGGATGGTCTCCCGCACAAGTTTTGGGGGCGGGCGGCTTTCTTCTTGGGTGATCACGGTTTCGACGAATTCAATCACTTCGCCCATCCGGTCAATGTCGGTGTCGGTAATGCGGCGCAACATAGCGGCATCGCGAAGCTGGCTAGGGGAGACGCCATACAACTCAGCAAAACGGGTAAGCTCTGTCTCAGTCACATCCCGGCGGCCAGCCTCGATCCGGCTGATGACACTCTGCGACATGCCTAACTGTTCCCCCACCTGAACCATCGAAAGTCCGGCGTCTTTACGGGCACTTTTTAACAGTTCGTGCAGCAAATCGGTTCCTCAGTGCATTTTGTGCACCGTTGATTGCACAAAATGCACGAATAGGGAAGGATGTAAGAAATATTCTAATATATTCGCAGAATAATTGCGAATCATGCAATCAATGCATACTAAAGCCTCATGACGTTAGATGATTACCTTCGCACTCATTCTGTATCTGGCCCGGCATTTGCCGAACGTATCGGCGTAGACCCGACGACGGTCTACCGCATCCGCAAAGGACAGGTTTTGCCGCACCGGAAGACCATCATGGCGATTATTCAGGCCACTGAAGGGCTGGTTGGGCTGTCGGATTTCATCGCGGTCGAGACATTGCAACAGACTGGAGAGCCTGCCGAATGACCCCCGAAACACTTGCACTGATCACTGCATATTTTGTCTGCTCCGCCACTGCGGAAGAGCGGGTTATGACCCGGACCGAGGTGGAGACCTGCTCGGTTTTGTATATGGATACAAAGCTGGCTTTTCTGCCAGACGTGGATGCCACCTTATATGCCGCCATGTCAGCCAATCAGAGGGCCGAAGTGAACCGGCGTGGCTACGCAGCCTTTGTTGGGTGGAAAACTGCAAATCCAAATATAGTCACCGAACTGGAGGCAAAAGCGCGGGCCAGCAATCTGGGGCAAGTAAGCTGAGGTGGATTAGGAAAATACTGAGGCGTTCTCTGGCTGCGTATGTTCAGCAGCCGCCTTCGTCCCCGCCGCCTGATACCGTCGTGGAGATGGCAGTGGCTATTAATGATGCCATTGCCCAACTGCCCCACGAAGGAGAGTATACGTGGTTCCAGACACGCTGGTGCCAGATGCGCCCGGATCAGCAGTATAAATGGGTGGAGCGCCGTAAGGCCCCGCTGCTGATCATATGGACCAGTGGTGGACCAGCAGGCTTTGTCGGGCTTGGACAAGACCTCGATTCCGAGTTGCACCGGATCGATAGATGAGGTCACCGGTCCTCGGCTTCATCATCATCAGCAAACACTGCCTCCCAATATTCGCGGATGGCATCGCTAATAATTGCTCCGGAAAATCGACGCTCTTCATCACGCAGTTCGGCCAGCATTTCGATGGCGTCCTCGTCCACTTGTCTAACGGATAACTTCTTTCTCATAAACTTTCCTCCTCGCGTATTTAGAGAAGGCGGACTTTGTGCACACAAAATTAACGCATGCTGGCGCCTGCTAGGCCGACATCTGTTGGTGGTCCCCGACACCCAAGACTATGCGGAATGTGACTGCCTCGATCAGCAATCGGCCATACATAGCTAGAGGGATCACATGCAGTGTGCTGGGGGGCATTTGATAGAATACACACCGGGAAATTTCGAACAAGGCGAGCACGCCTTCGTTCGCAAGTTCTCCGATTGCGTAGTTCAACTAGGCTAGAACTGACAATTCGGCGAATTCTCCGTCTTGGCCGTCGATAGCTGTCTGCTGCGTGATCCCAACGCCCCTTTAATCTCTTCTTTAATTGGCTGAGAGTAGAGGTATGAAAAACATTGCCCTGCCGTGTGCGAACTTCCCTGATATTTAGCTCATCACAGACCTCGGACAGGGTAACCTTCTGACCTGCTTGGCGATGTGCTACAAGAACTACTACCTCCAGAATGGTGTCATACAGTTGTCTAGCCAGCATCATGTTAGTGGTAGCCCCGGTCCGGGCGTGCTCCCGAATTTCAGATCGACCAAGATTGCCACCATTTTCGACATAACGTGCCAGCCCTTCTAGGCATGCCCGCTCCTGCTTCTTTGTGCGTCTTTCAATGCGGCGATGCTCACCGGTGGCGATGATCTCATTCAAGTCTAGCCCGGTGGATATATCATAAATGCGGTGCCCTAGACCTTGGGCTTGAATCAGTTCAAACACGTCCATTCGTCTGGAAATTCGGTCCGCAGATGCCACGATCATCATCGCATCGGCGTTTCGTTTTAGTAGCCTGAGTGCGGTCCCCAACTTGCCTGCCATACGCCTAGTCATATCAGCCTTGCCGGAGATTTGTTCTTTCAGATCAATGTTGCTTTCGGATGACAGCACAAAGTTTGGCAGGGCAGACTTCACTGTTGCCAGTTGGTTTTTGTAGTCTGACTTAACTTGTCTCTTCGTGCTCACTCGGCGGTAAAGAATGAGGTTGTGGCTGCCAGAAGATGTTGAGTTAACTTCATTTTTGCATGTAAAGCCTTGTCTATGGCATGAAGGTGATGATTTTTCTGATTTCATATGCACCCCGTTTTCTGCTTGCCCATTCACCTAGGTGTCGCGGATCGGCGCTAAATCAATCTTGCTGCCTTTCGAGGCGATTACAGGAGGGCGAGCCGCTGCTTTTCAAAGCCATGCTGTGTGCCCAAACCCCTCACTTGCCTAAATACGGAGTGGAGGGAATCAGATGATAGGAAAAGACATGTCCCGCCATTGGCCGCTGATCGAGCATATCAGTCCAAGGGCTGCTGCACTGCTTAACGAAGATATTGAACCGGTAAAATTTAATGTCGGTTGGTTGTTTGACGAAGATGATCAGCCGTCATCCCGGTGCAGCCGCTACCCCGACAGGCATACGGAACAGAAATAACCATATCGAACCACTACGGAATGATGCCGTTCATCCTGCCCGGTCCCGTTGGTCACGCAGGATTCTGAAGACGGATGCTCGCCCGATTTCGAGTTGTTTGGCAATCTCATCTGGACGGAACCCTCTCTCCCTCAGTTTCAGCACCTCTAGTGTCTTCGCACGGGCCGTAGGTTTTCGCCCTCTATACTTTCCCTCTTTTTTCGCCTTCGCGATCCCGTAAGCACGTCTCTCAGCTAGCCTGTCACGCTCAAACTGTGCAACCGCACCCATCATTCGGACCAGCAACATCTGGGTGGGGTCCGACGGGTCCAGTGGATGGGGCGAAAGGTCAGGCAGCAACCAGATGACATCGCGGTTTGCAGGACGGGTAATTGCTTCGTCCGCCGCTGCCAGATCACGGAATGCGCGGTCCATCTTGGCGGCAACTAGACACACCCGGCTCCCCCCCACTGCATGCTCATTCGCTTCCGCCAACATCCGACGGAACTCCGGACGTTCGCCACGGGTGGATGCCTCTTCAAAGAACATCCGGGAACAGCCCAAACCTTTCAGGGTTGCGATCTGGTCATCCCACCCCGCAGCCTGTTCCACTCGGTTCACCGACACACGCACATAGCCCCATTTTTCCAATATCTTTCTCCAGTATCACTGCGATGTAAATCTAGCGAGATTGTATCAATAGGATGCCGATTCGACAATTATGATACTAGCTTCGTGTGATATCGAGAGGTCTCGTTGGGGACGTCCCATGTGAGACTCAAAAGTAAGTTCAATTCAAAGATTGCTCTTGCACTCGAGTTGTGCGCTGCACTTTATGCTGCAACCTAAGACGCACACAGCAAAGGATTTTACTATTGATTTCCCTTGATTCTCTGAGAACTCCCTTGTTCCTCGCAGCAACAAGCGGCGGAAAAAATAAGCTGTCCTCGCCGTTCGCGAAAAATTTCAATCGCGACGAATGGAAAGTGACGGCAGCGAAGCACGCCGAAAACCAGCGTGATAAAGAGCTTGCGTATTCAGCTTTGTTTTTGGGGGCGCAGGTATCCTCACTCAGAGAGAACGTTTTGGCTGGCCTACTGAACAGCCTGAGCAAGAGAACAGCAATACTCTTGGCTGTAGCTTCAGCGAACCGGAATACACTATTGGTGCAAGAGGCATTTCGTAGAAATTTATCAAAGCCAAAGGACTCCCAAGCTTTCCACATTATGGAACTAGGAGAAATGGGAATAGACAGTGCACCGCAGCCAGAACTTACCTCGGATGACCAAATCAACGCAATTGTGGACACCATGCCGAATTGGTTTTTTGAAGCGAAATCCCTGACAAATGATCGCGAACCAAGGAATACAAATTACAAAGAAATTGAATATCAGGCTGGTTTTGCCCTGTCCGTAGAAGCTGGTCTAGGTGACCTCTGGCAGGCGGCTCTTTGGGAAGGCTGGCACATCACCGGCGCTGGTGGAAATTTCACCTTTGAACCCTTTGACAAAGAAAGTAGCTACTATTGGTTTGCCAGTCAAAAGCGAACTGAAGCTGCGCAACTCGGTGAACTAGTCCGGAATAGAAAACTCGGGTCACCAATAGTTGCGTTTCCACACCTTCGAAGCCCATTGGAGTTCCGAAAGACAAAGAAAGGGGTCTCAATAAGATACGGAAAACCAAAAAAGGCTGACGCCAACGAACTTGAAAACAGCATAAACCTCCTTAAGACCTCCTACCTATCTAGCTGGGCTGACCATCCACTAAGCGTCAACGGAACCAATGTGACAATTACACAATTGATTCAATCTCTTTGGGTCATCGACCAACTATCTCAGACAATGCTCAATAAATTGAGCTTCCGCAGAATAACTTCTTATAAAAATATTTCCGATCTCTCCCTAAGGATTCGGGTTGACTGCCTAAAAGAAGCGCTAATGGCTTGCCTTGGTGTCGACAAAATCACTGCCTCCGCACTAGTTACACATCTGTCAATTGATCCACAAGACACAGGAAAGTGCTTCAACGAAGGACTTTGGCTACATCCATTGGTGAAATTAGACGACAACGAGCTTCTTATCGTGAAGCCTTCCGTGAAATATGGCTCCACAATCAGGTTTGCCGAAAAGACGCTGCAGACTCTTCTTGGAAGCGACTTATCCAAGACGACCGACCCCGGTATTGCATTCGAAAATGAACTAAGGGTTGCGACCAACAAAAAATTAAACGAGAATCCAATTATCAAAGACTTCATTTGCCTGCAGCACGCGATCAGACGTAAACGCGAGGACGAAGAAGAGATCGACATGTTGCTGCGCATCGGTAAAGTTGTGATTGTTGTAGAAGCGAAATGTTTCTTGGCACCTAGCGAGCCTATAGAGAGGTTCAACCACCTTAAGCGTCTCGAAGATGCTGCTGTGCAAGCTGAACGCAAGGCAAAATGGGTTCAAAAGAACATCTCAAAATTTGCATCGTTGCTCACCTACGATCAACCTCAAGATTTGGAAGTGATCCCCTTGGTAATATTGAATCAAAGAGTCGGGTCAGGTCTTTTTATCAACGGAGTTCAAATCACTGATATCTTTTTTTGGAATCTTTTTGTGAGTCATGGCTTCTACAACTCAGGGGCCGCCCTTGCAAAAGATAGTCATGTGCTAGAGACGACAACAATGTATAGAAGCGAAAAAGAAGCGGAGACTCGAATAAAAGACATTTTTGGCTCCCCACCAACCATGTCACGTTTCTGGAAAGCGGAAGATTGGATTGAATTTGAGTTCCCATTAGGAAAGGGAGTTCTCAAGATAGCAAAAGCATCTATGAAAGAGAACTCTCTGGTAAGTCCACAACTTGCAGAAGCAAGTTACCAGTTAAGCGTTCATAATGGCTAAAAGTGCGCAGGAGAGTTTACATGAGCGAGATGGTATGGAGGGGGCTATCTCGCCTCCTCCACTGTCGAGCTAAAACAATACAAGGAACACAGACTGTGAGTCATACTGTAGGACATGCGATGTGCAAATATAACGTAAGCAACTGAAATGTAACAATTAAATTTCAATAGAACATATTCCGGTACTCGCCTCCAAACAAAATCAAGCCCTTGCGCTGATTTAACCAACCCCCAAACGTCAAGAACAACACTTCCTCAGAGCGGACACTTTGCTTGCGGCTCAGCGCAGCGAAATCTAGGTTTCTTCGCCTAGACGTCACGGCAAGTGGCACCTGCGGACGTCCGGCGCCTTGCGTAACAACGGTATGCGATCACCGCTACGACCTCTCCACAGGATCAAAACTGCTCCCGGCTCGCCGCCAGCAAAACCTTCCCGGCCTATCTCTGCGTCATCTCAGCAAGAAAAACTGCATGAAACCGGAGGGGATCTCTACTGTTTCAACCGGAACCGCTGGATCTTGCCCGTCTCGGTTTTAGGCAGCGCATCGGTGAACAGGACGGACCGCGGGTATTTATACGGGGCAATCTCTGCCTTCACGTGGTCCTGAAGAAGCTTGACAAGCTCTTCACCCGGCTGATGGCCCTCGGCCAATACCACGTGTGCCTGCACGATCTCGCCACGCGCCTCGTCCGGCGCGCCGACCACCGCGCATTCCGCCACGGCCGGATGTGCCAGCAGCGCTGCCTCGACCTCCGGGCCGGCAATGTTGTACCCCGCCGACACGATCATATCGTCGTTACGGGCCGCAAAATGCAGATACCCCTCGGCATCCTGGACAAAACTGTCGCCGGTGATGTTCCAGCCGTCCTGCACGTAATCCGCCTGCCGCGCGTCCGCCAGGTATCGGCAACCGGTCGGCCCCTTCACCGCCAGCCTGCCGACCACGCCGCGCGGGGCCTCATTGCCGTCGGCGTCCAGCACCTTCACCTCATAGCCGCTCACCGGCTTGCCAGTGCAGGCGGGCTTGTGATCGCTGAAACGGTTGGAGATGAAGATATGCAGCATCTCGGTGGCCCCAATGCCATCCAGCATCGGCTTGCCGGTCTTCTCCATCCACTCCTGGTACACCGGCGCGGGCAAGGTCTCCCCGGCCGAGACCGCCGCCCTGAGCGAGGACAGATCCGCCCCCTCCTCCATCGCACGCAGCATCACGCGATAGGCGGTTGGCGCGGTAAAACAGACAGTTGCGCGGTACTTCTCGATGATCTCGATCAGGTTCGGCGGGCTGGCATTTTCTAGGAGCGTCGCCGCCGCGCCAAAGCGCAAGGGAAAGATCGCCAGACCGCCAAGGCCAAATGTAAAGGCCAGTGGCGGCGAGCCGACGAACACGTCCTCGGGCTGCACATCCAGCACCTCGCGCGCATAGCCGTCGGCAATCATCAACAGGTCGCGGTGAAAATGCATCGTCGCTTTGGGCGATCCCGTGGTGCCCGAGGTGAACCCCAGCAGCGCCACATCGTCCCGGCCCGTCTTCACCGCCTCATAACTCACCGGCTTTTCCAGCGCCAGCCGGTCCAGCTCCGCATCGTGGTTGGAGGTGCCGTCAAACCCCACCACAGTTTTCAGGAATTTCGAATCCTTGGCGCAGGCGACCAGTTCATCCTTCAGCCGGGTGTCGCACAGCGCGTGGGAGATCTCCGCCTTGTCGACGATCTTGGCCAGCTCGCCCCGGCGCAGCATCGGCATGGTGTTGACCACCACCGCGCCCGCCTTGGTCGCCGCCAGCCAGCAGGCCACCATCGCCGGGTTGTTGGCCGAGCGTATCAGCACCCGGTTGCCCGGCTTCACACCCAGGTCCTCTGTCAGCACATGCGCCAGCCGGTTGGTCCAGTCTGCCAGCTCCTTGTAAGTGCGATAGCGCCCGTTGCCGATCAGCGCGGTGCGGTCGCCGAACCCCTTCTCCACCATCGCATCGGTCAGCTCGACCGCAGCATTCAGGTATTCGGGATAGTCGAACCCCTCCAGCAGGAATTCCGGCCATTGCTCTGCCGGAGGCAGATTGTCGCGGGTGAACGTATCCACATGCGCTGTCGGTCCCAGCATCTCAATTTCCTCCCTGAAAGGCGGCCAGTGCCTGGCGCGCGATCACCACCCGCTGCACGTCTGATGCACCCTCGTAAATGCGCAGAGCGCGAATATCGCGGTAGAGTTCCTCTACCTTCTGCCCCGAACGGACCCCGTCGCCGCCATGCAACTGCACAGCCTTGTCGATGACCTGCTGCGCCTGGTCGGTGGAGAACAGCTTGGCCATCGCGGCCTCGCGCGTCACCCGCGCAGCGCCAGTGTCCTTGGCCCAGGCGGCGCGGTAGACCAGCAGCGCCGCGGCGTCCACATCCAGCGCCATGTCGGCGATATGGCCCTGCACCATCTGCAAGTCGAACAGCGGCGCGCCCTGCACCTGCCGGGTGGTGACCCGCTCCAGCGCTTCATCCAGCGCGCGGCGGGCAAAGCCCAATGCCGCCGCCGCCACGGTGGAGCGGAACACATCCAGCACCGACATGGCGATCTTGAAGCCCTGCCCCGGCTGGCCCAGCAGGGCGGATTTCGGAATGCGGCAGTCGGTAAAGCGCAAGGTCGCCAGGGGATGCGGCGCGATCACCTGCTGACGCTCCACCACCTCGAACCCCGGCAGGCCCGCAGGCACCACAAAGGCGCTCAATCCCTTGGCGCCCGGTGCTTCCCCCGTGCGGGCAAACAGCGTGTAGACATCGGCGATGCCGCCGTTGGAAATCCAGGTCTTCTCGCCGTTCAGCACATAAAAATCGCCGTCCAGCGTCGCGGTCATGGTGGAGTTCGCCACATCCGACCCCGACTGCGGCTCGGTCAGCGCGAAGGCCGAGATCGCCTTGCCCGCCCGCGTCAGCGGCAACCATTCCGCCTGCTGCTCCGGCGTGCCGAACAGCGAAATTGCCCCGGTGCCCAGCCCCTGCATGGCAAAGGCAAAATCGGCCAGCCCGTCATGGCGCGCCAGCGTCTCGCGGATCAGGCACAGCGTGCGCACATCCAGCTGCTCGCCCGCTTCTGCCCCGCTGTGCCGGGTCCAACCCGCCGCGCCCAGCGCCGCCACCAGCGAGCGGCAGGCCGTATCCGTGTCGGAATGATCAATCCCCCCCAGATGCGCCCCGGCCCAATCGTCCAGCTCCGCCGCCAGGGCACGGTGCCGGTCTTCAAAGAACGGCCAGGTTAGAAAGCTCTTGTCCGCCATCCGCGTCTCCTCCCGGTGAACAGGCTGCGCGCCCGTTTCATCTTTCCCCAAATACTCCCGCCGGAGGCACCCGCGCTCTCCTGCCGCGCAGGTTCCGGCGGTGCCGCGGCTCAGTCGCCTTCAAACAGCGGCTTTTCCTTGTTCACAAAGGCATGATAGGCGCGCTCGAAATCCGCCGTCTGCATGCAGATCGCCTGCGCCTGCGCCTCGGCCTCGATCGCCTGTTCGATCGACATCGACCATTCCTGCGCCAGCATCGTCTTGGTCATCATGTGACCAAAGTTGGGCCCGGCCGCGATCCGTGCGGCCCAGCTCTGCGCCTCACCCTCCAGCTCATCCGCCGCCACCAGTTTGTTGTGGAACCCCCAGGCATGGCCCTCCTCGGCACTCATCGACCGGCCGGTGTACAACAGCTCCGCCGCCCGGCCCTGGCCGATGATGCGCGGCAGGATCGCGC
>JGI12316J14372_10005152_pt1 | contig 10512 bp, 9 predicted proteins | sample MarCyaLeptolynsp_FD_14372 | JGI IMG/M metagenome (IMG submission 14372) | reverse complement strand
TGGTCTCTGGATCATAACTTTTGGTCAAGATATCGTTGATATCCGGGTCTGGGTCGATGTCGGCGCTGTCAAACCCGCCACTCTTTGATCCACTTGCGATCGAACCATATACGAGCAGACTTTCCGTCACATCCCAGTCAACAGTGATACGCGTTGTCAGCGTATTCCAAGTGTCGTTTTGGACAAGAGTGCTATCCGGGTCAGCTATGCCGTCCAAAACTGTCGTATTGGAATCGGTTTTCTCGTCGTGGGCGTAACGCAGCTCAATGCGCGCGGTGAACTGCTCATTGATATCTGCCTCAGCAGACCCAAAGATGGCCCAAGTTTCTTGCTCTTCCGTAATAATGGAGGAGTTCGCAAGGTCGGCAATCGGGAACGGATTTGAGCCCGGGAAGTCCGCGAAAAGCGGACCGAATGCGCTGTCCCCGGCCGAGAAGAAAACGATGTCATCAAGAACGCCTGGAATTCCCGATAGACCGGCGCCCGGAGAAAACGCTGCAAAGTCGTCCGGCAAAGGCGTTTGTGAAGAAAAGGTGTTTCCGGAACCCGCTTCAAAATCGGATTCATAATAGAATGCACCGATCGATCCGCGGAAGCGGTTTTCGACTGGAGTTGAATACTTGATTTCTGCGCTCCACTCTTCCGTTTTGTCAGCACCCGGCGAGAACTGAACCTGTTCAACGTCGAAAGTTCCCAGTTCCAGAGGGGAAAAGGGGTCAGTCCTGCGCAGGTAACCAAAGAGAGTTGTGCCGTTACGGCTACCGTCAACCGCACTCGAATGCTCAACATTGCTGTAGCCACCAAGCGCTGTCAGCGTACCGAATCCAAGATCCCAATCCATCCTCAGGCTGCCGCGCCAAGACTCGCGCTCTTCACCGTCTGCGCCTTCAGTAATAAAGATGTCGTCGTCGATACTCGGAACTTTACCGCAGTAGTTGACGAGACGATTGTCGTTGCCGATTTGGTTTTCGCAATTGGCTGGAACCGAAGACAACGCAGTTGGTCCAAAATCGTCTTCCGCGTAATAAGCTGAAGCCAGGATATCAATGCTGTCAGTCGGCGTGAAAAGAAGACTGCCGCTAGCTGCGAAAGTCTCGCGTCCTCCGATATTATCGGGGCCATCAGGGTTCAAGTTGTCGTATGTGCCGTCGGTCTCGTCCCAAGACAAAGCAATCCGCGCACCCAATTTGCCTTCAACGATTGGACCACTGATATTGGTTTTAATACCGTATGTCTCATGCGAGCCAATTGTGCCTTCGACTTGGCCGCGAAACTCATCTGTCGGCTTCGCCGAAATGATATTGATCGCGCCGCTGAATGAGTTGCCGCCATAAAGAGCACTTTGCGGTCCCTTAATGACCTCAATTCGCTCGACGTCAATCTGGCTGATATCCAAACCTTCACGCGCACCGAAGAAAACGCCATCAACGAACATGGCGACATTGTTTTCCGTGCCGAGAATGGCAGTCGGCGCCACGCCCCTAATCACGGGCGTCGGCAGAAACTGACCAATTGGTGAGAAGAATGTCAGACCCGGTGTGTTGTTGGAGACATCGTCCAGATTGTTGATGGCAATGTCTTCGATCTGCTCTGCGCTAAAGGCTGTTACGGCAACAGGAACATCCAAGATACTCTCGGCCCGTTTCCGGGTTGTGACAACAAGTTCATCTAATGCGTTGGCAGGCACGGCTGGCAGTGCCATCAAAACGCCTAGGCTCACGGTAGCCATGAGTTTGTTCGAATATTTCATTGATAACCCCCTATGGTTATGCGCGTGTCTCCCAAGCCCTCGCGCAAGATCTATTTGTCAACAAACCACCTCGGCCTCAAAATGCCCGATCACAGATTTATGACATCACCTATAAGTTACCAGTTTCTCTGCCAGGCTCTAGAGTGAACCCGATTTAAATGTGACGAATTGGCTCAATAGGTCCACAGTGTTGCAAATGGGGCACGAACAGCGGGCGCCAGGCGCAAAAATATTCTAATTTCTCGTATCACATAAAATTTGTAAGTAATTGGCCCGCCAGCGAAAATTTGATATTTTTGTTGAATTCCTGAGGTTCTTGATCGGCGCAGGCAGAATCCGTCATCTGGTGTGCCCGAGAAGCCATAAACTGATGACGTGCCAAAGAAAATCGCGGCTGCCAATATACGCCCGAATCGATTTCGGATTACAATTGTGCAGCTTCGGGCTCATTTGGCTCGGCACTGCATAAATGGGTGACTAGGGGGATATTCGCCGTGCTCAGAATTCCAGCTATCGTTGCGACCATTCTATTGTTTGCCGTTATATCTCCATTGGATTTTGTTCACGCGAATCCGACCTTGCCTCTTGTTCAGACACAGCAAGGCCAGGTTCGCGGCATCACGACCGCATATTCGGATGTTTTTTTTGCACTTCCTTTTGCGGCGGCGCCGGTCGGCGAATTGCGCTGGGCACCGCCCAAGGCCGCTGGATCATGGCAGGGTATTCGTGCGGCCGACAAACGGCCACCCATGTGTATGCAAGCCAAGCTCAATTTTGCGGTTGGGCCTCCGCCAAATATTCAGCCCGTTAGCGAAGACTGTCTCTATCTAAACGTTTGGCGCCCGATTGGTATTCGCGCCGGTGCGGATCTGCCTGTCATGGTGTGGATCCATGGTGGGTCCTACCTTTTTGGATCTGGTGGTTCGCCCCGCTTTGACGGCGATTTTTTGACCGCTCGCGACGTGGTTTTAGTAACAATCAATTACCGTCTTGGAGTCTTTGGGACATTCGCTCATCCGGCCATTGAGGCTGAGCAAGAGGGCTCGGCGCGCGCTAGTTACGGCTTAATGGATCAGGTCGCTGCATTAAGGTGGGTGCAAGACAATATAGGCTCGTTTGGCGGAGACAAAAACAACGTGACCATCTTTGGCAATTCAGCCGGGGGGGCCTCCGTCAATATTTTGAGCGTAGCCGAGGATGCTCGTGGCCTATTCCATCGAGCGATTGCTCAAAGCGGTGGAATCCGGGTGGAAGATACACCTTATTTGAATCAGCAAGGAGTCAGTCCGTTTGCCACATCCTTGATGGATAACGGGATGCAGTTGGCGAAAGATCTTGGTGCTGATGACTTGGCGTCTTTGCGAGCCCTTAAATCGGAAGATATTTTGAATTGGCAAATTGAATCCAGCAGGGGGCCTTATGGGCCTGTTATTGATGGCGTGATGTTAAAGGATATGTTTGCCAAACCTTTTGTGACAGGCGGATTGGGAGAAGTCGATTTCATGTTCGGTGTTGATTCATGGGAGGCAAGCATCTTGGAGATGATCCCCATTCCGGCGGAAGTATATCTCAAATCTTTTGTCGGTGTTGAGGAAGCGCGTGAGGCCTACGGAAACCCTAGCAATGAAGTACTCAAGAGGATCATGTTTGAGGATAAGACCTTTTTCGCAGGGGCACGGTTTCTGGCTAAATACGCTGCCAAAAATAACAAAAGATCATTCTTGTATCACTTCTCCTATCGGCCCACCGCTGCAAGAGGTGATGGGCAGCCAGGTGCTGCACATAGCGACGAGGTGCCGTACATTTTCAATCAGTTACCCGGCACGGTGAGCAGTCGAATTCCTTTAACGGAAAAACAAATCACCTCAGAGGACCGCGATATGGCGGCGTTAATGGCTGATTATTGGACAAATTTTGCCAAACATGGGGATCCGAACGGTGAAGATCTGCCAGAATGGCCGGCCTATACCATTGAAAATGATGTCTGGATGGACTTGGCTGTGGAACCAAAATTGCTGCCCGCCTTTCGTTCGCAAGATATGGATTTTTGGGAAACACGCTTCCTTGAATATCTCCTGCAAGAACAGCCTGACTAAGAATAATGTTTGAGCGCTCTGCAGGGGCAACGCACAATCGTCATTCATGGTCTGAGGGTGCCATTCGTGAAACTGGCCAAAGGTAATCCTTGATCAAACGACATGGCTCACGTACCGGTGGACATGAAGTTATTTGGGGGATTCATGTCAGCACAACCGGTTCAACAGGAAGCGCGCATTCGCTCGCTGGATGTGCTGCGTGGCGTGGCGGTGCTTGGCATCTTGCTGATGAATATCTGGTCCTTCGTCTGGCCGCGGGAAGTTCATGATTATCCTTTTCTCTTGAACGACCTGCCAGGCGCGACGGTTGAAATCTGGTTTATGATCAAGGTCTTTTTTGAAGACAGCCAACGGACGATTTTCTCCATTCTGTTTGGCGCCGGGGCGTTATTGTTGATCGGTCGATTGACAGGCAAAGCGGACACCGTGTCGCCGGCGAAGGTCTACTATCGCCGGACCGTGCTCCTCATCATATTCGGTTTGATCAACGGTTACATTTTCCTCTGGCCGGCGGATATACTATTTGTCTACGGTATTTGTGGTTTGTTCCTATATCCGGTTCGTAACTGGCGGCCGCGCTCACATTTGCTTTTGGCCCTGGTCATCTTGGCAATTCCGAATGCCCTGACATATTTTGAGTATCAGGACATAACAGCGCTTAAGAAAACGGCCTTGTCGGCTGAACAGGAACAGCTCGCGGGTAACGACGTGACCGCTGAAGAGCAGGCTGCGATTGATGATTGGGCGGTAGAGCTTGAAAAAGCACGCCCTGAGTTTGACGAGGACCTTCAAGCCAATATTGATGTAATGAGTAGCGGCAGCTTTGGCGAGATATTTGCCGCACAGGCGGCGTCAACATTGATCTTGCAGACAATTGTCGCTCTACGCTCCTTCATTTGGGATGCGCTGGGCGCCATGTTGCTGGGCATGGTGCTTTATCGGGTAGGTTTCCTAACATTGGAGCGGTCTATTGGCGTTTATATCGTGACATTATTGCTCGGCTACGGCATCGGGATTCCTATTTCCTATAGTGAAGCCCTGGCGAGCATCGGGTCCGACTTTGATCCCGCCATCGTCGCCCAAGCACAATTGACCTTCGATGTTGGCCGTTTCTCGATGGCCCTGGGCCACATGTCTCTGGTTCTTCTGCTCTGCAAATCGGCATTGGCTGAACCGGTGAAACGAGCCCTTGCCGCGACAGGACAAATGGCGTTCACCAATTATCTCGGCCAATCTCTCTTGGGTGCGATGATCTTCTACGGTATTGGATTTGGCCTCTACGGCACACTTCCCGGCTATTACATGTATTTTGCCGTTGCCGGGATTTGGGCCTTTCAAATCACCTTCAGCGTCTGGTGGATGGGGCGCTTCCGCTATGGCCCATTTGAATGGCTGTGGCGTACATTGACCTATGGCCGTTTGGCATCGGCGTCTTCGTGAGGCAAAGGGGATTCAGTGTCGTTTGACAAGGCTTATCAGACCTATCTTCAGGGCGATTACGCCGGAGCCTTGAGCTTATTCCAGTCTTTGGCTGAGCAAGGTGATGCGCGGGCGCAATATCAATTAAGCTCAATGTATTTCGCCGGTGAGGGTGTTGCGCAAGATGTCGCCCAGGCTGAAACTTGGTGCCGCAAGGCAGCCGAGCAGGGCGACCCGTCTGCTCAGGTCCATTTGGGCTGGATGTGCCTCAAGGGGACCGGATCGACCCACGACGAAACGGAAGGTGTCAAGTGGATCTCGTCTGCCGCTGAACAAGATCATGCTAGTGCACAGTTTTCTCTTGGGTTTCTCTTTCACCAAGGCTGGGGCGTGAGTCCTGACCTGGTGAAAGCCTATCTATACGCGAAACTCGCCGCCCAGAATGGTGATCAAAATGGCGCCCAATTGCTGGCCCAACTGACCATGATTCTGACAGACGCGCAGAAGGCATCGGCTGAGACACTGCTCGAAAGCCGACGAACCGTTTGATACATATCAATGTGCCGATGCCTGGGTCGGATTAATGCGTTCTGGGTATTTTTGGGCTGGGGTGTCTCCGGACTGAATCATTGAAAGGCTGAGTTTTTCTCATGAGTGAATTTTCAAGACGCGGTTTCTTTGCAGCGATGGGGGCGGCTTCTCTACCGATCGTGACGCCAGGCACGGCGCTGGCTGATGTGATCTCCCAGACGGTGCCGGATTTGACCCGGCCACAGGTGAACCTGGAGTCGATGTTGCGTGTCCAAGCCAGTTTGCAAGAGGAAGATGTCCCCTGGTGGTATGATGGGACCATTTACGGCATCGTCGGGGAATCAGAACCGAAGCCTTTGGTTCGCTTCAAAGGCTGGGAGGTCTATTGGGTTCGTCCGCTTGGAGACGGATCGTACGAACTCACCGGCCATACGGTCTCCTTCTTCTATGATTTGGAATCGGACGCACCGCTAAAGACGTTTCAGAATCCTTATAGCGGTGAGCTCAATGACGTCACGGCAGCCGTACAAGGCGGTGGTGCTGGTGCCGGTTTCAATTATTCGGTCAATGGGGTCCGGCCGACGAAGTTTATTGATCAGATGCCGGATAAGCCTTTGAGGCTTCAATGGAGTTCGGCGCGTGACACTATATGGATGCATGCGGAGACAGCCTATCCGCCCGGCTTGCCGCAACCGCGAAAACAACGTCAAACCATGTTTGCGCCCGTCGCCGACTTTGTGGATGAAAAAGTTCTCAACTTGCCGACGCTCTTCAGTTCAACGGTTTTTGAGCAATGGCCGAAATGGATGAACATGGCTGATCGTGCCGGTCATGTGATTTGGCACGCCTCCGGAGCCAAGCTACGTTCAATCGACGATTTACCTTCTGCTTTTCGCAATCGTCTGGAAGCCGAGTTCCCCGAACGCACGACGGCGTTCCCGTTTTCGGGCGCAGAGACGGAATCAACCTTTCAGTGATTGGGGCTTGGCGTTGTAACCGCCACATCCGGAGGCAAGACTGATTTGGAGAACTTTACACCCGTGAGTGGTTTGTTGGGGGGTGCGCTCATTGGCGCCGGGGCGGTGATGTTCATGGCCTTGAACGGTCGGATCGCTGGCATTAGCGGCATACTGGGTGGGTTGTTGGAGACCGGTGAGAATGACTTTTTTTGGCGGATCAGTTTTCTTGTGGGCCTCATCGCCGCGCCGTTCTTCTATGGGCTCATTACCGGGGTGCCGCCGGCCATAAACATAGACGGTGGCATGATGACCATGGTGCTCGGCGGCTTGCTGGTGGGTTTTGGCACGCGCTTAGGGAGTGGGTGTACAAGCGGCCACGGGGTTTGCGGCATAGCCCGTTTGTCGCCGCGATCTATCACTGCGACGTGTGTCTTTATGCTGTGTGGGTTTGTGACCGTATTCTTGATACGGCACGCAGGGAGTCTGTAGTTTGATGAAAAGGAATGCAGCAGCCTTTGTTGCCGGCCTTGTCTTCGGTCTCGGTTTGACCGTGTCGCAAATGATTGATCCTGCAAAAGTCTTGGCCTTTCTAGATCTCTTCGGTGATTGGGATCCGACCTTAGCCTTTGTTATGGTGGGGGCGTTGGCTGTCACGGCACTGGGTTATTGTCTCGTGCTGCGCCGATCCGCACCAGTGTTTGATGCTGAGTTTTTAATCCCAAGCCGGGCCGATGTTGACGCACGTCTTGTGATGGGAGCCGTTCTTTTTGGGGTCGGGTGGGGCATTGCCGGCTATTGCCCAGGTCCGGCCCTTGCCGGGCTTGGCCTCGGTGCGGCAAAGACAATTGTCTTCTGTGTCGCCATGATTGCCGGTATGGGGCTCTTTCACATATTTGATCGTCATTTGTTGGGGCGGGCAGCAGTCGATTAAGATTTGAAATCTGCACTTGACCCTCACGTGACGTGATGGTGCACAACAGTACTTATGAAAGATATTCGGACATACACAGTCAAAGACGTCGCGCGTATGGCATCGGTCTCTGTGCGCACACTTCACTACTACCATGAGATCGGTCTTTTGGTGCCGGCCGACCGGTCGCGCGCTGGATATCGTCTTTATGACGAAGCAAGTTTGTTCCGGCTGCAACAGATCAAAATTGGTCAGGCGCTAGGGCTCTCTCTCGAGGAAATACGTCAGAACCTCGATGATCCCGAATTTGATCAGGTGCGGGCGTTGAAAGATCAAAGAGAGAAACTAGAGGCGCAGGCTCAAACGACGGCGCGAATGATTGCCGCCATTGATGCCGCGCTTGAAAGACTAGGCTCTGAAAGACGAGGAAATGCCATGACACTGAAGGATATTTTTGACGGGTTTGATCCTGATGACTATGCAACGGAGGCGGAGAGTCACTGGGGGAATTCAACGGAATACAAGATCTCAATGCACAGGACACGGTCGTATAAGGACGATGAGTGGCAACAGATCAAGGCTGAGCAAGATCTAATCTATGGTGACGTGGCAGCTGCGATGGCTGCAGACAAGCCCGTCGATCATGCAGAGGTTCGAGATCTGGTGATGCGGCATCGGCAATCGATTGACCGTTGGTTTTATCCCTGTGATATTCACATGCAACTGAACTTGGCCGCCTTATATGAATCCGACGATCGTTTTGCAGCCAACATTGACAAACATGGAGAGGGATTGACGGCTTATCTGGTCAAGGCAATCCGCTCACAGGCTGAATCTTTCATGGATACGAAAGACTGAGTTTTGCCTCTTGCCGGCATTCAGGTTTCGTCTGGAACCAGGCGAATGATCTGCGATCCTGAGGCATGCTCCAACAAGATATAGAGCTCACCATTGGGGCCCATTTCGATATCTCTAAAGCGGGCGAGATCTTCGAGCAGAACTTCTTTGTGCACCACCTGATTGTCTTTGATTTCAAGCCGCCAGAGATCGGTGGCGCGCAAGGTTCCGAGCAGAATATTGCCGTTCCACTCTGGAAATTCCGGGCTGGTATAAAAGATAAAGCTGGAGAGCGCAGGCGAGGGGGTCAGGTCCAAAACGGGGAACTCCGCCTCTTCTTCAGTGAGATCAAGTCCGAGACCCTTGGCTACATCCACCGGACGGCCGTCATAATTCACACCGCTTGTAAAGACAGGCCAGCCATAATTGGCGCCGGCAATCAGGCGATTGAGCTCATCGCCGCCGCGAGGGCCCATCTCCGTATTCCATAACTCGCCGGTAAGCGGGTTGAATTCGAGTCCCTGTGAGCTGCGGTGACCGTAGGTCCAGATCGACGGCAGCGCGCCTTCGGTATTGACGAAGGGGTTGTCATCAGGAACCCGCCCATCGTCATGGACGCGGATCATTTTGCCAAAGGGCAAGTCAAGATCTTGGACACCCATAAAGTCGAAGGAATCTTTCATGCCCAGGCTCATATAGACGTAACCCTTGTCGTCAAATGCAATGCGCCCGCCGGCCGCCAGGTCAGAGGTGGTGGTATAGGCATCAATATCAGCCTCCCAGATCACCTCCTCATCGATCCATGCGCCATCCTTAATGCGCCCACGGATCAACCTATTCATCGACACCGGTTTCTTTGAGCTTCGGCTCAGCTCATTGCAATCACTGCAACGGTCGGTGTGGTGAATATAGATCCAACCATTCTCCGGGTAGTCAGGGTGGAGCGCGACATCCAGCATCCATCCATTGCCTTGAACTTGGCCAAAGAAAGAGCCGGAATCATCATACACCGCCGGGGTGCCAGCGACCGGCCCGCTCTTTTCTCCATCTTGCGATATGATACTCAATCCGCGCATCCGTTCGGATAGCAAAATGCGTCCGTCGGGTAGCGGCGCCATAGAGAAGGGCATCTTGTCGAGCCCTTGCGCAATTTGCTCAATCCGGAAACTGTGTTTTTCCGTCTGGATGGTGCCACTCGGGATTTCGAGTGGGATATCATCGCGTTTGTCGAGGATTGTGGTGCCCTGCCGCTGTTCGGCAATATAGAGAGCCAGGTTCCAAATATCGCTCTCACGCATGGTCTCTGACCAAGCCGGCATGTCATTCTCCGGAAAGCCGTCGGCGATACTCTTTGCGATTTCCGGAACGGAGTCGCCATGTCTGAGCTCGACGCCCACCAAGGGGGTTCCGAGACTCGTCCCTCTCAGGTCTTCCCCATGACACGACCCGCAATTGTCGTTGAATCGCTTGATGAAACCGTCGACCATTTTGATTTTGCTGAGGGCTTCCATGTCCATTCCGGCAAAAGGGTCCTGCCGTTGCGCATGGGAGGCCTGCGGCGCAAAGAGCAGCGCGACGACCATGGCGCCCATCAAAATGGTGCATCTAAAGACCGGCTCAATCATGACGAAATCCCTATATATGTCTTTACATATATTAGTCTGTTTTTGAGCACAAGGAAATATGTCTGGGAACCGGATAGCCAGGATTCAGATGTCCATGATCTCAAATGCGGCTCGCTCGCCGGATTCCATGGCGCCCTCCATGCCTGTCACGAGAACACTTGTGTGATCGCCGGCAAAATGCAGGCGGCCGAATGGGGCTGCCAAGGCTGCCTCGGTTTGAGTGATTTGTCCCGGGCCGCGATAGGGGAGTGCGCCTAATGAGAAGCGGTTCTTAGACCAAGAATGCACACCGATGGGCCGGATGCTGCCTTTCATGAATTCCTGTCCGACACAGTTCTTGTTCAACCCCTGCAATAATTTCGTCATCGGGCTTGTCTTGCACTAG
>JGI12316J14372_10005145_pt1 | contig 10522 bp, 11 predicted proteins | sample MarCyaLeptolynsp_FD_14372 | JGI IMG/M metagenome (IMG submission 14372) | reverse complement strand
CGAAGATCCGGAGCTCATCGAATTGCCGAAATCGATCTGGGGCTATCTCTGGTACATCTCGTCAGTTCCCTATTGGAAAAACAAGGTTGCGGAGTTCGTCCGCCACCTGGCCGGGCGCCTCACGGAGGAAGAAAAGCGGTTTCTGCCCAAAGAGGTTCGCTCGACCATATTCCTCGAAGCCCGGATCATGGGGGCTTGCTACCTCGCAATCATCGTCGCGTGCATTGCCTTCGACTGGTGGGCACCGGTCTGGTATTGGTGGGTCCCGGTTCTTCTGGGAGAACCCGTCATGCGGGCGATCCGGATGACGGAACATGTCGGGCGCCCGACGGTCCGCGAAATGAAGGAAAATACCCGCACAAACCTGGTTTCCTGGCCGATGCGGTTCCTGTGCTGGAACATGAACTATCATGCCGAGCACCATTACGCCGCCTCCGTCCCGTTTCATGCCCTGCCCCGGTTGCACAAGATCCTTGCCGGATATGTCTACGTTGAAAAAGGCGGCTATCTCGGCGCCCATCTCGACATCATTCGCCAACTCGTGGGATCGAAGCCCCGGATCGATGCGGACGGAGCAAAAAGTGGCGCGTGAAAAGGTCTGGCGCGACCTGATCGCCGTCGCCGATCTGGAAACCGGCGACGTGACGCCGGTCACCTTCGGAAAACGGGAGCTTGCCGTCTACGATACTGTAAGCGGAATTACGGTCTCCATGGCCCGGTGCACCCATGGCGCGGCCAACCTCTGCGATGGCTATTTCGATGGAACCAACATCGAATGTCCGCTTCACCAGGGATTGTTCGACGCCCGCACCGGCGCAGCACTTGCCGCACCGGCGCGCGTTGACCTGAGAATGATCGAGACGCAGGTTCGCGACGGGATGGTGCAGATCCTGATCTGAACGTGTCCCGGACGATTCTCAAATCGTTCGTGCCGGGAGTTGCGGATCACACTTCTGGCAGGCTCTGGTCCATGGAGCGGGCCGGATGATCGCAACACTCGCCAACGATCTTGCCGGGCACGCCGACCACCGTGCAACGCGGCGGCACATCCTGGAGCACAACCGAAGCCGCTCCGACCTTTGCGCATTCGCCGATCTCGATATTGCCGAGAACCTTGGCGCCGGCACAGATCAGCGCGCCGCGCCGGACTTTCGGATGCCGATCGCCGGTTTCCTTGCCGGTGCCGCCAAGCGTCACATTCTGCAGCATGGAGACTTCATCTTCGATCACGGTCGTCTCGCCGATCACGACGCCGGTTCCGTGGTCGATCATGATGCCCCGGCCGATTTTCGCCGCCGGATGAATGTCGAGCCCGAACACTTCCGAGATCCGGTTCTGCAGGAACAGGGCGAGCGGCTGTCGATCATTGTTCCACAGCCAGTGGGCAATGCGGTAACATTGCAGTCCGTGGAAGCCCTTGAAGTAGAGGAGCGGCTCCAGATGGCTGGTGCAGGCCGGGTCGCGGTCATAGACGGCAACGATGTCGGCTCGAATGGCCGACCCGATGTCCGGATCCGCCGCCAGCGCCTCGTCAAAGATCTGGCCGAGCAGCATTGCCGGCATCAGCGGACCGCCGAGCTTTTGCGCCAGGTGATAGGAGATGGCGTTTTCGAGACGGTCGTGATTGAGCGCGATGGCATGCAGAACCCCGGCCAGCAGCGGTTCCTTGCGCACCATTTCCATGGCGTCCTTTCGGACATAGGACCAGACGGGGTCACAACTGGCGATTTTCTCGACGAACTGAGACATGCGGTTGTCCCTTCACGCAATGCGTTGGGTGGAAGTCGGTTGCCTATAGTGTAAGAACTGGCCTGACGGCCTGCAAGCCCAATTGCTTTTGAACACACCGACTGCTGCCGTATTCGGGCAGGTCATTATTTGCAAATCGACGCGTTGCACAACGGTTCTGTGCCGGCAAGGACTGTCGGACATCCTGTCACGACCGGACTGACAACATCCAGTTCAGAATCAGGCGCCAGTCGGTCATCCGGATCGGGGTGCCATGAGATCCGGTTTCAAAGAGGGCGAAACGGATCGGATAGTTGGAGCGGCGCGCTTTCACCGCCTCGAAAAACGACTTGCGGGCGCGCCAGTCGAAAACGCTGTCTTCACTGCCATGGCCGATATAGAGCGGAACCGGTTTGCGCCCACCGGTCAAGATCGCGCTGTTCAAAAACGCCTTGTCGGTGACGGATCCCATGAGGAGCAACCCGCCCAGGCGCGACGAGGCTTCGCGGTCCTTCAGAAGCGCCCAGCAGACATGCCCGCCCATGGACCCGCAGGCGACAAAAACCGGTGCTCCGGGAGAAGCGGCGGAATAGGTCCGGATCAACGCCCTGACATCCGCCAGCCCCTTTTGGGCAAAGTCGGTGACGTCGGTGGAGATATATACCCCGTCATTGCGCAGCATCAGATTTTTGATCCGATTGAAATTGCCTCCAAAACTCCAGTCATTGGCCCCCTGAAGCCGGTTGCCGCCCTTGCCGTGCACATAGATGACGATGGATTTGGCGCCGCCCTTGAGTTTGCCGAGTGCAATGTATTTCAGCGTGCGTCCGCCGACATCAAGGGTCAGTTTCTTCTGCCTGCGCCTGGGTTTCATGCTGACGTAACGACTGTGGGCACGAATTTCCCGGACTTCGTCCCGGCCGTAGAGGTCGCGTTGCTTGCTGTAGTCGACCCGCACGAACGCGCCGTTATGCGAAGATTCCAGGACCCGCGGATACTGGAACAGCTTGTCCTTGAACGGAGACAGTTTATAGGCGGAGGCGACACCGGGAAGAAGCGAAAGCCCGCAGACAATCCCCAGGACGGCCCCGGCTCTCGAAGTCCCAAGGCGCGGCACGAACGCGGAAAACATCTCTGACAACGGGGAAACAGAAAGCGAAATCATGGATTTACATCCTGCTGGAGTGTGAGGGTCAGTCTCACGACGTCTCGCTGAGCATCCAGTTGAGGATCAGCCGCCAGTCGGTCATGCGCACCGGCGTGCCATGCGATCCTGTATCAAACAGCGTAAAACGGACCGGATAGCCGGCACGTCCGGCCTTGATCGCCCTGTAGAACTTCTCCTGATCCTGCCATTTGTAAATCGGATCCTTGGTGGCATGGCCGAAATAGATCGGGATCGGTTTTGCTTTCGACGCGTATGTCCTGGATTTCAGAAATCCGTAGTCGTAGACCGATCCGAAAAACAAGACCCCGCCAAGCAGGGCGGCGGTCTCCTGGTCCTTCATCAGGTTCCAGCAGATTATTCCGCTCATCGAGGTACAGCCGAGAAAGATCGGCGCGCCCGGTGACAGCCTGGCATATTTCTGCATCAACGCCTTGATATCCGCCTTGCCGTTTTTGCCGAAATCGCTGAAGTCGGGCGACAGGTACACGCCGTTATTGCGCAGCATCAGGTTCTTGATGCGGTTGTAATTGCCGCCATAGGACCAGTCGTTGGCGGCGACAAAGCGGTTGCCGCCGGCGCCATGCAGGTTGATCACGATTGCCTTGGCACCTCCGTCGAGCCGCCCGACGCCGATATATTTGTGGGTCCTGCCGTTGGCGCTGACGGTTCGGGTTTTCTGCCTTCTGGCCGGTTTCAGATTGACGTAGTGCGGCTGTACCCGAATCCGCAGCACGTCGTCGCGACGGACCAGATCGCGGTCGCGAACATATTCGACCCGTTCAAACGCACCATTGTCGCGGACTTCGAGCACTTTCGGATAGTCGAACAGCTTGTCTTTGTAGGGCTTGAGCTGAAACGCATGAACCGCGGGCGCCGCAACGGCGGTTAGCGCAATCACCATAATCGGCAGCAGCAAGGTCGAAGGGCGCAATGTGTCTTTATCGTGCAGGGGAACCGGTGCGGGCAGAACCGGATCGCAATCCGGGCGATAGGCAGTGATCATTGCGCGAATCTCTGTCTGATATCTTTCACCCGCTTATCGCACGTTTGCCCCGTGATGCGAATGACCGACATCATCACGCAACGGTGTAGTAATCCTTGTACCATTCGACGAAACGGGACACCCCCTCCTCCACAGAGACCTGCGCTTCATATCCCGACAGGGCCTTCAGCGCATCGGTCGAAGCCCAGGTCTTTTCGACATCGCCCGGCTGCATCGGCTTGAAGTCGATAATTGCCTTTTTTCCCAGGCACTTTTCCAAAATGGCAATGAAATCCATCAGATCAACCGGCGCGCCCCGGCCAATGTTGAAAATCCGGTGCGGAGGCTTGCCCTCGCCGTTCGCCGGCGGGTTGTCGACGACATCGACAACGCCGCGCACGATGTCGTCGATATAGGTGAAGTCACGGGCATGATTTCCGTTGTTGAACACCGGGATCGGCTCTCCGGCCAGGATCTTCTTGGTGAACATGAACAGCGCCATATCCGGGCGGCCCCATGGTCCGTAGACGGTGAAAAAGCGCAGGGCCGTCATCTTCATATCGAACAGGTGGGCATAGGAATAGGCCAGCACCTCGTTGGACTTTTTCGTCGCCGCATAGATCGACAAAGGCCCGTCGGTGGATTGTTCTTCGCTGAACCGGACGGCATCGCTGGCGCCATAGACGGAACTGGTCGACGCGAAAACAAGATGATCGACGGAATGCCGCTTGCACAATTCAAGCATATTGCAGAAGCCGACGAGATTGGAGGCGACGTATTTCTCCGGATGTTCGATCGAGTAACGCACCCCCGCCTGCGCCGCCAGATGCACAACGCGGCTTGGTTTGTGCGTTTCGAATACCTCCGACAATTGATCCATTTCTGCAAGGTCGCCGCGCACGAGGGTGAAGCCGCCGCGCGAATTCAGCCGCTGCGTGCGCACTTCCTTGATTGTCGGATCGTAGTAATCGTTGAAATTATCGAAACCGGCGACGGTCTCACCGCGCGCCAGAAGCGCTTCCGAAACCGAGTAGCCGATAAATCCGGCGCTGCCGGTCACGAGGATTGTCATGGCGGGTCCTATCGTCTGATCCCTTGTAGCCGGTCCGGTGGAAGGACCGGTTCGGCGAATGTCGGATTGGCTCGTGTTTATCCGATGATGTGCATGTGTGCACGGAGAAATCCGCAGCGACGATATCGTCTCGCCCTTTCCCGTCCCTTACCCGCGCATCGCTGCGAGCAACTCCTCTGCCCGGTCAAGCCGAATGGCACCATCGCTTTTCAGGGCGTCCACAAGAGCATCGATCTCATCGGGTGCCGCGCCTGCGGCAACCGCTATGTTGCGCGCGTGCAGCGACATATGCCCCTTCTGAATGCCCTCCGCGGCGAGCGCGCGCAGCGCGCCGGTATTTTGTGCCAGGCCGACGGCGGCAATGATTTCGCCAAGCTCTTTTGCGGTCTGTACACCAAGCAGCTTTACTGCGGTCTGGGCAACGGGATGGGTCTTGGTGGCGCCGCCAACGAGACCAACCGGCATGGGCAGTTCCAGGGTCCCGACCAGATTGCCTTCGGCATCGCGTTCGTAATGTGACAGCGACGTGTAACGGCCGGTGGCTGATGCATGGCAATGGGCACCGGCCTCGACCGCGCGGGTGTCATTGCCGGTCGCGAGTACGACGGCCGTGACACCGTTCATGATGCCCTTGTTGTGGGTGGCGGCGCGGTAAGGGTCGGCAGCGGCGAACGCATAAGCGTCGAGAATTCCGTCGACGACATCTTCGCCGCCAAGCGCATCCTTGTCGTAGACCGCCCTGACACGGGCCAGCCGCCGGTCGGCCTTGTTGGAAAGGATCCGCAATCGCACCCTGCCGCCCGCGAGCTCGGCGACCAGCGGCGCGACAGCCTCCGCCATCGTATTGACGGCATTGGCGCCCATCGCGTCGCGCACATCGACGATCAGATGCACAACGACATAGGCAGCACGCGCGGCTTCGACGATGCGGACCTCGATATCCCTTGCTCCGCCGCCAAGGCTCACCAGCATCGGATCCTGCGCATTGGCAAGGTCCAGCAATTCATCGCGCCGTTCATAAAGCCGCAGACGGGCGCCGTACGGGTCGACGCACCCCGTGACCTGTATCTGGGAGATCATGATCGGCAGGTCGCTGGAGGCGTGGAATCCGCCGCGGATCCGGGCAACCGAGGCCATATTGCTCGCGGCGGCGACGACAGACGGCTCTTCGGTCGCCATCGGAACCAGGACATCGGCGCCGTTGATCACGAAATTCGCGGCGATCCCGAGTGGGATTGCCATGGTCCCGATAACGTTCTCGATCATATGATCGGCCATGCCGAGAACCGCCTCGTCCGCGGCCCGGACACAAGCGAAATTATCGGCGGACAGGTTGGATGCCGTGCTGAGAGCCGCGAGGCGCTCGTCCGGCGTAAGCTTGTAAAATCCCGGCAGGCGGCTGTTGATTGACATGCGAATCCCTCATGAGCAAGACGGCATGTTTCAAAGACCATTGCCGCGCGCATGTCAAAAGCCGAATGCGCCGGTCTGCAACCCGCCAGGATCAGCCTGTAGAAACCAGGCTAAGCAGCCGCGATCACCGCGCTGATTTCATCCTTGAGTTTAAGGCGGTGTTTTTTCAGATCTTCGGTACGCTCATCGGCTGCGGCCTCGACACCGGCTTCTATGCGATGAATCTCGCGATTGATCTCATGATATTCTTCCGCCAACTTCGCAAAATGGGCATTGTTGAGTTTCAATTCGTGCAGTTTTTCGACGTCTTCGGGAAATTCTTCAGCGAGCTCGTGCGGAACATGTGACATGGCAATCTCCATGAAAAGATGACTTGGGAGCGAACAAAGGGTCGCGCGAACCTGGAAGTGTCAGAACAATTCCAGGAAGTGTGGCAAACGGTTGCCCGTTTGATTTTTCGGACGGTCAAGAAGGTGGAGCGGCAGGCGCTCCGGCGAAGAGCCGGTGGCTTCGGCCTCACCGCGCATTGCGACGGTCCGGGTGCAGGCTGCTGACCAAAATGTTACGGCTGGCACCGATCACAGCAGCGCTGGATCCGACCAGCAGCGGATCGGGCGCGTCGACGACGTCCTGATTTTTTTTCGGATAAGGCAACGTGGAAAGAAAATGTTTCATGCAGTTCAACCGGGCACGTTTTTTGTCGTCGGACTTGATCACCGTCCATGGCGCGTCCGCGGTGTCGCAATAAAAGAACATGGCTTCCTTTGCGTCGGTGTAATCGTCCCACTTGTTCAGGGATTCCCGGTCGATGGGTGAGAGTTTCCATTTTTTCAGCGGTTCCGCCTCCCGGGACCGGAATCGGCGCAACTGCTCTTCGCGGCTGACCGAAAACCAGTATTTGAACAGCAAAATTCCGCTGCGAACCATCATGCGTTCGATTTCCGGAACCTGGCGCATGAATTCCAGATATTCATTGGGCGAGCAAAATCCCATCACCCTTTCAACGCCCGCCCGATTGTACCAGGATCTGTCAAACAGCACCATTTCCCCGGCAGAGGGAAGATGCTGGATATAGCGCTGAAAGTACCATTGCGACTTCTCGCGATCCGTTGGCTTGTCGAGCGCGACAACGCGAGCGCCGCGCGGATTGAGATGCTCCATGAAGCGCTTGATGGTCCCGCCCTTGCCGGCAGCGTCCCGACCTTCAAAAAGCAGCACTATCTTCTGCCCTGTGTCGCGAACCCATTCCTGAACTTTGAGCAACTCAACCTGTAACTCGGCCTTTTGCTTTTCGTACAGGTGGCGGCCGATCCGATCATGGTAGGGATATTCTCCGTCTTCAAAAACTCTTCGTATGTTTTCGGTCGAATGCCGTTCAACATCGGTGTTTGCCGACTTCGGGCTCGCGGCGCCGCTATCGTTCGGCGCGTCGCCGGTCTGCGGCGCCGGATCGATTGTCTCTTCGCCCGCAAGCGCACCGCCATTCTGGCCCGCAGGAGCGGTTNCCGCGGTATCGGCCGGCAATTCGCCGTTCCCCGGCTCAGAGTTCGGGGCGATTTTGACCTCCGATGAAACGCGGCGTTGCCTCGCCGAAACAGCGCCATCCGACTTTGTTCGCCGCCGCGGTTTCGCTGCTACAGGTGATTCCGGCGTTTCAGGCGACCCCGAGGGTCCCGGTGTCTCCACGTCTTGCGGTTTTGATTTTTCGACGGTGGGCGCACTGGTCATTCGGATCCTCTTCGGGTCGGCGTTTACAGGACATACAAATATCCGCCGTCCGATCAGAGCATATTGATCCGGATCAAAGCTTGGAGCCAAGTGATTGACCGCACAAACGTTCAAGACGCTGAATCAGATCAGACTAAGGTGTACCGCACTGTCGAAGTGAGCAGCAGTTTCCCGAAGATTGGACGAACTCGCCATGGCGATCGATCTGGCCCTGTTCCTGTTTGCAGCGCTGGCGCTGATGGGCTCTCCGGGCCCGGCGACCCTGAGTCTCGCCGGTGTCGGCGCATCAATGGGNATCGACCCGGGCCGTCGCTACCTTGCCGGGATTGTCGTCGGAACGTCGACGGTGCTTGTCCTGGTGGCNTCCGGCGTTACCGCTTTGTTGTTGAGCCTTCCCTCGCTTGTCACCGCACTCACCCTTGCGGCTGCCGCCTACATGCTTTTTCTCGCCTACCGGATTGCCACGGCGCCGCTCGCGACGAAGGGATCCGTCACAGCGCGGGGTCCCTCGTTCTGGAGCGGAATTCTCCTCTCCCTGGCCAATCCGAAAGCCTATGCGGCGATTGGAGCCGTCTACTCGAGCCGAACGTTGATCCAGGGCAGCCTTGTTCTCGACACCGGAGTAAAAATCATTGTTTTGGCGCTTGTGATTGGCGTGGTGAATTCCGCCTGGCTCTTGTTTGGTTCGACATTCTCTCGCGTCCTGCGGGGAAGACGCTCGGGCAGGATAGCCAATCTGGTCTTTGCGGGACTGCTCGTTCTGTCGGTCGCCTGGGCGTTTTTTTCCAACTGACCGTGTCGCTACGGGCGCCGGCAAACGCGAAGGCCGGGCGAAACGATCCACGCCGGGCCTTGGAGCCGGTCAGTGGACCGGGGCGCGTCCAGTCACTTTTTGCACCTGGTCAATTCGCGAATTCCGCGGCCACCAGATCGGCTATCAACGCATTGCCCTTTGCGGACATATGACCGTAAAGGCGGTTGTCGTCGTGCATGACGAACAATTCCTTGTAGGGGCCGAAACCCTTCTCATATTCGACCAGAAGCGGCGGCCATGTATCAATCGTGACGATGCCGGCCTCACGGGCGCAAGCGACGACGGCATCGGCATGCGGTTTGTGCCCTGACGTGGGATGATTGTCGCTCCCGCCATGCTGCAGCATGAATATCATTTTTATATCCTGCGACGAGAACGTCTTGTGCGCCCGCTCGAGCAATTTGCAAGAGACCGCGACCGGGTCATTGCCGTTTTTGATATATTCCGTGCCGCCGCGGCGCAGAATATCGCCCATTCCCAGGCGGTCCATTACAAATGGGACAATGTAGAAATAGCCGAACCACGACGCATTTGTCTCACCCGGTTTGCCCGTGAACCTCGGGACCGGATTGTTGTGATGGACAAGGTCTCCATTGTCGTCGACATCGAACCAGGGTTTGTTGGCAGAGCCGTAGACCCGGAAACCCGATCGCAGGATATCGTCGGCGAGGAATGAAACGACAATTGTGCTCGGTTTGAGAATCGGCGCCAATTCTTCGGCACGCAGCACGATCTGGTCGGAGGCCCAGCCGCCGGCAGCGGCATTGACGACGGGCGAACCCAGCAGACGTTCCAGCTGCGCCGGCCAGCTGTACCGGTCTCCAACTTCGGAACCGGCGGTAAAGGAATCTCCGACGGCCAGGATCGCCCCCTGGGGAACCGGACGGACTTCGTTGCTGTTCATCCGAACGCCGTGCTCTCCGGTTGTAAACGACGTTTCGGGATCTTGCGAATTGCCGCCAATACCCGCTCGGAGCACCCATCCGAGAATCGGGTGATAAGCATTGCCGGTCTGAGTGGTAAGCAGGGCTTTTTCTTTGGCGATATGGTTTACAGGAGGCCACAGAGCAATGCCGTCGACGAGCCGGACGCCAGCCTCCGCAACGAAAACGCAAGTGACTGTGCTTGCAGCAACCAAAGCAGCGTTCGCCAACAGGCTCGTCGGTCGCCGGGCCTGATCCTGGTCCGTGAGCCCCATGCCTGTGCGCGCTCCGGTAAATCCCGGCAAATTCTGCCAGTTGAGAACAATGCCGATCGCAACAATTGAAATTGCCGCGAACAGAGATCCCGCCAGAACGACCACGTCCCCTCGAGACAGTTCGAACCATTTGTAGAAAACAAAATCGTCGGCCGTTCCCAAACCAAGCGGTCGGGCCAGCACTGTTGCGCCGGCTACTGCAGCCAGAGCGATCAGTGAAACAATTGCAAGGCCCAGCAAATTGCGAGGTAACGGAGTTTGAGGTACCCGGAAAAAGGCCATCTATGTCACGAAGTTTGCAAAGGCTCGGTTTCAATAAGTTATGAAACGATGGCGGAGAAGAAGGGATTCGAACCCTCGAAACGGTTTCCCGTTTACTCCCTTAGCAGGGGAGCGCCTTCGACCACTCGGCCACCTCT
>JGI12316J14372_10005126_pt1 | contig 10562 bp, 14 predicted proteins | sample MarCyaLeptolynsp_FD_14372 | JGI IMG/M metagenome (IMG submission 14372) | reverse complement strand
TTATATTCACTTGCCAACTCTTCATAAAACGGTGCTACATCTGAAAATAGCTTTTTCTCTGGCACACCGATCAAGACTGTATCTATTTGTCGCGCTTGAATTGTCTCAATCATGTTAGCCAGGTTGCTTTTGATTTGATGGGAATTTCTATTACGCAGAATATCGTTTCCTCCTTGCAGTAATACAACTAAGTTAGGCTGCACCTCATCCAGCACAGCTGCCAGTCGCTTCGCACCTTGGCTAGTTTCTTCACCCGATACACCTGAGGATATAACCTGCCTTGCGCTTAAGGCGGCTAATATTGTGGGGTAACTCGATTCTTCAGATACTCCTACACCGACAGTCAAGCTATCTCCAAACGCGAGAATCACACCATCGTGGGGTATCGGTACAAGCGTATTAGAGTCAGAACATGCATGTAGTATCAACAAGCAGTTCATTGCTAAGAAAAATGCTAAGAGTTTGTGCTGCGAGAACATAGAAATATGCTTTGTTTGTAATTACTAGGCGGGTGTTAGGTTATTAGCAAGATACTACTTAAACAAACAGTGCTTTGTATAATCCGTAGCCTCATTCATGGTCCAATCGCCCTTAGCTTTGGCATCAAGCTGACTACACCACTTCTCACTACCCACTTCCGGGCTGCAGGCAACTAGCATCATCACACTCAGGAAGACAAATAATGCATACATTTTGTTCATTTTTATCAATCTTTCCATATAAATTTCTTATCATACAAGACTATTAAATAATCTTTGAATAAATAGCAAACTACGTCTTTAAATTTACCTTATATTAATTAGTTATAAATTTGTGAAGTCCATCACAGAAAACTTATTCACAGACACTTGTCGGCAACACTTAACGTAATCAATCAAAAAATTTTTGCAATAAGGCTAATGAAAACTCTTTAGGGAAAATACCCAATAAAACCAATAACGAACTGTTTTTTAGTAAGTTTATTATACGGCTATTTTTTGTATTCATAGTTTTAGTGTTGTTATATATCTTTGGAGCCTTGTCAATAACTCACACTTAACAGGCTTTTTAAAACATAAATTTCACTTATAAAACGTTTAACAATATATAAAACAAATTAACTTTCTCTTTGAGAATAAGTTATCATTCGTCGGGTATTTACTATGTTTCGTTTACATTTAGGGGACAAACTTCAAAATGAAAAAAATATTTAATTTAGGAATGCTGTTAGCATTAACTCTTGCCAGCTTCCAGGCTAGCGCTAATCTCATAACAAATGGCAGCTTCGAAGAGTTTGGTGTAGAAACTCCACCCGCACCCGGCACTTTCGGAGTATATTCAACGTTACCAGGCTGGACGGGGTTTAACAGTATTGAAATCCACCCTACCGGATTTCTTGGTAATCCATCGCAAGAGGGGGAATTCCACGCAGAACTCAATGCAGACCCAGCGCAAGACGATCCGTTCCGTCTAGAACAATCCTTTGCAACTGTTCAAGATGCTATTTACAAACTCAGCTTTTACGCTCAAAAGCGGCAAAGTGATGATGACTCATTTTTTGTTAGCGCAGGAGATCTAGTAAACCAAGAAATCAGCACACATGTTGTCGATGCCTGGACATTATTTGAGTTTGTTTTTACCGCCACTGGTGCTGAAACTACACTCTCGTTCCTATCAGGACAATCAGGCAAGGATACCATCGGTCATTTTCTCGATAACGTTCATGTATCTCAAGTTCCATTACCAGGTGCAGCGGTGTTGCTCCTTGGAGGCTTACTAGGCTTGAGTGCATTCAGGAGAAAAGAGTCCATCTCTGCATAACTCTTCTTCAGCAATCTTTATATAAAAGCCACCTAATATTTTATCAGGTGGCTTTTTTACTTCTAGACTAGGGTCACACACTCATGAATAAATTAATCATTACCGCCTTAACCTTAACATTAGGTTTAGCTAGCCTGCAGGCAAACGCCAACCTGATTACAAATGGAAGCTTTGAAGAATTTGAAGCCGGCACCATGCCTCCTGCTCCTGGTGGCTTTGACGCTTACCCTAATGGAAACGGCATACCTGGCTGGACAGGGATTAATAGCATTGAAATCCATGCTTCTGGCTTACTGGGTGTAATTTCACAACAAGGAGACTTTCATATAGAGCTCAATGCTGATCCCGCACAACAAGATCCATTCAGAATCGAGCAACAATTTGACACTTGGGAATATGAATTACATAAACTAAGTTTCTGGGCGCGAAAACGTGACTCTGGTGACGGAGTGTTTTCCGTTCAGGTGGGCGACTTAGATGAAACTATCAGTTCACATATAGTTGGGGAATGGACACTATTTGAATTTGTCTTCAACTCAACAGCTAGCTCACAAGTACTATCATTTATTTCCGGACAAGCTGGCAACGATACAACCGGCCACTTTATAGATAACATTCAAGTATCAAAAGTCCCCGTCCCCGGCGCAATAGTACTTATGCTGGGTGGGTTACTTGGATTAAGTGCATTTAGAAGGAAAGGCACTATCGCTAGCTAAAATCTTCACAAAACAAATGTTACAAACAAAAAAGCCACTCCGATATCGAGTGGCTTTTTAAATATTAATTACCTAGTTTACAAATCTCTACTAAATTCTTGCTTAAACTTATCTTTAAACTCTGCCAATGAGAATGAATGATTTTGTGTACCGTGGCTTTGAATTTTTATTGCCCCCATAAGTGATGCAATACGACAAGTTGTGTCCCAATCCATATCATTCATTAAGCCATAAATTAATCCTGCGCGATACGCATCTCCACAGCCTGTTGGATCTCTCAGATCATCTACAGCGACAACCGGGATAGTGATTTTCTTACCTTGCGCATAAACAGCAGAACCTTCCGCGCCACGCGTAACAATTAACGCATCGACTCTTTCGGCCATCTCGCCTTCAGATAGGCCGGTTCGCTCCTGCATAAGCTGGGATTCATAGTCGTTGACAGTAACGTAAGTCGCCTGTTCTAAAAATGTATTTAGTTCATCAGCATCAAACATTGGCAAGCCCTGGCCGGGATCAAAAATGAAAGGGATATTGGCATTTGCAAATTGTTCGGCATGTTGAATCATGCCATCACGCCCATCAGGTGAAATTAACCCGAGGCTGATGCCGTCATTGTTGGGGACTTGAATATCATGAGCACAATTCATTGCTCCTGGATGAAATGCTGTGATTTGATTGTCATCCAAATCTGTGGTGATAAATGCCTGTGCCGTATAGCTGTTATCAATTTGAGTCACATAATCGCGACTCACGCCAACTTCATCCATCCATTGATAATATGGCGCAAAATCCATACCTACAGTGCCCATAGGTTTACCGTTACCTTCTAGTAAGTTAAGGTTATAAGCGATATTTCCAGCACAGCCACCAAATTCCCGGCGCATGTCCGGTACTAAGAAACATACATTAAGAATATGTACTTTATCCGGCAATATATGATTTTTAAACCGGTCCTGAAAGACCATAATGTTGTCATATGCGAACGAACCACAGATAAGTGCTGTCATACTTTATCCTATAATTTTTTGAAAATATTATTGTTTGATTGCTTATTTGCTACGGCGTAAGCAACAAGCCTGCCTTTGAGTTGATGTATCTAGACGATTAGTATTTACTCTACTTCGACCATTTCAAAATCATCTTTAATTGCACCACATTCCGGACACTGCCAATTCATAGGAATATCTTCCCACTTTGTGCCAGGTTCAATACCGTCTTCAGGTGCACCTTTTTGTTCATCATAAATCCATCCACATATGACACACATATATTTTTTATACACTTCCTGTTCCTTTTCTATTATTCCATTGATGTAGTTTTTGGCGTGATACACTGAACGAATCAAGTCAAGCTATTATACCTATGCAAGCAGAAAATTCCCGCCCCACAGTACTTTGTTTTGCCGGTCTAGACCCGTCAGGTGGCGCAGGTCTGCAAGCAGATATAGAAGCCATTGCTGGCTGTGGCGGACATGCTCTACCTATTAGCACTTGCCTGACAGTGCAAAATTCGCTGGCTGCTTTTTCAGTGCATGCTATCGATTCAGAAATACTTAAACAACAGTTTTATGCGTTAATCAAAGACATAAAAATATCAGCTTGCAAAATCGGCGTAATACCCGATGAAACTACCGCAACCTGCATAGCCACACTTATACAACAACTATCTAGTATACCCATCATCTATGATCCGGTATTAGCCGCCAGCTATGGCAGCCAATTTTCTCACGCAGATACTATAGAGGTAATAAAGTCTTCCTTACTTCCGCATGTCAATGTGATAACACCCAATATTAAAGAAGTTAACACTCTACTTAATGAAACCATAATAGAGGCAGTGGAAGCTTCCAAGTTATGCCAGTATGGCCCAGAATACGTACTGGTAACTGGCGCAGACAGTAAGTCTGAACACGTGCACAATACGCTACTAGCAAACGCTGGTTTGTTAGAAAATTACACTTACCCGCGCTTACCTCAACAATACCATGGTAGCGGCTGCACACTAAGTAGTGCATTAGCCTGCTTGCTGGCACAAAATTTCACTATCAAACAGGCCGCCAAACAGGCGCAAGATTTCACTTATAAATCCTTACAAACTGCGCAACCCATTGGCCAGGGCCAATGGGTTCCAAAACGCATTCACTGCCAGTGAGGCAATAGATGTTACATGGATTGTATGTGCTTACTGACAGTAACCATTACTCTCATCGTGAATGGCCAGAACGTATTGAAAATATAATTTTAGCTGGTGCTAAAATTATTCAGTTAAGGGAAAAAACATTATCCGAAGACGAGCTATTACCCTACGCATTAACACTGCGCGAAATCTGCCACTATCATGATGCTTTATTGATTATCAATGATCATGTATCGCTTGCACACAAAATAAACGCTGATGGCATTCACCTGGGACAGCATGATCTGTCATTAACAAACGCACGCAAATATTTAGGCAATGGTTATTTAATTGGCGTGTCTTGTTACAGGCATTTACATACTGCGATGCGTGCCCAAACACAGGGTGCTGACTATGTTGCCTTTGGCAGTGTTTTCCCTTCGACAACCAAGACTGGAGCACCACGTTGTCCTCTGTCGGTTATTTCCCAGGCAAAACGTTGCCTGTCTATTCCTGTATGCGCCATTGGTGGAATTAATCAGCGCAACGTAAAACACGTCATTAAAGCAGGCGCAGATCTATTTGCCACATCTCATGCAGTATTTAATGCACATAATCCATACAACGCCGCGAACAAAATCCAGCGGCAGGTTATAATGCCGCGCTGAACGATAAAGCTGTCACCAGATCAATAAAATCAATTAATTAATCATAAGTTAAGTAAGGATATCTCCTATGGAATCCATGCAGTCGCTATTTGAAGAAGCCCAAAAATATATTCCTGGTGGAGTCAATTCTCCTGTACGTGCATTTAAGGCTGTCGGTGGTAATCCTGTTTATATCAATCGTGCCTCAGGCGCTTATGTTTATAGCGCAAAAGGCAAAAAATATATTGACTATGTCGGCTCATGGGGACCAATGATATTAGGTCATGCGCACCCCACAGTAATTAAAGCAGTACAAGAGGCAGCCGTAGATGGACTAAGTTTTGGCGCACCTACAACCTTAGAGACCGAAATGGCAAAGGTAGTGTGTGAGCTTGTACCCTCTATTGAACAAGTGCGCATGGTCAGCTCAGGCACAGAAGCTACCATGAGCGCTATTCGTTTAGCACGCGGTTACACAGGCCGCTCTAAGATTATTAAATTTGAGGGTTGCTACCATGGACATGCTGACTCTTTGTTAGTTAAAGCCGGCTCAGGTGCACTAACATTTGGCACACCAAGCTCCCCTGGCGTCCCGCCTGAACTGGCAGCCCACACCCTGACCTTGCCATTCAATGACATTGATGCAGTTGAAAAAGTATTTACTGAATGCGGAGAAGAAATTGCTTGTGTTATTGTCGAACCGATTGCAGGTAATATGAATTGTATATTGCCGGTAGATGGTTTTTTACAAGGCTTACGTAGCCTCACTCAACGTTATGGCAGCCTACTCATCTTTGACGAAGTAATGACAGGCTTTAGAGTGGCACTAGGAGGTGCACAAGAACTTTACAAAGTGACACCTGATTTAACCACTCTGGGAAAAGTTATTGGTGGCGGTATGCCTGTAGGTGCTTTCGGTGGGAGCAAAAATGTTATGGATCATCTCGCACCCAATGGCCCGGTCTATCAAGCAGGTACATTATCTGGCAACCCTATCGCTATGACGGCAGGAATTGTTACTTTAAATTTAATTCGCAGTCCTGGTTTTTATGATGAGCTCAGCAAGAATACTAAACAACTCGCGCAAGGTCTGGTTGTCCGCGCCGATCAGCAGGGAATCCCTCTTAGTGTTAATTGTGCTGGTGGTATGTTTGGCTTCTTCTTCACAAAAGAAAAGAAAGTTACTACTTTCGATCAAGTCACGCAGTGCAACATTGAGCAATTTAATCAGTTTTTCAATACTATGTTAGATCATGGTATTTATTTGGCACCATCTGCTTATGAAGCGGGATTTGTCTCAGCAGCACACACTATCGATGATATTAATGTCACCCTTGATAAAGCTGAAACTGCCTTTGCAGCACTATAATAACTAGTGATTATAAGAACGCGCAAATAAAATACCTTTTTCTACCCACACATCAACGGCGATACCGTTAACAAAGTGGCGTACCGGAGCCTGGCCTTCATGTAGTTTAGGTAAGTCCTGGAATAGTTCTTTATTGTAGGGTGCCTGATAAACTATCTGCATGTCACCCGTATTTTCATCTTGCATACGTAATTGGGCTGCAGCTTCACCTTGAATTGAACAATAACGCCCGCCAACTAATTTCAGGCCTTTGTCTACAATATATTTAGATTGACTCAAAGAGAAGTCCAATTCAGAAAAATAACTACGCATATCATTTAAAGAACTGCTAGAAACTTCCATTGGTTTCAATTTTAAATGGTTATAAGCGACTTCTTCCGCAATTAATTCAGCCACGCCTGCACGATTATCAATACTAAGCCCCCAAAATAGACTTGATACAAGTGCAATTACCAGCACTACAGCAACAATATTAAACTTTAATAGGCTAGTACTAGACGACTTGCTTGCAGATGCCTGCATACGGTTTTCCAGTTCAGCGAGCTGCGCATGGGTAAGCTGCTTAGATTCCAGATAATCATGTACTGATTGTTTTAATTCATCATTCATTACGCACCTTTCCTGCTTGACTCATCAAGATGATACTCAAGCCTTTTTCTTAAGCGATGAATTTTAGATAATAATGTCCCCCTAGATATATCTAAAAATTCTGCCAGCTCATCTGTTGTATACCCTTCAACTGCCCAAAAATACATAATCTCTCGTTCTGACGCAGTCAATTTTTGCCAAACTTGTTGCACTTCATATTGAGTGGCAATAATTTTTTCTAACGAGTCGGTATCCATATCAAGATACGTTATCGTGTCATCAAATTCTTCATGTTGGTACTTTGACAACTTGCGACATTCATCAATATACTGATTGCGTATTACTCTTTTTGCATAGGCAAGCCGGTTCTCTATATTACTTGTATTTGCTTTAAGAAATTTCTCCAAACTAGCTTGCAATAAATCATACGCTTGCGTTTCATTTGCAGTAAGAGAAAAACAATAACGATACAAACTATTTAATTGTTCGCTGGAAAACATGTTTATATTCGCAGCCATTGTTTAGACATAACAAAACTCAACGCTGCATTTAACTGATCACTGCTCTCAAAACTGTCAGCAATCCCTGATAATGTTGAGTTTTTCTTTATTGCCAGCATTAATCTGCAACTATACTCATCAATTTTCTCCAATTTAACTTCATAGTTCTCACGATAGATGCAAATTTTCTCACCTCGCTGAGGCATTTCGATAGCAATACTATCAGCCTGTTGTTGATGCAGACTCCAGATCTCTCGCACTGGATAATCAGTTTCCAGCAAAAAGACGCCAGACGCTAAAGAAAACTTTACATCACCGCCATATTGCTCACATTGCTGTTGAAATCTTTGTATGTCTAATGGGGCATCATCGCCACTATAATACGATTTTTGAATACACCACTCTAACGCAGCCAAATCCGGCAGGTACTCAAAACCTTTTAACTCATTTCGCGAGTCAAGCAGCTTAGATAGAAACTCTGGGAACTGTTCACCATAATCATTCAAGTCCGGACTCAACGAAGGATGATTAACAAAATATTTTTTGGCTATAAATTTAAAATAATCTTTCCCCAATATTTTTTCACATACTGGATAAACACTCTCTAACACCGATACATGCAATGACCTTGCTGTTGTACGATATACATTAATTCTATCTACTGCATTACTCGTCATTTGTAAAAATTAAATCAATAACTGTATTGTTAGATTTATTTAATGCTTGCCAAAATTGATTTTGAATATCAGCAAGTGGCAATGAGTTCATTACTCCCCCCTTGCACTTTATCCAAATCTGCCTTTATGCGCTTAGCTTTCATCGCTTCGCCATAGAGCACTTCAAAACTGGGAATATCATGATCCCATTCAATCAAGGTTGGTATATCACTTTTTCTTTGCATTAAGCGCATATACAACTTCCATACACCTTTACTAACAAGATTATTATGCGCATCCAGATAATAATGGTCTTTATCTTCAAAGCCAGCCAAGTGTATTTCTGCCACCCGATTAAGATTTATATCATCAACATACTCATGGCTGTTTTGGGCATTATTTTTTTGATTCACATACACATTATTAACATCGAATAAAATCAGGCAATCTGCCTTTTCAGCCAACTGGTTAATAAATTCCACCTCATTAATTGAAGAGTGCTTATAAGTTAAATAAGCAGACACATTTTCAATCGCTATTTTCTCACCCAGATAATCTTGTATGCTTAAAATTCTTTGCGTAAGGTAATTTAGCGTTTCTTGCGTATATGGCAAGGGTAATAAGTCATGCGAATAATGCGAATGCAGTGATGTCCAACATAAATGATCCGAAATTAACTTTGGTTTAACCTCAGCCGCCAAGGTTTTAATTTTTTTCAAATATGCGAAATTTATTGGATCTGATGAACCTATAGACATGCCTACACAATGCATGGTGACAGGGTAACGTGCAGCTATTTCTAATGCCTGCCTGCGTGCCCAACCACCTTCACAAATGTGGTTATCGGCCAGTAATTCAAACCAATCCAGTTGTGGGTGCGTGGCTAAAATCTCATTTATATGAGGCGCGCGCAGCCCTACTCCAAATCCTTTTAGAGATGAAAACTTATCAACAATACTTGAGCTACGCGTGCTCATAATAAACTAATTGAACTGTAAATTACTTGGCAGGCTTGACCTTGGCTACCACTCCACCAGTAATTTTTTCACATGTTCCTGCAGGAACATAAACCCATTCTGTATCATCATTATCAATAGCCGCTTGGCCTGCACAACCATGCTTACCGTCTAATGCACCACAATCATTTTTACCTGCTTTAACGATACCTGCACATTTTTCCCATTGTTTAGGCGCATCAGGAACTGCATGCGCTTGTGTGGCAGCAAGCACGCCTACAGATAGAATGGTTGCAATGGCAGAATCAACAACGATTTTCTTTGTCATCTTTCGTCCTCCGGAAGTAGTCAAAATTCGCAAGCAAGTCAATTTGCTTACACTCCTGCCTTAAGACGAAATAGGAATAGATTTGATTGCAGAAAAAAATACTCTGGCTACCGGCCGTTTGAGGAGGTCACCCACTTTATGACGATTCGCAATAAGTGTTTTGGCCCTGGCTTGAGTACTTCCATTTAAGCAGCGGAGTCAGGGCTGCTTAAAATTACAGGTAGTTAAAAAATTATTATAGATTTACTTGGTAAGTAGTAATTTATTAGATTTCGTTAACTGTAGTAAATACGTCTCTCCAGCATGACTTATCCACGCATATCGCTTACCTTTCAGTAAGTTAGACAGGGATAATGTTGCTTCTTGCTGGTTGTTTTTAGTGCTACTTAGAGAGAGTGGATTAGCCATGTTAACTGCCTTCAGATATCAAAGTTGATTACCAATATATAAATGATAATCATTCTCATTCGTAAATGCAAGCCATTTTACGAATTATTATCAGCCCATCATGGGCTCATCAATTGTGCCAAATTTAGGCCTTCTTTACCCAACGGTGGGCACCAATAGTAATTGCCGGTAATAGGCTTGGAGAAGGTAAATAATGCATCTGAAATACCATCATCCATCCCCACCATTCTCGATAACTGCTTTTCAAATGCATCAAATGAATGCCCAAAAGACAAAAACATCAACCCAGATTGTTGGTTTTCAATCCATGGCGATGAGCGACGCACGACATAGGCAGGTGGTTCAAAATCATCCTGTTCTACTCTTTTAACATGCGCACTTGGTGGCGCATCTTCGATTTCTTGGTTGGATGACTTTTCTCTTCCAATGACATGGTCTTGTTCAACTGACGTCAACTTTTCAAAACAATTAAGGTC
>JGI12316J14372_10005121_pt1 | contig 10572 bp, 4 predicted proteins | sample MarCyaLeptolynsp_FD_14372 | JGI IMG/M metagenome (IMG submission 14372) | reverse complement strand
AGCTGGACGCGCTGGACATTCCACTCTGATGGGATCTGCGTCCAGTTGCCTTGATGGATCCAGTTGATAGCGTCCTGATCCTGATAAGGCAGGTCTGCGCCATGCTGCGCAATCTTCTCAAGCGCTTTCGAGAATCCCGCATCGCGTCGAACCTGATCCAGGTCAATCAGCATTACACCCGCATTCATGTATTGCGCGTCCGGGTCGGAAATCCACGCACGCCAATGCTGATCCACGCCGTCAATGCCGGTGCTCAGATATGCGTCTGGGACCGCCCCGATCGCAGCACCGTTCAAATCGAAGTCCCACAGTTCCTGGAGATCCCCTGTCACGATAAGGTCTGCATCAAGATAAATCAGTCTTGTACAAGCTTCAGGTGCGAGCGTCTCAAGCCCCAGCCGAAACAGTGTCGCATATGAGATATGGTTGGACACCTGATAGTCGGGCAACTCGAAGTCTGCCATGTCGATCCAGGTAAATTGAGCTTCGGGGGCAATGTTCTGCACTTTCTCGATTTGAGCATCCTCAAATCCGTCATGCATCATCAAGAAATGAAGTTTGTCCGCCGGTGTCCGCCGGACGATGGAGGCAATGGCCGCACCAACATGCGGCGCGAAACTGTTATCACACCCGAAGGCAATCCAGATCTGCTCTGTCGAGACGGCGCTTGCTTTTGGTCCCAATCGACTGTCCCTTGTCGCCTTCAATTGCGCTCGAGATTCCGTGCGCGGATTCATGCTCGTCAACGTTCGCGATGGATATAGGTCGTATTGCTTATGCAGCACAGCTGAAACACCCGGATTTTCATTCCTTTTGTCAGCTGGACAGAGCAAGAAGCATGCAAGTTTTGAGGAATTAACCCTATTAGGCCCGCTGAACGTTCGAAAACACGGATTTTGAGCTGTTCTCACCTGGCTAGCGCGTCGTTTTCTGCCCCGTTCTGGTGAGAAACTTGCGCATGGGCTGTTCGAAAATTCGGTGCGCCAGCCAGGCCGAAACCGCCGACAAGACGACCACGAGAGGAAAATCAATCACCTCAAACGGCTCCGCTAGCCCGAGATAGCCCGAAATGTTGCGTGCCCAAAAATAGAGCGGCTCGTGCAGCACATAGACCCCGTAGGAGACGAGCCCCAACCAGGATGCAATCGCGGCAATCCGACCCGAAGCCTTCGCGTTTTGAACGATCAGGATAATGGCCGGCATCAGGACCAAGCAGGCCAGCGCATCAAACCCGCGCCTAAACGGCTCTGGAACCGGACTACACAAGATCGCCGCGAGCAGGCCAAACGCCAGCCAGACCGGAACCGCAGGCATGGTGAAGGCGGAACGGGCGCGATAGATGGCTATCCCGGCGAAGAACCCGAACATAGCGCGCGCGATNCCGATATGGATATCTGACAGTTTCCAGCCCGCACCAAGATCCGGTTCGTTGGGCACCAGGTGCAAGACCGCCACGCCGGAAACCGCCAGCACCGCAATCAGGACGCGCAAGGACAGCCATGGGGCGAGCGCTGCATAAGCCAGATTGGCAATCAGTTCAGCAAATAAGGACCAGGATGGCGGGTTGAGCGGGTAAAGAAACTCTCCCCCGGATATGACCGAAGGCACGGGCAGAAACATCAGTGAAATTGCCACCATGGGCAGGAAAGCGCTGAGCGCCGTTTCCGAGTATCCAAACCCGCTCAAATAGATGAGATGCAAGGCCCCGAGCATCATCCCGAGCAGATACATCGGGTAAAGTCGGATCAATCGCAGCCGCAAAAAAGCGAGGCTGCGAATCTCGGCCTTAAGCCGGTCACCATAAGCATGGCAGAGCACAAATCCGCTCAGGATGAAAAAGAAATCGACGGCCAGATAGCGCGCGGGGATCAGCGCCCGCACCAGGTCTGACGGCACATGGTCCGCAATCACTGCAAAGGCTGCAACCCCGCGTAATCCGTCCAGAACGATGAAGCGCTGTGGGCGCGCAGCGTCAGGAGATGCGGCTGTGTCGATCAATCAAAAACCCTTTCGAAGCGAGGCTTGACCAGCTACCCACAGAGCGCCTTGCAACCCCAAAGCCAATATCGATCTGGCTTGGATTTGCCCGGAATCCGACCACTTTCGTCGCTGGCGTTCAACGCACGGGCATTTACCAAGAACGACCTTGAAATGCAGCGGCTTTGTCTGGCATCTGTGAGTGCGCTCATTCACGCTGTCAACGATGGTTCAATTGGCATGGTCGCTGCATGAACCGCGTATCGTTCGTCATCGGTTCATACTGAGTCGCTAGACCGTCGATCAGAAGAGTGGATGACAGAGATCACCAATGAATCAGCTGGCTAAGAAAACCGCGACCGGCGCGATTATCAACATCTCGGTTACGCTGCTGAAAAACCTCGCGCAGTTCCTGATTATCATTCCGGTCCTCGCGCGGATTCTGACGCCGGAACAGTTTGGCCTCATCGCCATGGCGATGACGCTGGTCGGGTTCCTGACCACGTTCCATGATCTCGGCATCTCTGCTGCGCTGGTGCGCTCCGAGAAACCAACCCCTGCATTCTGGTCGAGCGCCTTCTGGCTCAATTTCGGCTTTGGCAGCTTGATGACCCTGATCGCCTATTTCTCCGCGCCCTGGGTCGCCGCATTCTTTGGCGAGCCTCAGGTCGAAGAGCTGGTCCGGCTGATGTCCTGCGTCCTGCTGCTTCACTGTGTGTTCCTGGTGCCGATGGCCTGGTTGCAGCGAAACCTGAAATTCCAAACCATCGCTGTGATCGATCTCGCGGCCATCCTGATTTCATCCATCGCCGCGATCTATCTCGCCCTGAACGGGCATGGCGTCTGGGCGTTGGCCTGGCAGCAAATCCTGCTCTATGCGGTCAAGGCCGCGGCCGGATTGCTGCTGCACAGAGCGCCTATTCGATTGATGTTTGAGTGGGCCCCAATCAAGGCCGTTCTGCCCTTTTCCCTCGGTTTGACTGGAACCGCCTTTGTCGGCTTCCTCAATCGCAATACGGATAATGTCTTGGTCGGTCGCTTTCTCGGGGCGGATGCGCTGGGGTTTTATGACCGCGCCTATCTGATGATGCGGATGCCGATGAAGACGCTGTCCGGGGGGCTGAATTTCGCGCTTTATCCGGCCATGTCCGCGGTTCAGACTGATACTGAAAAACTGGGACGCGCTTATCTCAAGACTGTCTCTGTTCTTAGCGCCGTCGTATTCCCGATGATGACCGGCCTTGCCGTGGTCGTCGTGCCATTCGTCGATTTGCTGTTTGGATCGCAATGGGGGCCAGTGGCGCCGGTCCTGGGCATTCTCGCCTTTGCCGGATTGTTGCAGTCGGTGGGCTCGATCGCCAATGAAGTCTGGAAGGCAAGAGGCCGCTCCGGCTTGTTGCTGCGCTGGTCATTGATCCGCGCGGTTGGATTCATCCTCGCCTTTTCGCTGGGTGTATATATCGGCACACTGGAAGCCATCGCGATGGCCTATCTGATTGCCAATATCGTCTTGCTGGTGCCGTTTCAGTATGAGTTGATCAGAGAGCTGAAAATACCGGTTCCAACCATGCTGGCTGCGGTGCGGCCTCAATTTGTCTCATCGGTGATTATGGCCATTGCGGTTCTGGCCGCTTCATATGCGTTCCCGGGAATCGAAACGCTGAGCAGCACGTTGCAATTGCTGATCCTGGTCCCGATTGGCGTGCTCGGCTACGCAGCCGCCTTGGTGATCTTCTTCAAGAGCTTCATCCGAACCACGCTTGAGGATTATCGCTCGCTGCGTCGGAGTGGCGACTCAAGCGCGCCCGCCACCGCCTAGCTTCCCAGGCGCTGACCGCTATTCAATCATCACGGTTTCATAGACCGGTGCCGGCGCTCCATCCTTGAGATGCGCATCGAGAAAATTCAACGTCAGCTCGAGTAATCTGAGGTCCCTGACGGTCTGGCTCCAGTCATAGACCCGAATGCCGGAATAGCCGTGTCCGGCCTGTTCGACGATATAGAGGGACGCGTTTACGCCGACGGCATCGGCTTCGGCTTTCAGATCATACGCCCCTTGGGTCGCGACCCGTTGATCCTGGCCGCCATGCAAGATGAAGAGCGGTGCATCACCCTCACTCATCATGCCGTCCTGAAACATCATGCCCCAATAATCGATCACCACGTCTGGTTTCGGATAGGTGATGCCATAATCATCCAGGCCATATGCGACGTGCATGGCCGAGATCGCCCCGGCTGAGCCCCCCCACAAGGCAATCCTGGACGTGTCGATGCAGCGCTCCTCGGGCGCATTCGAGACGAGGAACCGAAGCGCTGTCACCGTGTCCTCAATCGAGGCCGTGATGCCATTGGCATAGGTTTTCAGCGAATTCCTGTTCGACGGCAGGTCCGCATTGGCATCGATCAGCCCAGTTCGTACCGGCATGAACTCATCTGAGATCACCGGGCGATCTGGAATCAGGCGGTAATTTATTGCAGCAGCCACATAGCCCCGCCGCGCCGCGTCACGCGCACGGTGGTCCCACTGGCTTTGAGTCTTGGAACCGCGGACAAACGCGCCGCCATGAATGACGATGACCAGCGGTTTCAGCGCCTCGCACGGTTCATTCAGCTGATAAACGTCCAAACGGAGTGATTTTGATCCACGCCGCGTCTTGCCTTCGGCATAGACCACATCAGACTCGACAGATAGCCGCTCCTGCGCGGTGAGCGGTTCGGCAGCGCTGCACGCAGCCAAAATCAGAAGGCTCATCGTTACAGCGAACTTGCGAACAGTCATCATGTTCCTCTTTCCCCCTTACGCGCCATCAGTAGGGGCGCAGAAGGCATTGGCGTCAAGTTCCAACCGTACTTCTCTGCTCCGCCAGAATATCACCCCAGCTAATTGACGAGCACGTCTTCATAGACTGGCGCTGGCGCCCCGTCCTTGAGGTGTGCGTCGAGGAAGTTCAGGGTCAGGTCAATCAAGGTGACGCCGTTCACGGCCTGAGACTGGCTGTCGATCGAAATGCCTGAATAGCCGTGCCCGGCGCCATCAATCATATAAAGCGCGGCGCCGACACCGATGCCGTCAGCTTCCGCCTTCAGGTCGCGCGCTTCCTGTGGGTCGATGAGATTGTCTGCGCCGCCATGCAGAATGAACAGCGGGGCCTCCGTCGATCCAATAATGCCATCGAGGAAGGCCATGCCCCAATAATCGATCACCACGTCCGGTTTGGGATAGGTGATGGAATAAGCGTCCAGGCTGTAGGCGACATGCATGGCTGTGATGGCGCCTGCCGACCCACCCCAGATGCCGATCCGAGACATGTCGATGCAACGATCCTCCGGAGAATTTTGCTCCAGATATCGCAGGGCAGTTACGGTATCCTCGATCGCCGCTGTAATCCCGCCGGCGAACACTTCGACCGTGTTATTGTCCCAGTCCTGATCAACATTGGCGGCGATCAGATCCGTGAGAACCGGCGTAAACTCAGCCGAAATGACCGGGTCGTCTGGAATCAGGCGATAATTGATCGAAACGCCCACATAGCCGCGCGATACCGCATCACGGGCCCGGTCGTCCCAGCCGGTGCTGGTCTTTGAGCCTTGCCGAAAACCGCCGCCATGAATGACCATGACCAGCGGCCGCAATGCCGTGCACTCGGTGCCGGTCTGATAAATATCCATCTCCAGTGCTTCAGACCCGCCATCGGTCAGGCCGGTTCCATACACCACGTTCGTCTCATTGGTCGGCGTCACCGCCGGTGGGGGTGGTGGTGGCGGTGGAGGAGGCGGCGGTGGTGGCGGTGGAGGTGGCGGCGGAGATGGCGCTGGACCGCCTCCGATCGGCGCGGGAGCCGCATTCGAGCTGCCTCCCCCGGAACAAGCGGCCAGCAATCCTGCAGAAAGCAGCGCCGCCATTACGCAGTAACTTGGTTTCATTCTGAATCCATCGAGTTGTTCTTCCTGACGTAAACGGCTTGGAGACCGCCATAGTCAACGGTTTTTCGCATTAACTCATGGCCATGATCGGCATGCGCGACCCCAGAATATCCTCTTTATTATCAAGGTTGATCGCGGTCGCCTTGGCTTGTTTCACGCGTCCCTCGGTGACTCCGCGAGCAATCGGCGCACCTGCGCCGCCATGTCATCGATGGCTGGTTCGTCAAAGATTGTCGCATGCGTCGCATCCACCGTGACCGAAATGAACGGTGTCATCAGGTGCTGCTCCCAGCCGAGAGATGGTCCAAGATTGAGGTAACGCAAATTCGTTCGAGCGGCGCGAACAATTACAACCTGACCCTCATAGGGCTGCGGACGATACGCGTTCGCCGCGATATGGAAGGCATCATAGACCCGCCAGCTCGCTGCGACGAGGTCGGCGTCTTGATACAGTCCGCTCTTGTGCTTGGGCAGCAGGTTCCGGACCACCGGCACTTTGCGCATGGTCGTCCGGATTGTGTCTCGCGCAATGTCTGGATGTAGTCTTGGGAGATTTCTGACGCGGTCAATCATGCGGTTCTGGACTTCATCCGCATGGGGATGAATCGTGTCGAACATGATCAGCAGATCGACCGTCTCACCGATTTCATTCAGCTGCTGGGCCATTTCATAGGCGATAATTCCACCGCCTGAGTAACCCGCCAGAGTATAAGGTCCTTGCGGCTGTACCGAACGCATCACCGCGATGTAGCGCTTGGCCATTTCGGGCACCGATTCCAGTGGGGTTTGCACGCCATCTGAGCCAAATGCCTGAAATCCGTAGATAGGACGTGTTTCCGGCAAGCGGTCGGCCAGGGTCTTGAACTTCATCACATTGCCCTGGGCACCGTGGATTGCGTAGATCCCGCGCAGGCCGGGCAGGCCATTGGTCATCTGAACTAAAGGCGACCATTCTGCGATCGTAGTTTCAGCAGGCTCGCTGTCATCTTCTGTCCGAGTCGCGCCGCCGACTCCATGCGCAGCCAGGAGCGCAGAAAGCTCAGCAATGGTCGGTGTTTCGAACAGCGTCGCAAGCGGCAAGGACACACCATGCTTTTTGCGGATCGACGCAAACAGTCGAACCCCGATCAGCGAGTTTCCGCCCAAATCGAAGAAGTCATCCCCGGTACCGACTTTCTTGACCCCAAGCAGATCCGACCAGGTGGCCGCCAGGTCCACCTCAACCGGGGTCTCCGGCGCGACATAGTCAGAGGAAAGCTGTGGGCGATCGAAATTGCTGTCGCCCTCTTCCTCGTCCGCTTCGGGAGACGAGTCCGCGTCAAGCTGGCCCAGCCAGACGTTCGGATCGACGGACGATGCGATCGTTTGCACCAGACCGCTCTGCGACATGATGCGGCTGAAGGCCTCGACCCCTTCTTTCGGGCGAATCCCTTGCCGGAGCAGCGCTTCAAGGGCGTCGTTTTGTGCCGACATATTGCCTGCAATTGGCTTTGATGATCCCGCTGCAAACGCTTCATCCGCCGCAAGGCGCTTCATCGTAAAGCGCCGAATCTCGGCGAATACGCGTCCATTGGCGTCGGTCAGCGTGACGTTGAAATAAGCGAGGCCATCACCACTGCCCGGCAGACAGCGGACGTGGCTGTACACCTGCGCCGGCATATCGGCATAGATCCGAACGCTGTCATAACTCAGAGGAACATAGAATTCGCGGCTGAGATCGACACCTGGAATGAGCTGCTGAACGCCGCCCGTGGCCATGTCCAGAACCGCCGGATGCAGGCCGCAAGTTTCAAGATCGGATTCAAGCGCCTGCGCCAGTTGCAGCTGCACCAGGGCTTCCAGATCACCATAGCTGACCTGCTTCATATTTGCCCAGCGTGATCCGAAATCCATGAAATCCTGATCGAGGAATCCATCCGGTGACACCCAGGTTCGCGCCGTGCATCGCGCTGCGATCTGGTCCAGATCAAGGTCAGCAGGACGCGGGTCGTTCAAGATCGTGGCATCGCACACAACCAATGGCATATCGTCCAGATTGGACCCGTCACGGATCGCGATTTCAACGTGGCCATTATCGTCCTGGACCGCGTGAAGGCTGAGCCGTTTGGTCTCGCCGTCCGGTACCACAAAGGGGGCAAGGAATGTCAGATTGGAGAGTTTGATCTGCTGACCTGGATAGAGATCAGCCACCGCCGCCCTCGCCAGTTCCAGCATGGTCGTGCCAGAGAGCAGCGTATTGCCGCCCTTCACGCGGTGGTCGCGAATGATCCAGTCACGCGCTTCGGAAAGATCACGCATGTAGAGACGCCCGTTCGCGACATCACTGTAGCCATACCAGCTTGGGCTCTGGCTCGGCAGGTAGGGCAATGCGCCACCTGATTGGCTGCGTTGCGCCGCTTCGGCCATGCCGACATCGCGCCAGGCATTCCAGTTTATGACCGCCGTACGACCGGGTTTACGCTGACTTCTGTCACGCGCGAACGCATCCAGGAACGCATTCGCTGCGGTATAGTCGACTTGTCCCGGCAGGCCGAGGAAAGACGCCACGGATGAGAACAGGACAAACAGATCCAGGTCTTCGGTGATCGCCTTGTCCAGATTGACGGTGCCCGCCACTTTCGGGGCGAGCAGGCGTCGCATACTGGCCGCATCCTTCACCATCAGAGGCGCATCGTCCATGCTACCTGCCGCATGAACAACACCGTTCAAAGCCCCCAGTTCAGCGCGGATCTGGGCGATGGCTTCGGAAAGCTTCTCACTATCTGTCACGTCCCCGGCCACGACCAGGACCTCAGCCCCGCGCTCGCGCAAGCCGCGAACTTGGCGGATCCGTTGCGCCACCTGGCTGTCGATCGGATTGGAGATGATTGCGTCCCATTCGGATTCTGGCGGCAGACCCTTGCGCGCCATAAGCGCCAGTTTGACGGGTTTCAGGGCACTCATGTGCTGCGCCATTTCCATGCCGATGCCGCTGAGGCCTCCAGTGATCAGATAAACACCGCGCTCGCGCAGCCAGTCCGCTGATGCATCTTCGCGCGCCCCGATCGGGCTCGGCGAGAGATCCCGCACCCAGCGCCCGGATGGCCGCAACGCGACAATAGGATCATCGGCTTCACTCCGCAGCTCGTCCTGCAGGCGGCTCAGCAGATCGGGTGTCCACGACCTGAACAGCGATCGGCGTGGCAAGTCGATACAGCGGGTTTGAATATGCGTCAGCTCACGCGGCGCCGTCAGCACCGGCCCCATGACCAGAGCCTGATACGGGTCATTCGTTTCGTCACCAAGGCCAGACAGGTCAGAGGTCAGGACCGACAACTGAACCGGATCAGAGCGCCCCGCGAGCGCCTGAACGAGATAAGTCGGCTGCAGGAACAGGCGGTCTTGTTTCGCCTCGTGACTTTGCGCAGACCGGCGCGAATCCTGGGTCAGGAAAATCACATGATCGGGCGCGCCATGCGCTTCCTCGATCTGTTCGAGCACCTGGGCGAACTGCTCGGCATCGGTAAAGTCGATGGTCCACGCACGCTCATCCGTACGTTGCAGATTGCTGCCGGACATCACCGTTTGCACAGCGTCAGAGCCAAGTGCTTTTTGAATGTCCGTGAGCAGATCGCGTTTGTGACCGAACACCACCCAGCTGCGCGCTTCATCCGCTCGCGGCGTGCGCACCAGCGGCGCCTGACGGTAGGAAAGTTGCGCGAACCAGTCTTTAAGCTCGGGACGCTTCACCAACTCGCCAGACGTAGCGCCTGCAGCCACCTTTCGCGGTTCCACCCAATAGGACTCGCGTGCGAATGGATAAGTCGGCAATGGAATACGGTTGCGTAATTGCGTGCTGTAGAATTCGTTCCAATCGACATCAGCACCTGCGGCCCAGACCTTGCCGAAACTGACCATTGCGAATTCCAGGTCGCTCGCGGTTTCCTGCGGATGGCGCACCGTGTTGAAGGCGTGGCGGAACGGCGTTTCTTGCGCCTTGGCGAGCATGGACAGGGTCCGGCCCGGTCCGACTTCCACCAGGATCGGATCGCCCAACGAACGCAGCGTCTGCAACCCGTCAGCGAAGCGCACGGTGGAGCGAAGGTGATTGACCCAGTACTCGGGATCGCATGCCTCCTGCGGTGAAATCCAGTTGCCGGTCAGATTGGAGACGAATGGCATCGCCGGTGCCTTGAACTCGATCTTTCGACACGCCGCGCGAAACCGGTCCAGGATTGGGTCAAGCATGCGCGAATGCGCCGCGACATCGATGCGGATCGGCGTGGATTCGATCTCTTTCTGAGTCAGTTTGGCTTGAAAAGCATCAATCATGTCACGCGGACCAGAGGCCACGCACAGATCGGGTGCATTCACAGCGGCAATGTCCAGAGTCTCCGGGGCCAGTGCGCGCACATCGCCTTCCGACATCGGCACGCTCAGCATACCGCCGCGGTCGATACATTCGAACAATTCACCGCGCAGCATGACCAGCGTGATCGCGTCTTCCAGCGAGAACACACCGGCTTTGCAGGCCGCCACATATTCCCCCATGGAGTGACCGATAAAGGCGTCAGGCTGGAGGCCCCAGGACTCGTACAGCTCAGCCAGCGCGTAAGTCGTTGTGAACAAGGCGGGCAAAGTGAGAGACGGCTGCTCCAGTGTTCGCGTCGCAGTTTCAACTTGATTGGCGGG
>JGI12316J14372_10005118_pt1 | contig 10577 bp, 9 predicted proteins | sample MarCyaLeptolynsp_FD_14372 | JGI IMG/M metagenome (IMG submission 14372) | reverse complement strand
CTCGATAACTTCAGCCAGCACACCGCCCGCCATGACGTTTCCCGCGCCCAATTCATCGCGATAGGTTTTACCTTGCATCCAGGCGCGGTTGGCCGCGTCCAACGACAGATAGAGTGTCTTGCACAGCACTTCGCCATCCCCAGCAACCGGCATCTCCGATGTTGTCATTTCGAAATGGCTCGGTGACAGTTTCTCGGTTGGTTTCTCAACGAGGAGGATCTGGCGATTTTGCTGCGTCATGTTCAAGGACCTCGAGTTATCTGTATCGGATGTGTAATCTGGAATGTCTGAACTACTAGTCTTACAGCCCGGCGCGCTGCTCGAACACCCCCAACACGCCACCCAACGAAAAGCACAGCGACAACACAGGGACAACAGAAATGGCTTTAAACAATGGCAGACTTAAGGGATTGACACCCGATCAGTTCTCAGACGCCCAACGCGGCGTTTACGCCGCACTGACGGGCGGCGAACGCGGCAAGACGGCAAACTTGGCGCATGAAGACGGGAGTTTGATCGGGCCTTTCAACGCCCTGCTCTACAGTCCTGAGATTGGCAACCGTCTGCAACATCTGGGCGAAGCGTTGCGTTTTTCTAATTCGTTGGACCGCAAACTGGTGGAGATCGCCACGCTTTGTGTTGGGCGGACGCACAAAGCACAGTTCGAATGGTGGGCCCATGAACGGTTGGCCAAAGCCGCGGGCCTGACACAAGAACAGATCAACGCGATCAAACAAGACGCCGGTCCCAATTTCGAAACAGATACCGAGGCACTCGTCTATCGAGCCAGCCAAGAAGTGCTGACCACGTCGCATCTTTCAGACAGCACCTACGCCACACTCAAAAACGCGGTCGGGGAACAAGGCGTGATGGATCTGATCACACTGATTGGCTACTACACGATCATCTCCTATGTGCTCAACATATTCGATGTTCCGTTGCCAGCAGGAGAAGAACTGCCCTTTGACAAGTGATTGCCAAAGCAGTTCGCAAAGGAAGGTCTGCTGCATCTCATGGGTATGGACCGCGTACCGCTCTCCCAACATTGTCATTCGCCGTTATTCTTTCATGACTTGCGGATGCGGTTGGAGACATTCAGCACTAATACGTTGTCATCCTTGAGCGAGCGAAGCGAGACCCGAGGATCCAACCCTCCACTTGTTCGCCGGCCCGCGCCATTAGTGCTTTCATTGCTGAGAATTGGATTCGCCGATCGCGCTTACGCTTGTCGGCGAATGACGCTAAGGGAGCGGATGAACTTCGCAATTCGTCCCTGATGTGTCAGACTGCTAGAAAAAATGGGGAGCGTTCCGATGTCTGAACAAATTCAATTCGACGACCGCATGAGCGATTCCGATGCGTTGATGTGGAAAATCGAACGCGACCCGCGTCAACGATCAACAATTGTCAGTGTCCTTGTCCTAGACGGCGAACCCGACCCGCAGAGATTTGAAACCTCACTTGAAAACATGGTGCGCGGCATCCCGCGTCTTCAACAACGCGTTGTCGAAGACATGTTTGGGTTGGCCCCACCGCGTTGGGCGCCGGATCAAGATTTTGATATGGGCTATCATGTCCGGCACATTAAAGCGCCAGGAGATGGTTCACCCCAAGAACTGTTGAACATTGCCGCCACGGTCGGCGCGCAGTCTTTTGATCGCGATAGGCCACTTTGGGAATATCATGTGGTGCATGATTTGGCCGATGGTCAAACCGGACTGATCCTCAAGCTCAATCACGCTATTTCAGATGGTGTGGGCCTTGTGCGGATGAGCAGTTACTTTCTTGAAATCGCCCCCGATGAATCGGGCAGCGTAGCCCCGACTGAAATCCCGGATCCCGGCCGTCCGATTGCCAGTACCATCGGTCATACTTTGGACGCCTGGCAGTACCGCGTTTCAAAAAACGTCAACAACATCGTGCGCACCAATCTGGCAATCGCCGACAACACGATGAAGTTGATGCGCAATCCGCTTGAGACCCTCACCGAGTTTACAGATACGCTGGGATCCGTGCGGCGATTGCTGCAAAGCGATGGCGAACCATTAAGTCCACTCATGCGCGGACGTTCGTTGACGTCAAACTATTGCGCTTTCCATATTGAACTGGACGCCCTCAAGAAAGCGGCGAAGGCGGCGGGCGGCACGTTGAACGATGCGTTTGTTGCGGGCGTGGCCGGTGGATTGGCGCTCTACCACGCAAAGAATGAGTCACGCGCTGATGAGATGCGCATGCAAATGCCGATCAACATCCGAAATGAGAACAATGAGAACACCGCCGGCAATCAATTTGTTCCCGGACGGTTGCTCGTTCCTTTGAACATTGAAGATCCGGTCGAGCGCATGCGCGAAATTGGCAAACGCGTGAATGCAACCCGGTCCGAACCTGCGCTCCCCATGATCCAGGAGATTGCCGGCGTCCTCAATCAATTGCCTGAGCGCGCCGCAACATCCATCTTTGGGTCGCTGCTCGATTCTGTGGATTTCACAACCAGCAATGTGCCGGGTATCCCTATGCCGCTTTATGTCAGCGGCGCCAAAGTCTTGCATCAGTTTGGTTTTGGCCCCCTTGCTGGTGTGGCCGTAAACATCACCGTTCTCAGTTACAACGGCCAATTCGGCTATGGCCTGAACATGGATCGTATGGCTGTGCGCGATCCCGACGCCTTCGTTCAATGCATTCAACAGGGAACGGACGAAATTCTGGCGCTTGCCAACTAATGGTCGGTGACACCTAACCCGACCCAACCGCACCACCATGGTTCACGTCTTGCGCGTATGCCAAATCACCTCTGAGATGTTTGACCGCAAAATAATAGTGGGCCGCAGACCAAAAGTTGATGAGCAAGGCCACGCTGAGCGCATAGCGCAAGCTCATGACGCCATAAGTGGGTTCAAACCAGTCGCTCAAAACACCAATCAACAATGGCCCCATACCCAAACCAACGAGGGTCAGAACGATCGTCTTTACGGCAGCGGATGCCGCGCGCATGCGCAAGGGCGCTAGATTTTGCGTGACGGCACCTGTAATCGCAATAAAGGCATTGCCAAAAACCATCGGCAGAAACAGCGCGACCATCGCCCATAGGGGGGACGATAACCAAAGCGCCAAAATGGTGAGCGGCGTTCCGATCAATTGGGCCAAAATGCAGATCCAAAGATACCAGCGCTGATCTTCTTTCCCGAGGCGATCTGCAAGAACACCGCTGCCGAACACGCCCACGACGCCAGCAATACCCGTCAACAACCCCAGTGTGATGGCCGTTTCTGATAGCGACATCTCATAAATGCGCTGAAAGAAACTTGGATACCATTGCGCCGTGCCGTAGGCGATGGCGCCCTGCAAAGCACCGGCAAAGGCCATGTGACGGAAAGAACGTCGGGCCCAAAGATAGCGGGCAACATCGCCAAGCTTTGGTGGCGTGCCCGGATCGGCCAGCCCTTCTGAATGACCACGTGGCGGTTCCTTCAGAGTAAAACGAATGATCAACGCCAGAAGGACGCCAGGCAGACCGACCACAAGAAACGCCATGCGCCAACCAAATGCGTCGGCAATGGTTCCCCCTGCAATCAATGCCAACATCGCGCCCATGGGTACCGCGGTGGCGTAAATCGCAATCGCCGTTGCGCGCCGGTCAGGCGGAAAATAGTCCGCGATCAGTGAATGGGTAATGGGCATTGCGCCGGCCTCGCCCGCGCCAACACCGGCCCGCGCGATCATGAGATGCATGTAGCCTTGCGCCAATCCGCAAAGGGCGGTCATCACACTCCAAACAGTAATGCAAACCGCCAGAACTGTTTGCCGAACATACCGATCAGCCAACCGAGCAATTGGCAATCCGGAAGTCACGTAAAGAAGAACGAAAGCCAGCGGTAATAATCCGATCTCAGAGTCCGACAGGCCAAGCTCATTCTTAATGGGTTCTTGAAGGATCGACAGGATTTGACGGTCGATGAAATTGACGGTGCCGACGAGGAACAGAAGCCCCAAGACATAGTACTTGTAATTGGGCGCGGGCTCAGCGACGGAGGTGGAGGTCGACACAACAGAGTCTTGGGTGGTCATAAGTCGCGTCGCCTTGTTACAGAGTCACATGAACGGAAAACTTCTCCCGGAACTGCAATCTTGCCAGATGGTTTGATTATGTGTCTAACCTTTTCACAAGGAATAACAATGTGTGAGGAGAAAACAGGATGGGACGGGTTGACGGTGCGATTGCCATAGTCACGGGTGCGGCACGGGGCATCGGCGCGGAAGCCGCGCGAACGCTGGGCCGTGAAGGCGCGAAGGTCTTGCTGACCGATGTAATCGAAGATGAAGGCGCCGCAGTCGCGCAAGAAATCAACGACGCCGGCGGTACCGCCGTGTTTCAACCCCACGATGTTTTAGATGAAGCCCGTTGGGAACAACTCACAACCGATATCGCAAAACAGTGGGGGCCTTTGACCGTGCTGGTCAACAATGCAGGCATCATTGGGTGCGGCGAATATATCGAAGACATGGCGCTGAGCGATTGGCGGCGCGTGACCGGCATCGACCTTGATGCGGTCTTTTTGGGCTGCAAGTACGGCATCCGAGCTATGAAGGAAAAGGGCGGTAGCATCATCAACATTTCGTCGATCTACGGCATTGTTGGCGGCAGCAAAACAGCGGACTATAACGCGTCAAAGGGTGGCGTACGTCTTCTCACAAAATGCGCGGCCCTCGAATGTGCTGAACTGCAATATCCCATTCGTGTAAACTCCGTACACCCTGGATTTATTCAAACTCCGCTGATCAAAGGTGCTGTCGAGCGCTCGCTGCAAAAGGGCGACATCGAGACCGAAACGGAAATCGAAGAACAGATCTTGGCGCGTCAGCCCATCGGCCGTTGGGGTCAGCCGACAGATATTGCCAATGCTATTTTGTTTCTTGCGAGCGACGAATCCGCTTTCATGCTCGGATCGGAAATGGTTGTCGATGGTGGCTGCACCGCACACTGATCAATTGGGTGCGCTGCAGGCGCCGTCCATTTCTGATATCCACTCGCGAATAAGCTTTAGCCCCTCTGCATGAATGGTTGATCGGCCGAGCTCCGGCATAGCGATGGCCGGATCGGTCGCTGCCATACGGAAGGCGAGGATCGATTGCTCAGGATCACCGGGCACAATACTGAAATCATGCCCGCCTGATCCTCGCCCTGCAGCGACCGGCGGCTTGCAAAGACCGACACGCAGCGGATTATTCTCGTCAACGCCAAGGAACAGGCCGGACGTGTCGGCGGGACGGTTTTCCGTGTGGCAATGGGCACAATTCACATCAAGATAAGCGCGGGCGCGGGCGGCGACAGTCCCCGATTGCCGATCCTGCCAGACGGCCATTTTAGGGGCGAACTCAGGTTCCACCTCTCCCAGATAGGGCTCAAGCAAGGCAAGTTGATGAATGTCCGGGAAAAACAATGACGTGCGATTAAGGTTGTCTATCCGCGGGCCAATCGGTTTGATTTGGTCGCCGGTTTTGTTGGCCGCATGGCAGCCCGAACAGTCATTGGTATCGGGAACAAGGTAGGAAATATCTTGGGTGCCGCCGCCTTCATCGACCAGCGTCAAATCCAGCAGATCACCCGCAATTTCTAAGCGCGCCTTCGATTGTGTCTCCTCGTCCCAAATATAAGGCAAGGCGACCCACCCTTCGGATGTATGCACGAGAAGGCGTGTTTCGATAAGGCGAACCTTGTTGAGATCAAGTCCGCCCTCTTTGATCTCCAAGGGCGACGTCGCTGTTTTTCGCAAATACCGATGACCATCACCACCGGTTGGATAGTAGAATGTTTTTGTGAAGACGGTGCCGACGGGCCATTCTATGTCGGTTTCGCCTACACTTTTTGCCTTGGCGCCCGATGGTGTCCAAACCGTTCTGTACTTATGCGCATAGTCAGAGAACAAGGGCGTATTGAGGTCATAAGGAATGACGCCGTCAACGCCGCGCAGAATACCGTCCTTCTGCTCTAGCAACTGCCACGCGGACAGATCGTCCGGGAAATCTTTGTCAAAGAACGTTACAGGAGATGCAATGGGTGTCGGCGCTTGATCGCACGCAACGATACCGATGGCCAGGCATAGCATAACGAACAAAGAGACGGCGGAACGGATCATCTTTTCATGAACTCACTCTCTGGACTCTGAGCCGGCTGCCGACTTCCGGAGTTCAAGATACCAATTGAAGAACGCATCTTGCGACTCTTCGATGATGGGGTTGGGAGAGAGACCAATGGCTTTCGCAGATTTTTCCTGCTCATATACGAAAGTCCGCATTACCGTCTCGTCATAATCAATCAGCGGAAGCGCATAGCCGCCTTGCGGTTTCATGGTCATGGCTTCGAAGTGTTTTGAGCGGCCCCCAATACCGCCAATCTGATGGCAGTAGACACACTCATTTCCGGTCGTGATCACCTTTTGGACGGCCTCGGGATAAGACTCGATTGCCTGCAACGGGTCACTATCAGAGAAGGTTATGCCGTCGAGCGTTTGCGCGGACCGCAACGGCAACGCAATCCCGAGCGCCTCCGGCATGCCCTTGCCGTTTTTGAAATGGAGCGTTGGCCCCAACAAACGCGGCGAGAGCTTTTGCACATCGGGTTTCCACGAATACATCTTCTTCGTTTTTCTTCGTTTTGTAGAAATAGACGTGCTCATACATGTTTCTGGAATCATCGATGCCCAAAACGATTTGCGGCTCGTAGGGTGCGTATTTTTCAAGATCCAAATAGATCTTTTGGCCGCGTAAATTTTCTAATGTCGCATATCGCGCGGACGGGCTCACACGATCACGATAGCCGAGCAGGTCAAATCCCTGATAGGTCGTCAAAGTGAACTGCTTAAGCGGATAGGACTCAAAGCGATAATGATAAGAGAAAATGACTCTGAGATGATCGTCAAACGGATAGGAGCGGACGAGATCACTTAGCTCAAAGAAGTCGTCATGCTTCACCCGCGTCTCTTGCCAATGCAGGCGCGCATCCAGAACTTCGGCAAATCCTTCCTTCAGCCTTGAGTGACCTGCAAAGTACAAAGCGTATTCCAACATCATGATCGACGTCATGTTGTTGTTGACCGGCAACAAAGACGCCTCAACGCCCGCCGACCGCAGGGATTTTTTGATCAGGCGCGCAAGCAGCATGTCTTCGGCCGGTGCGCCCGCCTCGATGATGAGCGCCACCGGCGGCGCCTCCTTCATCGTTCCCAGCTCACCGATCACATTGCGCCGGCCTTTTGGGACGAAGATCATTCTCACTTCATCTTTTGTGAGCCCGTCCTTCAGAAGCGCAATGATGGTGCCCAATTCATCGGGTCGCGCAATGACGATCCTGGGTGTATCCGCACCCGCTGCACGGACGCTTTTTCGAAAACACTTCACGTCTATCGGAGAGCATGCGGAAAGATTCGAAACATCGAAGCCAGCTTCTCGCCACGTTTCAGCTTCGGACTGTTCCGGTGCGCTCAACCAAATAGCCGTGGCCACGGGTTCCGCGCCCGCAATGGGCGCGGCCAGCGCTAACAATGTAAAAACAAAGACCGCCGCTATATGTCGGCCAACGGACATCCAACCAATCAGGATGCATCAAAAGGTAAAGTGACGACGGGAAGTGGATCGTGCCGGCAATCATGTGCCGCGCGGTCAACTGACAATCCCGCAAACTCATTCGCCACGTCCAGTTTTGCAAAGCTCGCGCTCGGCTCAGCAATACAAATGCCAAACGCAGCCGGTAAGTTACCCTCCACTGCCTTTTTCGGGTTGACGAATCCGTCCCACACAATGTCTGGCAGACGGCCTAAAGCAGCAAACGCCTGGTCTCTGAGTGCGCTTAGTTCAGGCGAGTCCGGTGTATCGCCGCCGCCCACATAGGTGTTGCCATGAATAAAGATCGATTCCGGATAGGGGTAGAAGTTCTCGTCTTTGATTTCGAGGCCGGTATAGAGATAACTCACAACCGCGATGTTCGACGTTTGATTGTTCTCTATTTGATTGTTGAAAATTTCGACTTTGTTGGTCGAAGATACAAGAATCCCCGATCCAGCGGGGACGCTCGCAACGATGTTGCCCTCCGCCGCAAAATTCGGCGTGTTGTTTTCATAAATCTTGTTGCGAAAGATACGCGCCGTGTGACCGGCCTGGCTCAAATTCGGCAGGTCGAAAACCAATATGCCGCCTGTGTTCTTGGTCGCCACATTCTCGAACACGTCCGCGCCCACCGTATTCTCAATCTCAATTCCGGCGACATTAAGCTCTGCGCGGCTGTTGCGGACGATGACATTTTTGGACTGTCCCACATAAATACCGGCATCAGAGGCACCGATGGCAACGGCCCCATCAACCAATAGATTTTCCGTTTGCACAGGATAAAGACCGTAGGCGCCATTTTCTTCCGCCGGACCATTCGTCCATTCAGCCCGAATTCGGCGCAGCGTCACGTTTTTGCTATCAGTGACTTTGAGCCCATCGCCTTTTGCGTCTTCGATGGCGAGGTCCTCAATGACGATGTCATTGCCAATCACCAAAAGCCCTTCCGCGCCTTTGACTTGGTTCTTGAAGGACAAAATTGTTTTGTCCATACCCGCACCGCGCAGGGTAACCTGGTTTGCTTTCAGTGAGAGGCCCCGTTTGAAATCAAAATTGCCTTCCGGCAATTCAATGAAATCGCCAGGCTTGGCGGACAAGAGTTGAGCGCGAATCGACTTCGCGTCGGTCGATGATTCTGCGAAAGCCGCATTGTTTCCGACGATCACGAGTACTGCGGCCACAGCCAATCTCAACGCGTGTTTCATTTCCATCCCCATATTTTATCATTGCCTGCAGCGTAACATTTCATCATCGCGTGGGCCAATACGCATTGGGGAATCCCCGAGTGAACAAAAAAAGGGCGGCCATGCGGCCGCCCAATATCCCAGGGGAGGGAGAAACTGATTCAAGGTTTGATTTGATAAAGCGAAAGCGATCCGCTGACTTCAAACGCCACCGCAAGCAAAGGCACATCAAATGGCGAGTGCTCCGCGGAAATGAAGGTAATACCCTCGGGACCCAAATCCCGCATCTTGCCGAGCTGTGCCGGTACGTTCGGTTGGAGCGTGGGGTTGAAATCCCGGTTGATTTCATAGTGAAGAAACTTTGGCGCCGATGGATTGGAGAGGTCGTAGACCATGACACCGCCCACCCGTTCTAGACCGACAAACAAATAGGGCGTCCCATCGATGACCGCGACTCGAACCTCCTCAGGTTCTGGACCCTTGTCATCACTTCTCTTGTCAGCGCTGCCGTTTTCATCATTGTTGGAATTGAACTTTGAGCCGCCGAGCAGTGCGAGCGTCCTTTGTTCTAAGTCATCGCCACTGTCATAAATGATCTCGCCATCCGTGCTCCAAATCGTGAAAGACCGTGCACCGAAGGCATGGATTCTGTCGATGTCTCCATCGCCATCTGTATCACCATCGACCGTGGAGATTTTCAAACGGTCTCCAATCAATTCACGCTGCGCATCTGTTAGAGCATTTGCATCGATCGTGGCTTTACCGATGCGCTCATCCTCATCACGCGCGTCGCCTTCATTTGCTGTGATCAGATACGTCGTGCCTCCGACTTCAACGTTCGTCATGCCATCCGGCATATAGAGGCCCCAGACCGGTTTCGGTTTGATGTCGCCGGCATTTGCCTTGTCATTCGAATCAAATCCGTTGCCATCCAGCGAATGATCTTTTGTGCCCAAGGGCAAAATGTCTGTGACCTTGGCCTTCTGAATATCGACAACGGCGACGGCATTGTTTTCCTGCAAAGTCACCCAGGCGGTCTTGGAGTCGCTTGAGATCGTGACATATTCCGGCTCAAGGTCTTCAGCCGCTGTCTTCCCAGCAAAGATGCGAACTCCCTTCTTTCGAAGCTCGTCTGGCGTAAAGGCTTCAAATCCCGCATTGGTAACGCCAAATGTTGCCGCCTTGGCCGACTCTCCAATTTCGATAATTGAAATAGATCCTTCGGGATCTAAACCTCCACTTGCCTCGCCCTCGTTAGCAGTCAAGGCGTATTTGCCATCCGGCGAGAAGGCCACCATGTCGGGAAGCACGCCAACTGAAACGTCACCCAGCCGGTTTCCGTCCGTACTAAAGAAGACAACTTTGCCAGGACGCCCTTCATCTTTCGATCCGTGTACAGACGTGGCAACCAGATCGCCAAATACGGCAACACTGGTTGGGCTCTCATCATCTGCCAGTGAAAATGTCGAGATCTTGTTGAGCGCTGCCGTATCTGGACTGCCGCCAGCCAGTTCGAGCACATCGATCGACTGATCGTTGCCGTTGACAACAAACAGCTTCTTCCCTGCCGGGTCGAAAGCCGAAATCTCAACCGCCGATTCGTCGAAGACACCCGTGCTGTATCGCGCGATCTCTTTGAGGTCGAACGCATCAGCGACTGTCACTGGAAATGCGAAACAGATTGCCGCAGTCGCCAGCAAACCACGTTTAAAAGACTGTAACATTCAGAACACACCCCATTCATCCAACGCACCCACCGAGCATATGTGTGACTGTCTATAAGGGTTTCCTTTG
>JGI12316J14372_10005085_pt1 | contig 10644 bp, 7 predicted proteins | sample MarCyaLeptolynsp_FD_14372 | JGI IMG/M metagenome (IMG submission 14372) | reverse complement strand
GAGGGACACGGCCAGATCGCGCCGGGCTTCCGGTGTTTCCAGCTCTTCTGCCAAGAGCCGGTTGCTTTCCAATGCCTCTTCCTGCAAGGGCCGGGCGGCGGCGGGTCCCTCCAAGGCCCGGAGCACATCTCCCACCTTGTTGAGGAACACGGCCAGATCGCGCCGGGCTTGCGGTGTTTCCAGCCCTTCAGCCAAAAGCCGGCTGACCTCTAACCCTTCTTCATACAAGGGCCGGGCGGCGGCGGGTCCCTCCAAGGCCTGGATCACATCTCCCACCTTGTTGAGGGACACGGCCAGATCGCGCTGGACCCGGCCATTTTCCTTGTCGGGTTCAGCAATGGATCGATGAGCGGCCAGAATCGCCTCAAAGATAGCTTTAGCCCGATCCAAACGTCCCCACCGTGTGAAGGTGTCCGCCACAGCCGCGACGAGATATGTTTGGTTCACTGGGATTGACGGCGCCCACGCCGCTTTCAACGTCCACCAACGCTCAGCCAGGGCCAAAGCTTGCTGATAGTCGAAGAGCGCGTTCGCACGCCTAATTAGAAGGCCTAGCGCTGCCAGGGCCAGGACGCGCCGCGCTTCATCATCCGCTGTCTTGAGAATTTCATGCGTGGCAATCAGCTCGTCATCCGGCAACGACGCAAGAGCGTTCAGATCCAAGCCCTTCAAGGCGGCGTGGGACAGGGCTTGATCAACCGCCTGCCGGTCAAAATGATTGGTTAGGTCCTCAAGAGCCGCTTCGTAGTAGGGGCGTTGTCGAAACTCCGCCGCATTGGGGGCGGGTTGATCGATGATGCGTAATGGATTCTCCGCCGTTGCCAAGGACAGCGCGGCGTCTTCGACCATTAAAGCTTGAGCTGCTGAAATGGTTAGGTCGATGGCGAAATGTTGGCCCTGGCAAGCACCGACGGCTAAGCTTCTGCGCACGGACGCCGGCGCTTGTTTAAGCCTTTCCTTGACCAAATTCGCAAAGCTGATGGCGGTCAGATGATCCACGCCGTCTGGGCTTAAATCAGCCTTAGGATCGCGGTCTCGGAAGAAACGGGGCTCATCCCAAAAGCCAAGCAGAAGCTCCTCAAGGTACAGAGGATTACCATCGGCTTTTTCAACAAACAGCGCGAGGTTTTTCGGGCTGAGGCCGGGATAGGCGGCGCTTGCGAGGGCATCCAGATCAGGACAGCGGCTTAGGTGCAGACAGGCCAGTCGTTCTCCGATCCTGTCTTCCAGGATTACGCGGCCGGTTTGCCCGTTTTGAGGGGCGGCTGCTTTCTCCCATTCCGCTTCCCAGGAGGTGATGATCAGCATCAAGGGCCAGCTCTCCGCCGTCGCTGCCGTCAGCAAGGCATCCAAGAGCGCGAGCAAGGTGGATTGGTCCTGGGCCCAATGCAGATCGTCAATCACCACGCATAAGGGAATGGGGTCCATATCGTCGGGCGGTGTCTTGCATACTGTTCGCAGATTGCTGAGGATGATATCGACGATATCCTTGTGCTTTCGCCCCGTCTGCGCTGCGGGCGTGACATCAAGCTGCTTGTCCGCTTCCGCTTCCTTTCGAACCTGGTTTAGCGAGAAGGCTTCTTCGCCCAACTTCTTGGCAGCCCCGGCAAAGGGGATAGCTGCTTCGGCGACGAATTGGGCCAAATCAATGAGCGTGTCGGTGCTGATGCCGCGCAGGGAGAATATGGTCTTTTGGGAGCGATCTTTGGCGCGTCGGGCGAGTTCGATGCGGCCCAAATGGGCCTCCAGATAGGGAAGGTGACTACCTACAGCACTTATCCGCAGGCGATTTCGATCCTCGGGACTCTGCGTCTCCAATCGCAACCCCCACCATGAAAAAGGCGCGGGTGTGCCTGAGAGGCCGCATTCGGACGGGTTTGGGTTAACGGCCAGGGACCGCCCTTCAATACTGAGCTGATCCGGCCAGTATCCCTCCTCATCTGTCCCGTCATCGGTTGTGGAGAGCCAAGCGTAGAATTCTTGGATAAGCCTAGTCTTACCATAGCCGCTGTCCGCAATCAGGGCGGCGAACTGCGGTTCTCCAGTTTTCGCGACCTCCCATGAGCGCCGAAGCGCGGCCAACTCCCCGTCTCTGCCCTTGAACATACCCAGCCATGGCTTCGTTTTGCCCGCCATGGTCACATTACCTCTACGCTAATCCCAGCCGTGGCTTGCAGGCACGGCGAATCGGATCCGTTATTTTAATGCGATTGCAGATGATAGACGCCATGTTGCTTGTTCATCTTAGTTAGAATGTAGTCGATAGCTACTGCATTTACCTTTGCGAGAAAATTCTATCAATCTTCGGCCCGAAAGTCCGGTTTTAACTCTGTGTCGCAGCAGTTGGGGCGCCGCAGGAAATGCTCGAAATCGCGGAGCGCCAGATCGGATGATGACTGTGGCAGGCTCAGTGCGGACGTGCGCAGCAACGCGTTCGTACGGCCCAAAGTCTCCTTGTGCCAGCTTAGTTCTATTGAGCACTGCATCATAGCGCTATGGCGAAGGAATAGTTCGCACCTTTGTCCCGCATGGGCTGCCAGCGACATCTGCCCCCTCTTCGAACCGCAGGACTCCAGGAACTCTCTCAAAGACACAGGATACATTGCAGATTGGGCGCCCGAGGCTCTCCTGTACTGTCGAGTCCGAACTTTGTCCGGGACCTGCTGCCTGCTCGTGCAGACTTCGGATTCAGGACACTAGGCGGGGTTTAGCCCACGGAGCCAAGGTGTCGCCGTCCGCACGCCCTCGCCGCTGGCCAGGCGCTCGGTCATAAAGGCCGCAAAGGATGCAGTCGCCGGACTCGGGGTGTCCCTGACGCGACTGATCAGATCGATCCGGCGGGCAGCCGCCGGGTTATCCAGCGCGCGAAAGACGATCTGCGCGTCGGCTTGCTGGCACACCAGTTCAGGCAACACGGTGACGCCAAGGCCAGCGCGGACCATCGCCAGCAGGGTGGTGGTGTTGTGCACCCGTAGCCGAGCGCTTTCGAGCGCCGCGCGCAGCCTGGGCTCGTCAATACGCTCGCACAGTGGGTTCGCGATGAGGTCCACGCCAGCGAGGGCCTGCCAGAGCGCCTTCTTGCGCTTGGCAAGAGGGTTGTCCGAACGCATCACGACTCCGAAGCGATCGGACGCCAGTTGGGTCAGGCGTACGTCCGAACTCTGGCGGGCGTCGGAGACGATCCCAAGGTCGATTCGCTCACGGTCCAACTCGCGCCGGATCGAGGCGCTGTCCATGTCATGGATGTCGAGCCGCACATTGGGCGAGGCGGCGGTGAATTCTAGAACCAGGTTCGGCAGGATGGTTGCTGCGAAGGAGGGGACCACGGCGATCCGCACGTCGCCGCTGCGGGCACCGGCGAAATCGGTGAGCGCGGCGATCGTCCGGTCGAAATGCGCCAGCTCGCGGTTGGCCATCTCGAAGACATAGGCACCGAGCGCGGTCAGGTGCGATTTCCGTTCGGACTCGAAAAGCGGCTGACCGAGATGGGCCTCCAGCTGTTTCAAGGTCATCGACACAGCCGAAGGCGCACGGCCCAGGGAGTCTGCGGCGCTAACCAGGTTGCCGGCGCGGGCGACCTCGACGAAGACGCGGAGCATCTCTATTTTTATCATTTCAAGTTTTCTGAAGTTTAGTTCAATGATTTCGGATTGAATGAAGTTTCTCGCCGTGTCAAGACCGCGGGTCTGATCGGGGAGGTGATGCATGGCCATAAAGGGCCGAAATTTCATTGCCGGTACGTGGTGCGACGGCGAGGCAGAGATCGAGAACCGCAATCCATCGGATCTCTCCGATCTGATCGGCCACTACGCGCAGGCAAGTGCCAGGCAACTGGATGACGCCATCGCAGCGGCGCGGACAGCCCAAGCCGAATGGGCGAAGACCGGCCCGGAGCGGCGCCAAACGGTCCTGCAGGCGATCGGCGAGGAACTAATCGCACGCAGCGCCGAGCTCGGCGAGCTTCTCAGTCGTGAAGAAGGCAAGCCGCTGGTGGAAGGCAAAGGCGAGGTCTACCGCGCGGGACAATTCTTCACCTACTACGCTGCCGAAGCACTGCGCCAGCTAGGCCAAAACGCCGACAGTGTGCGCCCGGGGATTGAAGTCGATATTCGCCGTGAGCCTGTCGGAACGGTCGCCGTGATCAGCCCGTGGAACTTCCCGATGGCAACGGCCGTGTGGAAGATCGCCCCGGCGCTAGCCTTCGGCAATGCGGTGATATGGAAACCGGCGAATCTCGTTCCGGCTTCCGCGGTCGCTCTGGCAGACATCGTCGCCCGGCAGGATCTGCCGGCCGGGCTTTTCAATCTGGTTATGGGCGCGGGCGGTTCGCTCGGTCAGCGCCTGGTCGAAAGCCCGGACATCGATGCCATCAGCTTCACCGGGTCGGTTGCGGTCGGCAAAGGCATCGCCGCTTCCGCCATCGGCAACCTGACCAAGCTGCAGATGGAGATGGGCTCCAAGAATGCGCTGGCGGTGATGGACGACGCGGACCTCGAGCTGGCAGTCGCCGCCGCGGTTAACGGCGCCTTTGGCGGCACAGGCCAAAAGTGCACCGCCTCCTCCCGGCTGGTCGTGCATGAGGCGGTGCACGACGCTTTCGTCGAGAAACTGGTGGCCGCGGCCGGCAAGATGAAAGTCGGCCATGCCCTGGACCCCGACACCCAGATGGGGCCGGTTGTTTCCGCAAGTCAGCTGGACCAGAACCTGGAAAACGTTGCTCTAGCGCAGCGCGAAGGTGGAGAGTTGCTCGGCGGCGGGACGCCGCTGCAACAGGAAACAGAGGGCTACTATATGAAGCCGACGGTCATCGGCGGCACCCGAAACGACTGGCAGGTAAACCGTGAGGAGCTCTTCGCGCCGATCGCCTGCGTGATCAAAGTCGCCTCCTATGACGAGGCGCTGGACGTGGTCAACGATACGCGCTTTGGCCTGACCGCCGGCATCATGACCCGCGATCTTGCCCGAGCGACCCACTTTCGGCGTAATGCCCGCAGCGGCTGCGTCATGGTGAATCTGCCGACTGCCGGCACCGACTATCATGTGCCCTTCGGCGGCCGTGGCGAGAGTTCGTACGGACCGCGGGAGCAAGGCCGCGCCGCTGCCGAGTTCTACACCACGGTCAAGACGGCCTACATCAATGCGGGAGCCCCGGCATGATCATCGACGGCCTGCAATACGCCAACTGGTCGGAAAAGGTTTTCCGCCAGATGCGCGAAGGCGGGGTCGACGCCGTCCACGTCACGATTGCCTACCACGAGACATTCCGTGAAACGGTTCTCAACATCGAAGACTGGAACCGTTGGTTCGAGCGCTATCCGGACCTGATCCTTCACGGCCGAACCGCTGGCGATGTCTTACTGGCGAAGAAAACCGGACGGACGGCGATCTTCTTCGGTTCCCAGAACCCCTCCTGCATGGAGGACGATATCGGCCTGGTGGAGATCCTGCATACGCTGGGCCTGCGCTTCATGCAGCTCACCTACAACAATCAGTCGCTGCTCGCCTGCGGCTGTTATGAAGACGAGGACAGTGGTTTGACCCGGATGGGGCGCGCGGTCGTCGCCGAGATGAATCGCGTCGGCCTGGTCGTCGATATGAGCCATTCGGGCGAGCGTTCGACGCTCGATGCGATAGAGTGCTCGACACGGCCCATTGCGATCACCCACGCGAACCCTTTCAACTGGCACCCCGCCAGGCGAAACAAGTCGGACGATGTGCTGAAGGCTCTGGGTGAGACTGGCGGCATGCTGGGGATCTCCGTCTACCCTCATCACCTGCGCCAGAGCAGCGATTGTTCGCTTGATGATTTCTGCGGCATGATCGCAAGAACCGCAGACCTGATGGGCCCGGAGCGGATCGGCATGGGCTCCGACCTGTGCCAGGACCAGCCGGACTCGGTCGTCCACTGGATGCGCAACGGTCGCTGGACCAAAACCGTCGACTACGGGGAGGGCAGTGCGTCCACTCCGGGCTTCCCGGAGATGCCATCGTGGTTTGCCGACAACCGCGATTTTGGGAGGATTGCAGCGGGCCTGCGGGCAACCGGCCTGAGCGAAGCGAATGTCGCCGGCATCATGGGCAACAATTGGCTGCGGTTTTTCGAGGAGAGCTTCGTGGGTCTCAGGACCGACGCGCATTCGGACTCGAACGCAGCGGAGTAACGCAGAGTGGTCGGAGAGCCTGACACACACGAGGTTTCGCGGTTCCGTCGCACGCCAGCCGAAGTCATGCGGCTCGCCCGAATGGGCTCAGCGCATCCGAGCAGGCTGTCGTTCCTACGGATCCTGTTGCGGCGGTTGCGAGGCGAAGGATGGCGCTTCGACCGCCCCCTGTGGGAGATCGACGAAAACGGCGTGGGCCGCGCGGTGTACCGGGCGAGAGGACCCGAACGCACCTATTCGCTCGTCGCCTTCGCCCACGACCTGCCGCCAGAGATGCGCACCGATCGGGTCATCGCCACCGCCTGGGACGCGACCTTCGCGCTTGTGGACGGTTTGCCGACCTCGGCCGATCTCGACCGGCTGGAGGCAAACGTGCCTTTGCAGGAGGCCGGGCGGATCGGACCGGGCGAACTCTCTCTGAGCCGTGCCAATCGTTCCGTCCGCCTGTTCGAGTACGTGGTCGACTGCCTTGCGGCCGGCCGACAGCCCGACCCTGCGAAGGTCGACGCCGTGGGCTATCTGATGCGGACGACGGCGGTCTATGGCGCGGGGAAGTTCGGTGCGGCCGATCACCATCGGATCGCCGACCGGCCGGAGCTTGCGGCGCCTTTCCAAGCCGAGATGCTGGCCGTCTGGCTGATCCGCGCGTTTACCGTCGATATCGTCGAACATCTCGCGGCGGCGCGTGGCGGGGCGACGGCCGCGCCGCTCGACCCGGACATCAAGAAGGGCCTTGGCGTCGGCAATTCCACCGGCCTTGGCATGGCCCCCTTCCTCGTGCGGCACCCCGTGCTGTTGGACCACTGGATGCAGGCGCGCGAGGAAGCCTTGGCACGAGTCCGGGCGCTCCCGACAGCCAGTGATCATACGGTGGCGGCGTTCCGAGCCGCGTTGACCGCGGCACAGGAGAATGCGGCCCAATGGCGGTCCGCACATCCCATCCAGGTAGACAAGCTGGCCGAACTCCGCGCCGATCTGGATCGCCTTGCAACATACGCGGACGCCTTCGACTGGCGCGTTCCGCGTCCTTGGGATGTCCTCTGGCACTGGGGCGAAGGCCTTTCGCTCGAAGGGCAGGAGGCTCTGCTGTCCCTGCTGCTTGAGCCCCATGGCGCGCTTGTGGACGGACTGACCGACTGCATGAGTGCCAATGAGGATGCGTCTTTCCGCATTGACGGTACGGTCAGTGTCGGCACCACCCGCGCGCTCCTCCAAGACCATTACGACTGGGCTCTCGCGCTTGATTTCGACGATCCCGGCGCTGTCGCGCAGTTCTGGTACGTCTCGGAAGAAAAGCTCGAGCCACGGCTCGGCAACCGTATGGACGACGCCGGGGCGGAGCGTGAGCAACCGCTGGGAATCGCCTGGCTGGCAAGCCGGTTCCACGCCGCGCTTGCCGATGTAGCTGCCGACATGCCGCTCGCGGAGTTTCTGCTCACCCAGCCCGAACACCGCTACATGGCGCGGCGTTTGCAGATCGTCGCCCGCCATCCCTTCGCTGAAGTTCGCGACAACCTGACCGGCTCGGACATGCTGCCCATTGACCTGATGCGCTGCAAGCTGGCGTTCTTCGGGGCCAGTCGCTTCGATCCGCGCTCCGACAAGTGGGTCCGGATCAGCTTGTTCCAGAACGAGCCCTATCCGTCCGACCTGAACGCCGAGGCCTCCGCGAGCGCCGCACGATGACGGATCCGACCGGATCCGGAGTCTCCATACCGGACTCCGGTATCGCACAGTTGTCCTGCAGCGAGGTCGGCGCCCTATGCCTCAAAGCCGCGCGTGGCGCTGGTCTGTCTTGGGGGCTGGCCGAAGAGGCAGGCTATGCGGCGCGCTGGCTCTATGCGCGGGGGCTGGATGGGCCCGGGGCGCTGCTCGAGGTGCTGGACAAGGCAGAGAACTGCGGCGCGGCGGTCCTGTCCGACGGTTCGATCCGTCCAAAGGCGCATCCCGCGCTCTCACCCATCACCGTCGGCACGGCCCTTTCCGACTTCGCCGGGCTCCGGCCCGGGCCCATCAGCGCCAAGCCGGTGCTGAGGCCGTTGCTCGTTCTGCCGTTCCTGCACCAAATGGCCTGTGCCGCCCAGGAGGCGCGTTTGCTGAAATGGGCGCAAGGCTCGGTGACGGTCGATCCCGTCGGGGCCTTTTGCGGCGAAGCAGCCTTTCTCGAAAAGCTTGATGTTGCCGAAATCGTCGTCTCAGCCGCTCCAGACCTGCCCGAATCCGTGACCTCCATCGCTGACCCATCACCTCTTCAGCCCGAGATCCTCAAGCGACTGGACGACTACGCGATGCGCACGACCGTTCCCGCGACCGCCGCGTCGCGGGCCGATGCCGGGTCGACTGACGGCGACAACGACTGAGTGGGGAAGGAGCGACCAGGGTGCGTGTTTCCGTCGCCGACATCGAACGCAGAAGCGCCGAGGCGCTGGTGGCCCATGGCGCCGGAGACTGGCAGGCCAAGGAGGTCGGAAAGGCGGTGGCCCGCGCCGAGGAAACCGGCAACGTCATCTGCGGCCTCTACTACCTGGAGAGCTACTGCACCCAGCTTGTGTCGGGCCGCGTCGATGGAACCGTGGAACCGATGGTATCGACCTCACGCCCGGGCGCTGTCACCGTCGACGCAAAGTTCGGGTTTGCTCAGCCCGCCTTTTCCAGAGGGCTCCCGCAAGCCATAGACGCCGCGAATGCCTGTGGCATCGCCTCTCTCGCCATTGCCCACTCACACACCTGCACCTCGCTCGGTTTCTTCACCGAACAGATCGCGGCGGCCGGATTGATCGGCATCGGCTTCACCAACGCCTCGGCTATTGTCGCCGGCCCCGGCGGCAAGAGCCGGATCATCGGGACCAACCCCATCGCCTTCACCTTTCCGGGCGATGACGGTCCAGCCATGCATGCGGACTTTTCGACCGCTGCCGTGGCATTGGGCAAGATCACTATGGCGAAGGCTGCGGGAGAGACGATCCCACTCGGTTGGGCGGTTGACCGCGATGGCCAGCCGACAACCGACCCGGCCCGCGCGCTTGAGGGCTCGCTTGTCAGCGCGGCGACCTACAAGGGATGGGCACTTGGCCTGTTGGTCGAGTTTCTCGCTGCCGGGCTGACCGGATCGGTCAACTCGCTCGATGTGAAGGGCCTGAAGGTGCGTGACGGGCCGCCCCACGATTTGGGCCAGTTCTACATCCTGATCGCGCCGGACACACACGCCGATACCTTGGCTGCGCGGGTGGAACGCGTGGCCCGGGAACTGGCAGCGGATCCGGAGGTGCGGATTCCCGGTCGGGGGCTCCGGCGCCAAGACAGCGTTGCGGTCGACCCGGCGCTTTGGGCTCGGGTGAAAGAGCTCTGCGACGGGCCGGTCTGAGGCACCGCAAGCAGACCGACCTGAAGATGTCCAAGTTTAAGGAAAACTGAAATTAACTTCAGAAGTTTCGATTTGTGTGAAATTCATCCAATTCGTATCGTGCGATGTGGCGCCGGCCGCTGAACCTATCGGCCGACGGCAAAACCAAGAGAACAGGGAGCAGGGTTATGCGGAAGGTTCTGGCTGCGGGTATTGCGGCACTGATGTCGGGCATGCTGCTCGCAACGCCGGGCGCCGCGCGCGCCGATTGCGGCGAGGTGTCCATCACCGAGATGAACTGGGCGTCGTCCCAGATCATTACGGAGGTCGCCAAGTTTCTGATGGAGCAGGGTTATGGCTGCAGCGTCGAAAAGGTGCCTTCGGCCACGACCACGGCCGTCGCATCGCTTGCCGAGACCGCTGAGCCGGATATCGTGACCGAGCTTTGGCTCAATTCCACAGGCGATGTCTATGCGACGCTCGAGGAAGCGGGCAAAGTCACCCGCCTTGCGGACGTCTTTGATCCCGGCGGCGTCGAAGGTTGGTGGATTCCCGCTTATCTCGTTGAAGCGCATCCCGAGCTCAAGACCATACAAGGCGTACTCGCCAACCCCGATCTCGTCGGCGGGCGCTTCAACAACTGCCCCGACGGTTGGGGTTGTCGGATCGTCAATGACAACTTGATCCAGGCGCTCGGCATGCGCGATGCCATGGACGTCTTTGACCACGGCTCCGGCGAGACTCTTGCCACGTCCATCGCGGCTGCCTACGAGAATAAAGAGCCTTGGTTTGGCTACTACTTTGGTCCGACGGCTGTTCTTGGCAAATATGCCATGACGCGGGTCGAGATCGGGCCGGTGGACACTGATATCCACTCTGCAAACCAAAACAAGGACAACGCCAATCCCGGCGTGTCGGACTTTCCGCCAGCGCCGGTCCTGACGGTCGCGACGGCAGATTTCGCCGAGCGTGAGCCGGAGGTCGCCGAGCTGATGGGCAAGCTGAGCTTCGACATCGATTTGCTGAGCCAGGTTCTGGCTTGGCAGGAGGAAAACAGCGCCTCCTCCGAAGAGGCGGCCGTCTATTTCCTAACCAGCCAGTCCGGCGTTTGGTCCGCTTGGGTCAACGACGCAGCCCGCG
>JGI12316J14372_10005083_pt1 | contig 10645 bp, 7 predicted proteins | sample MarCyaLeptolynsp_FD_14372 | JGI IMG/M metagenome (IMG submission 14372) | reverse complement strand
TGTTCCGGCCACCCACCACGCCGCCTCAAAGCGGGATCGTGATTTGCAGCTGCCCGGTGGGTGGCCGGTACAAGACCGGCCATGACGTGTTGGAAGGAGTTTTCTATCGTAAATGTCAGCCGATACGCTTTCCGCATTGCACCGAAAAGGGCCCACCCTGTCTGCGAACNCCTGTCCACCATGTCTCCGGGCCATACAACTTGTTCCGGCCATCCAGCACGGCGACGGCCAATAACGCTCCAGGAAAAGCGGCATGGAAGATCCCCGCGACCGGTGTATGGCACGGCGATGACAGTCCGGGATTTACCGGCCATGAGCCGGCCGCTCCCACAGATTGATNGATCCGGNNNGCGGCGGNGCNNAAGGTCCCATCTCACCACCTCGGTTCACATCATAAACCGACATGGTTCACCCCGATGATCCGAACAAAAGCCGTTCAACTCTTTGTGTCGAAAAGTCAAAATTTTCCATTGCCTTACAACCAGCTGCGGGGCAAATTCCAGCATCATCGACAAATTGGCAAACAAGAGCCATTCACACCGTGAACTTGCGTCAGCTCGATCTCAACCTGCTTCTTGTCTTCGACACGGTCTATTCGACCCGCAGCAACACCCGCGCTGCGGAAAAACTCGGCCTGACCCAGTCCGCCGTCAGCAATGCGCTGAAACGGTTGCGCGAACATCTCGGCGACGCCCTGTTCGAGCGCCGGGGGCTCGACTTCGTTCCGACGGCGGAAGCCGAACGGCTCGCCCCCGTGGTGCGCAAGGCGCTGCGTTCGCTTGAACAGTCGATCGGAGCCCTGGACGCGTTCGACCCGGTCGCGTCGGATCGCACATTTTTCCTGACCATGCCGGATTCCCTGGAAACGCCGGTCCTGACGGCACTGATCAGGACAGTGCGGGAAAATGGCTATGGCGTGAAATTTTCCGTCAGGCCCCTGTTTGCCGTGGATCCAAAGGAGGCGCTGATGTCGCGCGCAGCCGACCTGGTGTTTCTGCCTCATCCCATGCACGACAATCATATTACCAGCGCCTATCTGTTCGACGAAGACGCCTGCATCATCTGCCGCGCGGATCATCCCGTCCTTTCGCAGAGGGACTCCTTTACGCTCAAGGACATGGCCACGGTCGGCCTGGTCAATCTTGCCGAAGAGGTCCGCCGCATCACCCATGTCGAACACGAAATGCGGGCAAAGCAGATCAACCGCAACATCGTCTGCACGGTCTCGCGGCTCTGGTCGATCCCGGGCATTGTCGCCACGACCGACCTTTGCGCCGCGATTCCGCGGACCATGGCGGAAGATCTGGCGGGACGTTTCAACCTCGCGATCTTCGACCTGCCGCTGGAACGGCCGACCCACCACTGGCACATGATGTGGCATGAGGACCAGACCGATGACCCGGCGCATGCATGGCTGCGCCGGCAGATCCAGGACATTTACAACGTCAGATAAGGCCGTTGCGCGGTTCGCCCGACGGCCGCGTCATCCCGCGGCTTCTCCCGGCTCCTCTGCGGTTTCCCCGACCGTCTTCAGACCTTCGCCGAACGGCATCGAAACCGGGCTCGGCTGGTTGTTGAACATCAGCCGGAACACGTCCGGGCGGGAATAGTGCCCGACCGGATCGGCGGCCGCCTTGGCGTAGGCGATCATGGCAAGATCGATATCTGCAATCAGCAATCCCTCCTCGCTCGGGTCAAGCGGTTCGGCGAGCGGAGACCCGTCCGGCCCGTAAATCCGTGCATGCCCGCCGCCGGCCTGCAGGAACTGGCTCTTTTCGGGACTGTCGCACAGGGTTTCGATCATCGCCGGACTGACGACACCGCAGGCGGCAAGCACGAAACACTGGCCTTCGGCGGCATACATCTGGCTGGCCGCGCTGTTGACCTCCGGCCCGAGGGCATAGGCGGCGCCCGTATAAAGGCTGAAGCTCGGCCACGCCGCGACATGCACCTGCTCGTTCTGGGAATACATGGCATATTTGGTCAACGGCTGCAGATGTTCCCAGCAGCACAGGGCACCAAGCCGGCCGACCGGCGTGTCGTGAACGGCAATATGGCTGCCGTCGCTTTCGCCGAACACGGTGCGCTCGACATGGGTCGGCTTGAGCTTGCGCCGCCGTGCGATCGGCTCGCCGTCGGGACCATAGATCCACTGGCCCATATAGAGCGAGCCGCCGGCCCGCTCCGAGACGCCGAGAACCGCCGTCAGGTTGTTGCGTTTGGCGGCATCGCGCAATGCCTTGTCCTCCGGACTGTCGACCTCGATGGAGTTTTCGAAATACCGGCCGACAAACTGCATGCCCCACGCCGGAGCGCCAAGCCAGATCCACCAGGGGTAGCCCGGGATCCAGGTTTCCGGAAAGGCAATGACGTCGACGCCCTTGGAACCGGCCTCGTCGATCAGCGCAATCGCCTTGTCGACCGATCCTTTCAGATCGAGAAATTCCGGCGCCGCCTGCACGGCGGCGGCCTTGAACTGGGTCTTGCTCATTGTGGTCTCCCCTGCGGTTTTGAACTGCGCGACATGGGACCACGAATGCCGGAATCTATCCATCCATCGGCCCGGCAAAAACTTGTCCGTATGGGCGGAAAAGGTCGGCTCGACCGGCTACCGATTTGTCTGAAGCGCCGACAGTCTTTCACGAAGCAGCAGATGGAATGCGTCCGAAAGCTGCGATCTCACGCGATTGACCGGGCGCAGCAGCGCAATCTGATACTTGATCGCCGGTTCAAACGGCCGCAGTTCAAGACCTTCCCTGTCAACCTGGGATGCCGTTATCGGATCCACGATTGTCACTCCACCACCTTCCTGAACGAACCTGCAGGCGGACGCGAAAAACTCACATTCCAGGGCGGCGTTCAGAACCGAACCGGCATCGGAAAAAGCCATGCGAACCTGATGGTGGGTCGCGTGTTCGGAAAACAGCAATGCGAACGGGACGTCGTCGAGATCCTTCGCGGTAATGGTTTTCTTGTCGGCCAGCGGATGCCCTCCCGGCAGCGCACACAGGCAACGATAATCGAACAGTTCGACATGGGCGGCCGGCTGCAGAACCGGCGTCTCGACGACCGCAATGTCGAAATTCTGCACCATCGTCAGATGCCGAAGCGACGCCGAACTGCGCGAGATCAGCTTGATCTGTACGCCTTGCCGGTCGCGGCGAAACTGCGTCAGCAATGTCGGCAGCAGGTTCCAGGCTATGCCGGGATAACAGAGGATCGAAATCTCGCCATCGTTCAGCCGGGCAATTTCCCCCGCCACCTGACCGACCCGCGCGATGCTCTCCAGCGCTTCCTTCGCGACCCGGTGAAAGGAATAGGCTTCAGGCGTCGGCTCCAGCCACCCCTTGGATCGTTTGAACAGGGCGAACCCGATTTCCCGTTCCAACTGCGCAATGGTGATGCTGACCGTGGGTTGCGCCAAACCCAGAAGGTCCGCAGCCCGCGTCATCGCGCCGGTCGAAAGCACTGCGTCAAAACACTTCAGCTGTCGGATATCCATGGAGCAATACACCAATCACACACAACAAGCTGATTATAGATTTTCTCAATATCAAAGCCAAATTCTATTATTTGACGCAATAGCGATCCTCCAATTTACTTTCTCCGCACCGGCACTGTTCACCCGAAACACCGCCATGCCACGAAGGAGAAAGACAATGAGTTCTCGCAGAAACCTTGCCCTGGCGATCGGGGCTCTGGGCGTCGCGACCTGCACGGCCCTTACACCCGCACTCGCCGCAAAAAAGACATTCATCACCATCGGCACCGGCGGTCCCACAGGGGTTTATTTCGTTTCCGGCAACGCCATATGCCGCATGATCCACAAGGAGGCCGCCGAGGGCCGCAAGGAGGGGCGCAAACACAATATCCGTTGTTCGGCGCCGTCGTCCGCCGGATCCACCTACAACATCGCCCAGATTTCCGAAGGCGAGTTCGATTTCGGCGTGTCGCAGTCCGACTGGCAATATCATTCCTACAATGGATCGTCCGACAAGGTGACCCACAACAAGGATCTGCGCGCCGTCTTCTCGGTACACCCCGAGCCTTATCAGCTTATAGCCGCCAAGGATTCCGGTATCAGATCCTGGGCGGATCTGAAGGGCAAGAAGTTCAATATGGGCAATCCCGGATCCGGGCAACGCGCGACCACGGAACTGCTCATGGAACGGTACGAAACGCCCAGGGACAGTTTCGCCCTGGTCACGGAGATGACGTCGTCGGAACATTCCAAGGCGCTTTGCGACGGCAAGATCGACGCGTTCGGCTACGTGGTCGGGATCCCCAATTCCGGCGTTGCCGTCGCGACCGAGGGATGCGGCGCCTATATCGTCAATCTCGATACCGACGTGGAGAAGGCCCTGATAACGGAATTTCCGTTTTACGGCCCCGTCGACATTCCCAAGGGGGCCTATTCCTCCACGATTGAACCCGTCAAAACATTCGGCGGCTATGCCACGATCGTCTCGAGCGCCAGCGTGCCGGATGACGTCGTCTACGAAGTTGTTCGTGCAGTGTTCGAAAACCTCGACGATTTCAAGGCCTTGCACCCGGCATACAAGATCCTGACGCCGCAAGGCATGATCAAGAACGGCCTGTCCGCACCCCTGCATCCCGGTGCGGAGAGATATTACAAGGAAAAAGGCTGGATGTGATCGGCCGGCCCCGCGTGGTGCGGGGCCGTTTTTCACGGCGCCCGGCGCACGTGGCGTCCCGTCTCCAGACTGTCAGCACGCGCGTCCCCTGAAAACGTTCACCCGGCGGCACTTTCATGACATCGCAAATCGACGTCGACGATCTCGTTGAGAAATTCGAGGGCCCGCAGCGGACATTGTCCGGGCAACTTGCCTGCCTGGTCTCGCTGCTGGCCTTTGCCTGGTCCGCATGGCAATTGTGGATTGCCTCACCGTTTCCATTTCTGTTCGGCTGGGGCATTTTTGTGGACCTTCCCGCCCGCGGTCTGCATCTCGCTTTCGGTCTGGCGCTCGGCTTCCTGATGTTTCCCTCTGTCTGGGAGGCTGAAAAGACCTGGCGCAACGGCATCACGATTGTACTGGGCGGCCTTGCCTTTCTTGTGTGCGCCTACGGATGGTTCGCCTATGACGGGATCGTCAGCCGCGACGGGATTCTTCTGACCCTCCCCGTGGCCAGGTGGGACATTCCCGCGGAAGCGATCCTCGGCGGAGCCGGCATCGTCTTGTTGCTAGAGGCGACCAGGCGCAGTGTCGGTTTGCCTCTCGTCATCGTCTGCGGGGTCTTCCTCGCCTATTCGATCTATGGCCAATCCATGCCGGACGTAATCTCCCACAAGGGTGTCTCCCTGGAGCGATTGATCGGCTACCAGTGGCTTTCCAGCGAAGCCATTTTCGGCATCCCGATCGATGTCTCGGTGAGCTACGTGTTTCTGTTCGTGCTGTTTGGCGCCTTCATGGACAAGGCCGGTGCCGGGCGTTTCTTTCTCGACCTGTCATTCGGCCTCGTCGGCCAATATCGCGGCGGGCCGGCAAAAGCCGCGATCATGGCCTCCGGATTGACCGGCACCGTTTCGGGTTCTTCGATCGCCAACACGGTCACCACGGGCGCGTTCACCATTCCGCTCATGAAGAAGATGGGCTTCCCCGCCTACAAAGCCGGCGCCATCGAAGTCGCCGCCTCGACCAACGGACAATTGATGCCGCCGATCATGGGAGCATCGGCATTCATCATCGCCGAGTTTATCGGCATCTCCTACTATGACGTCATCGTCCATGCGGCCATCCCGGCCATCATCTCCTATTGCGCCTTGTTCTACATTTCACACCTGGAAGCGGTGAAGATGGGGATCAGGGGCATTCCCAAATCGGAAACCCCGAACGTCCGTGAGACCCTTCGGGGCGGGATCCATTTTCTCATCCCGATCGCCATCCTGATCTACCTTCTTCTGGTCGAGCGCTGGAGCCCGGGAAGCGCGGTCTTCTATTCGATCGTGCTGATGGTCGGCATCATCTTCATCAATTCCGTCGTCAGGGCGCGCGCCGATCAGCACTCAATCGCGGACGGCCTGATGCAGGGATGCGCAACAACGTGCGACGCAATGGTTTCCGGGGCCAAGAGCATGGCCGGAGTGACCGCGGCCGTCGGCGCGGCCGGCATCATTGTCGGGGCAGTTTCGTCTACCGGGCTCAACAACGCCATGCTTGCGGTCATCGAGGCCATTTCGCAGGGTAATTTCTATATCCTGCTGCCCCTGGTGGCGATTGTCTGCCTCATTCTCGGGATGGGCCTGCCGACCACGGCAAACTACATTGTGGTCGCATCGCTGATGGCGACTGTGTTGGTCGAACTCGGCAGCGCATCCGGCATCGTCATACCGTTGATTGCCGTTCACCTGTATGTGCTTTATTTCGGGCTTATGGCGGATTCCACTCCGCCGGTCTGCCTCGCGGCCTTTGCCGCTTCCGCCATATCCGGCGCCAATCCCATGCGCACGGGCGTACAGTCGTTTTTGTATGATATCCGAACCAGCATTTTGCCGATCGTATTCATTTTCAATCCCGAATTGTTGCTTGTGGGCGTTACCAGCATCTGGCATGGACTGACCATATTCGCCGTTTCATTGGTCGCCATATTGTGTTTTGCCTGTGTGACACAGGGATGGTGGCTAACCCGCCTGACTTTGGTCGAACGTCTCGCGATGGCCGTCGTCGTTGTCGCCCTGTTCCGACCCGATGCAATCATGAACACCGTTTTGCCGCAATACGCACCGATCGATTTCGCGACGTTTGCCGCCGATGAGCGCGCGGAACTGCCGAGCGATCGCGCCATTCGCCTTCACGTCACCCGGGAAACGGAATATGGCGACCGTTTCAAACTGTTTGTCGTACCGCCAACCGCGACCGAACCGGGCAGCAAAATGACCCTGAGAACACTCACGGGACTGGATCTGGACCTGGAGCCCGACAACAGGTTTTATGTCGCCAACACGCAATTCAACGGCCCGGCGGAAAAGGCCGGCGTGACGTTCGGCGATTACCTGACGGCCATTGACATCGAGCAGCTCGGACGGCCGGCAAAGGAATGGATCTACCTGCTGGGATTCCTGCTGTTGGGTCTCGTGTTCGGCTTTCAGTCGATCAAGGCACGCAAGATGAAGATCGGCGACGGCGGCGCTGCTGTCGAGGGCACAATATGAGCATCGACATACCAGCGACCGCAGCGTCCAGAATCGGAGACGTCGCCGCTATCCTGAGAAAGGTCGATCAGTCTCGCGCCGAACTGATCGAGCTGACGCGACAGCTGGTACGTCTTCCCTCCGAGACGCCGCCCAGCGACACACATGCCGTCGCGCAATTTGTCGCCGCGCATCTGGCGCAACTCGAAAACGTCGAAGCGTCCCTGCATCCCAGCTTCGCGCCGGTGACCAACCTTGTCGCCGTTGCCCGGGGCAATCGTCCGGGAAAACGGTTTGTCCTGAATGGACACCTCGACACTTATCCCGCCGGAGACGCAGCGGACTGGATGGACGCACCGTTCTCGGGGGCTGTCCGTGACGACCGTATCTTCGGACGCGGCGCGGCCGACATGAAGGGCGGCGTCGTCTGTTCCCTCAAGGCTTTCACTCTGTTGGCGAACAATCCGCATTTGTGGTCCGGGGAACTTGTGCTGGCTCTGGCCGGCGATGAAGAATCCATGGGAACGCTCGGCACAAAATTTCTCCTCGATACGGTCCCGCAAGCGCACGGCGATGCGATGCTGTGCGGCGATGTCGGATCGCCGCTGGTGCCGCGCATCGGCGAGAAGGGCATGATCTGGATCAATGTCTACGCAACCGGCATACCGGCGCACGGCGCCCATGTGCATCGCGGCGTCAATGCAATCGACGCGTTGCGCAGGGCCATGGACGCGCTGGCCGGCCTGGCGGACCTGCCGGTTGTCGCACCGCCTGAAGTAACCCGCGTCATCCATGCAGCGAAGCCGGTCTCCGAACCCTTGAGCGGCGACGGTGAAGCCGATGTTCTTGGCCGGATAACAGTCAATTTTGGCCGAATTGCCGGCGGCCAGACAGCAAATCTTGTTGCCGACCAGGCCGAGGTCAACGCAGATATTCGACTGCCAATGGGAACCAGTGTCGTCGATGTGGAAGCTGAAATCGAACGTTTGCTCGCTCCGCTGAACGGCATTCGCTTCGAGATCACCCGACGATACGAGCCCACCTGGACCAATCCCGATGATCCCGTCGTCGATGCGGTGCTGCATGCCTGCCGCACTGTTCTCGGACGGGAACCGGCCATCAACATGCGGGTCGGCGCTTCGGATGCACGCTTGTACAGGGCGGCCGGGATCCCGACGATCGTCTGCGGATTGACGCCGCACAATCTCGGCGCGCCGGACGAATTTGTGGAGATTGACGAACTGGTCGCCGTGGCTAAGATCCACACGCTCGCCGCCCTGACCTTTCTCGCCCCGGAATGATCCCTTTATGCTGACGACAAAACGCTCCTACAACGGCATGGTTGTGGCGCCGCATCACCTCGCGGCCATGGCCGGAAGCAATGTTCTGCGCGAAGGCGGCAACGCGATTGAAGCAATGGTCGCCGCCGCCGCGACGGTCGCAATTGTCTATCCCCATATGAACGGCCTTGGCGGCGACAATTTCTGGCTGCTGCACACGCCCGGCAAGGCCCCGCAAGGGATCGACGCATGCGGGGCGGCCGCCGGCCTCGCCACCCCCGACTTCTATCGCCGGCACGGGCTTGAAGCGATCCCCGGGCGCGGCCCGCACGCAGCCCTGACAATGGCCGGCGCACTGTCCGGCTGGCGGCGGGCCCTCGACTTCAGCAGGGACAATTGGGGCGGCCGGATCCCACTTTCGACGCTTCTGGCCGATGCCATCACCCATGCCGGAAACGGTGTCGCGGTTACCGGATCTCTGGCGGAAAACGTCGCGCAGAAACGCGCCGAACTGGAGACCGTTCCGGGATTTGCGGACACCTATTTTTCCGGCGGCAAGCCGGTCGGGGAAGGGGAGCGTCATGTCCAGCCGCAACTGCGCGCAACACTTGAACAGCTCGCACGGACAGGTCTGGACGACTTCTATCGGGGCGACCTCGCCAAAGCGATGGCCGACGATCTTGAAGCGGCAGGCAGCCCGTTGCGACGAGACGATTTCGCGAGACACCAATCACTGGATGTCACCCCTCTCGACCTCCAGGTCGCCGGTCACCGGGTCTTCAACATGCCGCCGCCGACGCAGGGATTGGCGTCATTGATTCTGCTCGGCCTCTATGACCGTATCGAGGTCGGCGAGGCGGAAACGTTCGAATTCGTGCACGCCATCGTCGAGGCCTCCAAACAGGCCTTCCTTGTGCGCGACAAACATCTTCGCGACCCCGGGACGATGACGGTCGATCCGCATTCCTTCCTCACCGATACGGCGCTCGACCGAATGACAGCGGCGATCGACCGGCAACGGGCTTTATCCTGGCCGCAGATTTCGAAGCCCGGCGACACGGTTTGGCTCGGCGCCGTCGATTCAGAGGGCCGCGCCGTTTCCTTCATTCAAAGCATCTACTGGGAATTCGGCAGCGGTCTGGTCCTCCCGCAAACCGGCATCACCTGGCAGAACCGCGGCACAAGTTTTTCTCTCGACGAAAATCACCCGAATGTGCTGCACCCGGGCAAACGCCCCTTCCACACAATCCAGCCGGCGCTGGCCCACCTTTCCGACGGCCGTGTCATGCCCTATGGCACGATGGGCGGCGAAGGGCAGCCGCAGACACAGGCGATGATCTTCGCCCGCCACGTGCTCCACGGCCAGGACCTGCAAGGATCGATCAACGCGCCGCGCTGGCTGCTCGGGCGCACCTGGGGCAGCGAAGCCACCAATCTGCGGATCGAAAATCGCTTTGATCCGGCCCTTTATCAAAAATTGCGCGATGCAGGCCACGATCTTGAGATCATCGGCGACTTTGACGCCGTCATGGGCCATGCGGGTGCGCTGGTTCATTATCCCGACGGACTGATCGAAGGCGCGAGCGATCCGAGATCCGATGGTGCGGCGATTGCGATCTAGCCCGGACGGCGCACGAGACATCGAGGTTGCGCATCCACGTCCGGCCGTCCTATGAACAGCCAGACAGATATGGGAGCACGTGATCATGGCCTTCAATCAACCGCTTGGCGGCAACGACATGCCGCGGTTCGCCGGACCCGCGACCATGATGCGGCTGCCGACACAGGACAATGCCGCCGGGCTCGATGCCTGCTTTGTTGGTATTCCGATGGATATCGGCACGTCGAACCGTTCCGGCACGCGCCACGGTCCGCGCCAGATCCGGGCGGAATCCTGCATGTTGCGGCCCTTCAACATGGGAACCGGCGCCGCTCCCTTCGACAGCCTGCAGGTGGCCGACATCGGCGACATCGCCCTCAACACGTTCGACCTGAAAAAGTCGGTCGGTCTGATCGAGGCCGGTCTTGACAGAATTCTCGGTCAGAATTGCCTCCCCCTGTCGATCGGCGGCGATCATACCCTGACCTATCCGATCCTGCGCTCCATGGCGAAAAAACACGGTCCCGTCGCCCTGATCCATGTCGATGCCCATGCCGACATCAACGACGAGATGTTCGGCGAAAAAATCGCTCACGGCACTCCGTTCCGGCGCGC
>JGI12316J14372_10005075_pt1 | contig 10661 bp, 9 predicted proteins | sample MarCyaLeptolynsp_FD_14372 | JGI IMG/M metagenome (IMG submission 14372) | reverse complement strand
AAAGGCTTGAAAATGAACCACATTTCCTGCGCTTTCGCTCCTTGCCGCTGGTCAAAACGATCCAAACCAAATTGACTTCATTTATGGGTCCGTACCCTAGTCCAGTGTTCTCAAGAGAAGCGCAATTGGCAGTCTTGCTCCTGCCGTCCCATGGCTCGACCATGAGACCCATGCCGTGACCTCATCCACATCATGGTTGCGTGCCTGACGAAAACGTACGGTGTGGATTGCCGGATCAAGTCCGGCAATGACTGGTCGTGTTGTTTCTCTTAACGATTGAACTGAACTCGTGAAAGAAGGAAATATCGATGGAGTGCCAATCGGTTTTCCTGGATCACAATCGCCGTCCAACTCACGCTTCGGGCAGCAATCCCTCGCGCCACTCTTCTCCGATGACCCGGCGCGCCAGCATGTGCGAGCGCGGGAAATTGATGCTGTCGACTGCAATCAGTTTGCCGTCCTTCAAGTAGGCGACATAGAACTTGTGGTCGTCGGGCGAGCCGACAACAACGGTGTCGTCATAGCCTTCGGACAAGCCGGCTATCTGCANTTTGATGTCATACTGNTCGGACCAGAACCAGGGCAANGGATCATAGTCGACGTCTTCGCCCAGCAGGGCCTGAGCGGCGGCTTTCGCCTGGTCGATNGCATTTTGAACGCTTTCCATGCGCACGGACCGCTGATAGCGGTTGGAATAAAAGCGCGTGCAGTCGCCGACNGCATAGATATGTTCNTCGCTGGTNTGGCCGGAGCCNTCCACNAGCACGCCATTGTCGACTTCAAGACCGGACTCGGCAGCAAGATGATCGTTGGGTTCTGCACCGACCGCTTTGAGAACCAGTTCAGCCGGAACAACGTCACCATTGGCGAGTCTGACGCCGGTCACACTATNNTCACCCTCNATGGACTCAATGCCNGTCTCAAGGCGCAGGTCGATGCCCTTGTCCAGGTGCAGCTTGGCAAAGTAACTGGAGACGGCTTCGCTGACGACACGCTTCATNGGGCGGTCTTGCGCCTCGATCACGCTGACTGATTTGCCCAGTGCTTTNGCGACNGCAGCNACTTCGAGNCCTATGTAGCCCGCACCGATAATCGCGATGCTGTTGCTGTCCTTGAGACCATCGCGGATCGCATCGACATCGGCAATCGACCGNAAGGTCACGACACCCTTCTTGTCTGCCCCTTTCAGCGGCAGCGTCCGCGCGTTNGTGCCTGTCGCAAGAACCAGCTTGCCGTAAGAGAGCGTGTCTCCGTTTTCCAGGTGAATGCGCCGCGCGGCGCGATCGATCGAAACCGCCTTTGTGTTTGGAATGTGGTCGATGTTGTTGGTCTCGAAAAAGGCAGGCGGGCGCAGCCACAGACCTTCTGCCCCGACCTCGCCGGCCAGGTATTTTTTCGAAAGCGGCGGACGCTGGTAGGGAGGATGCGCTTCATCGCCGATGAGGCGCAGCGGACCTTCAAATCCACCCTGCCGAAGCGAATGAGCAAGCTGGGCACCGGCTTGCCCGGCGCCGACGATAACGATTTCTTCCTGCATTCCGTTCCGCCTTCTTCATGCGTGGTAATGCGTCACTAGCACGAAGATTGGCGGTCCGCCAGAAGGGGGAAAACGCTGCGACGAATTCGCCGCAGCGTCTCATTGAATTTCAGGATCAGGCTTCCCGGACACCTTGCAGGAATTCCGCGACTTCCTGCCGGATCAAGGTGCCCTGCCTGTTCAGCGATTCAGCAAGCTGTTCCACCTCGGTGCCGTTGGCCCGTGCCAGTTCGGCAGCCGATCCGACAGCTTCCATGCGCGACACACCCTCTTCGGAGCGCACAGACGCATTCGACACGTTTTCAGAGATCGCCTGAACGGCGACATCCTGCTGCTGCACGGCGGCGGCAACGGCCGACGCGAGGCCTTCCATGTCGGTGATGATCTTGTTGACGTCTTCGATCGCGTGAACCGCCTGGCCGGATGATCCTTGGATCGCTTCGATCTGTATTGCGATGTCTTCCGTCGCCCTTGAGGTCTGATCCGCGAGTTGTTTCACTTCGGCCGCGACGACCGCGAAGCCTTTGCCAGCTTCGCCGGCCCGTGCCGCCTCGATGGTGGCATTCAGCGCCAGGAGGTTCGTCTGATTAGCGATGTCCCGGATAAGTCCCATGACCTCTCCGATGCGATCGGCTGCTCCTGAAAGTTCCTGCATCGTTTCCACCGTCGAAGACGCGCTCTTGACGGCCTGCTGGGCCACCTCGGTCGACTTGTTGGCCTGATCGGCAATCTCGGAAATAGACGCGGCCAGTTCTTCTGCCGAATGGGCGGCAGATGTGACGTTCTCAGCGGCGTTGCGCACCGCGCCGGCCGCCTCGTCGGACTGATTGGCAACGTCGTCTGCGGCCTGTTCCATCGATTGCGAGGTCTGCCCAAGTTCGCCATTTGACCGGTCAAGACTGTCGAGCGCCTCCGTAACAGTTCCTTCGAAACGGGCGATCAGTCCGTCCAGACGGGTAACGCGTTCCTCACGCTGAAGGTTTTCGTGATCCTTGGCGGACGCGAGCTCTGCCCGCTCGATCGCATTTTCCTGGAAGACCCGGACTGTCCGGCTCATGGATGCCAGTTCGCTGTTTCCGGCCAGTTCGGGAAGATCAATGTCCGTCTGACCACCGGCAAGCGCTTCCATTGCCGCCTGAAGCCTTCCGAGCGGGCTGGAAATGGACTGACCGATAACAAAGGCCAACGCGGGCAAGAGCAGCAAAAGCGCCAGGATTGTGCCGCCAATCGCAAACAGGGCGATGGTTCTGGCGGTTTCCAGCTGGTTCGCGGCTTCTGCCTGAATTTTCCCGGCTGCTGCGTTGAGCGACGCTATGTGCGGCGGCACCAGTTCAAACAGGCTTTCCAGGATCACGACACTGTCGGCCTTGTCCGCTGTGGCGACCTTGTACTCGTCAAACGTCGCCTTGTAGACGGTCATGTTGTCCGCCAGCTCCGTCTTGATCGTGTCGGAGATGTAGACTTTTTTCAGAAGCTTCTCGAAGGCTGCAAACTGCGTGTCGAACACCTCGATGGCTTCTGCCGTGTTGCTCAAGGTGTATTCTTTTTCTGCCAACTGAACGGCAAGGATAGCGCGCGCAAGCTTTTCGAAATCCGGACCGCCGCCGAATTTCATTTCCTCCTGCAGGCGTTTCTTCACAGCCGCCGTCTTCTCGTTGAGAACAGACAGATACCCCTGTGAACTGTCGTACCCGATCTTTTGCTGGACGGCGTCGAGCATCTCGAATGATCCGTGCGCGCCTTCAAGCGTGTCCCTGACATCTGCAAGTTCGGTCTGGTAAGTCTCAGCGGACGGGTTTTCTTCGATCACAAGCAACTGGGTCTTGGCGCTCTCAAGCAGCGTGTCGAAAAGCTGATAATTTTCCGAGGACGGAGCGCTCAGATATTGCTTCTCGATGACCTGCAGCTTTGCGGCCGTTTCGGACAGATTTGCCACTTCCTCCGCCAGCAGCGAACTCTCGCTCATGCGCGAAAAAGCGGAGTTCAACTCGTTCTGGCTCCAGAAGAAAACGCCTCCGATCGCAAGCAACCCGACAACGGTAAACAGGCTCAATGCAAGAACCCGGACCTTTACAGACAATTTCGACAGGATCTGAAAAGGTGATTGCGATACGAATGCCACCGGCGTATGTCCCTTGATGCTTTATTTGACGACTCAAATTTGGCCAAAAATGCCAATTTACGGTTAACAACCGTGTATCTTGCCAAGTTTTGACCGGTGCAGTCCCGCGCCGGTTGTCTTTCTCGCTGAGGCCGCCTTGAATCTCCTGACCAAAGCCGCACCGGTCATCTTCGTCCTGTTATGGTCGACCGGGTTCATCGGCTCAAAACTAGGCGCACCCTATATCGACCCGATGGTGTTTCTCACCGTCCGGTTCCTGATCGTCATTCCCATTCTTCTGGGTCTGGCGCTGATCCTGGCAAAGTCCTGGCCGGTCACACCGATGGCGGTCTTCCACTGTCTCGTCACCGGGATGCTGGTGCACGGCATTTACCTGGGCGGCATCTTTTGGGCGATCAAACAGGGCATGCCGGCAGGCGCCTCTTCCATCATCGTCGGGTTACAGCCGGTTCTGACAGCTCTGATCGCCGTCATGCTGCTGAAAGAAACGGTTTCAGGAAAACACTGGCTCAGTATGGCAGTGGGCGCGGTCGGACTGGTTCTCGTCCTCGGACCCAAATTCGACATCAGTGGCACTGGCATAACCACGGTGACAATCCTCGCCGCGTTCATTGCCGTTGCCGCCATCAGCCTGGGAACGGTCTATCAAAAGCGGTTTGTACCCGATACGGATCTTCTGGCCGCGACCATCTGGCAGTATGTCGGAGCACTGATGATTACGGCGCCGCTGACGCTATCCGAAAGCTGGCAGATCACGTGGTCCGGAGAGTTGATTTTCGCAATGGGCTGGTTGGTGCTGGTTCTATCAGTCGGAGCAATCCTGCTGCTGATGCTGCTCATCCGGGAAGGCGCGGTCTCGCAGGTCGCGAGCCTCTTTTACCTGGTCCCCGTGGCAACTGCGGTCGAAAGTTACTTTCTCTTCGACGAGACGTTGTCGCTCATCCAGATTGCCGGAATGGCGCTGATCATCGGTGCGGTTCTGATCATCAGGCGGTCTGCGCAACGCTCCTGATCGGCCATTCAGCATTTCCGCATGAAACGTGGCTTTCTGAGGAAAGCCTCAAGCTAGGTCGCCGGCACTGCTGCAGCGCGCTTCTTCATGCGGTCCCTTAACCTGCGCTGCCGGGAAATGGCCGCGTTGAGTTCACCGCCAAGAATGAACACCAGCGCGCAGATATAAAGAAAAATCAATGCGGTCATGATGCCGGCGAGACCACCATATGTGGACACGTAGTTGGCGAAACTTGCCAGATAGGCCCCAAACGCACTGCCCGCGATGATCCACATGACAAGAGTTGCCAGGACGCCAGGCCACAAATCCCGAAACCGTCTCTTTCCGGCCGGCAACAGCCAGTGCGTGACGAACAGCCCGATAATCAACAGCGACCCTGCCAGCGAATAGCGCGCAACGTTGATGGACAACAGGAACGACTCGACTTTTGGAACATGAGCCTCCAGCGCCGCCAGGGCCAGGGGCGCAAGCACCACGAGGAAAGTGTAGGCCAGCAGCACAGCGGCGCCCAAGAGCACGAGCCCGAGGGATTGCAGGCGCAAAAACACGATGGACCGGTGTTCCTGCTGCCGGTAGGCCCTGTTCAATGCTGTGCGAAGTGCTTCAACGCCATTGGAAGCAAACCAGAAGGCCGCGATCGCGCCAAATGTCAGAAGATCTCCACGCCGCACCGTCAGAACGTTATGGATTTCACGCACGACCGGCGCTGCGACTGCTTCCGGCCAGGCATCGAACACCAGATCGGACGCCGTATCGGCGGCCCCAGTCATGCCGAAAAACGCCGCAAGTGACGCAATGAAGATCAGGAGCGGAAAAATGGCCAGCAGCCCGGACAGCGCGACATGACTGGCCATGGCAAAGCCGTCATCGCGGGCAAAATGCCCAATCGCGTCCTTAAGGACTGAAAAAATCGCCACGAAAGTCTGCCGCACACTCATGTCCTGATCTGGCCTTTGCCGCCCCTGACAGTCAAGTGTGGACGCGGGAAAACTGCCCCCTTCGAAAGAAGAAGAATTTCCGGCTCGACAAATGAGTGTGTGCGACGCAACATAGCTTCAACAAAAAGCGCATCGGCGCAACAAATGAAAACGGAGATCGCCTATGTCCACTGCAGCCCTGACGGCGGCAGAAACGCCAGAGAGCCTGACTGAACGAACCGCCTCGACCGTCGATACACTCGACCGCCTGCTTGATCTTGCAGCGCAACGCGTCCGGGCGCGGGTAACCGAAGATGGCCGCGTTTCGGCGCGCCTTATGGAGCAAGAACAACGCGCTGCGCATGGCCTTGCCTGGCTCGCAACCTATGTCGAATCCCTGCGGCAGCTCGACGCGTATGCGGCACGTTTGAGCGCAGAAGGCCGGTACGGCACGCTGGAGGACAGGATTGTCCAACTTGGTTTTGCGGAGTTTCTCGCGCAGATCTTCGGCGGCATCCCGATGAACCAGGGCGAATTCGTGCGCCTCTCCGATCTTGGCATCAGCACGGAGGAGGCAGCCGGCTTCCGCATTCCGGAAATCGACGACCTCATCGAAACCGGCAACACGCCAGCCATTCGCAGCGAAATCGCAGCGCTTATCCGCGACCAGGCCGGTCATTCGACGTTCGGCGACCCGGGTCTTGACGAGACCATGGAGCAGATCCGCAACGAAATGCGGCGCTTTGCGGAGGACACTGTTGTTCCCGACGCCCATGAGTGGCACCTGAAGAACGACTATATTCCGCTCGAGGTCGTCAATCAGATGTCCGAACTCGGCGTGTTCGGCCTGACCATTCCGGAAGAATACGGGGGGCTTGGCCTTGGCAAGGAAGCCATGTGCGTGGTCTCCGAAGAGCTCTCCCGTGCCTATATCGGTGTGGGCTCGCTGGGTACCAGGTCTGAAATCGCCGCCGAGCTGATCCTGTGCGGCGGCACCGACGATCAGAAACAGCACTGGCTGCCGAAAATCGCGTCTGGCGAGATCCTGCCGACAGCTGTCTTCACCGAACCGAACACTGGCTCGGACCTCGCCTCGCTCAAGACGCGGGCAGTCAAGGACGGCGACACCTGGAAGATCTCCGGTAACAAGACCTGGATCACGCACCCGGTTCGCGCAGACATCATGACGCTGCTGGCGCGCACAAATCCGGACGAGCCCGGTTACAAGGGCCTGTCCATGTTCATCGCCGAAAAGCCGCGTGGCACCGACGAGGACCCGTTCCCCGCGGACGGCATGACCGGCGGCGAGATCGAAGTGCTCGGTTACCGGGGCATGAAGGAATACGAAATCGCTTTTGACGGATTTGAGGTCAAGGCGGAGAACCTCCTGGGCCAGGTCGAGGGCGAAGGCTTCAAGCAATTGATGCAGACCTTCGAAGGCGCGCGCATTCAAACCGCTGCGCGGGCACTCGGCGTCGCCCAATCCGCGCTTGACCTTGGCTTACGGTATGCCGAAGAACGCATTCAGTTCGGCAAGCCTTTGATCAGTTTCCCGCGCGTTTCCGACAAGCTGGCCCTGATGACGGCCGAACTCATGATCGCCCGTCAGCTCACATACTTCTCGTCCTGGCAGAAGGATTCCGGCAAGCGCTGCGATCTGGAAGCCGGCATGGCCAAACTGTTGGGCGCACGTGTTGCCTGGGCCGCAGCCGACAATGCGCTGCAGATCCACGGCGGCAACGGCTTCGCGCTGGAATACCCGGTGTCACGCGTGTTGTGCGACGCCCGCATCCTGAACATCTTTGAAGGCGCAGCGGAAATCCAGGCCCAGGTGATTGCCCGCAGACTGCTCGAAACCCGCGGCAACCAGTGAGTTGCCGCGCGGTCATCGCGCGTGCGCACACAACGGCCTGAATAGACGGCTTTCTCCTTCCGGACAAAAAAAGAAGAAGAAGGAGAATGCCTGCCGTTGAAATCATGGGCGCTACGGTGCGTGCCCTGACCGGTTTTCAGCTTGCGCGGGAGGCTCTCCAGGCCGAAGGGCTGGTATGGAATTTCGCCTGGAATGCCCGGCTGAAGGCTTCCTTGGAGGCATAGCCCACGCGGTATGCGATCGCATCGATCGATGTGCTGGAGTGCAAGAGAGCTTCGGCTGCTTGATCCAGCCGCCAAGCTCGCAGATAGGACCCCGGCGATTGACCCATCACCTGCTTGAATCGGGTGGTGTAACTCGATACGGACATCCCGGCGAGATCAGCGAGTTCGCCATTCGTCAAAGTGCGTGAGGAATCGGCATGAATTGCGGAGAGGGTGCGGGCAATTCGCTCGTCCTTGGCCGCTGCGAGCCAGCCGGGAAGACTGTCCTCGGATTGTGCCCAGCGACGCAGGATGATGACCAGCAACAGGTCCAGCAGGCGTGATACCATCAGGCTTGCGCCAGGACGGGTTGCGCCAAGCTCTCTCAGCACCAATTGGCACACCGTGTCGACCCATTCGATGGGATTGTCGGCAAGGCTGTCGAGAACAATCACCTTGGGCAGGGATTGCAGAATTCGCGTGGCCAGATCCCCATCGACGGTAAAACTGCCCCAGAAGCAATTGATTGCCTCAATTTCTCGCTCGTCCGCGTCGGCTTGGTTCATTTGCGTTCGCGTCGCATTCCGCCGAGAAGAGCTGAAAACCGCCTCATGGGCCGTACCCTGCAGCATCAGGGCGATCTGTTTTTCGTGCAGAAGCAGCGGAGGTTCCGCGTCGACGGTGATTTCGAGCATCCCCCGTTCGACAATGTAAACGCAAGGTTTGCCCCTTGGGACGGAGAATTTGCGCTGGGACTGCGACGTGACCAACCGGGCTGTTTCTCCACGGACATGGACAATGTTGAGGACCTCCGAAAACGCATCGGTCTCGAAATTTGGCGTTTCTGCTAAGTCTTCCGTTGTCCGCATCATCGGCAAACCCTGACTCGTCTTGTACCTCCTTGGCAACGCTAAACCGCCGAGGAGATATTCCGTGATGTCCAGATTTCTAAACACGTTCCGTGCCGGGATGGCCGCCATCGCATTCGCGCTTCCGATGAGTGCCGCAGCGGAGGAGGCCTCGGTCGTTCTTGTCCATGGTGCGTTCTCCGACGGCTCGGCATGGCACAAGGTGATCCCACTCCTGCATGAGGCTGGTGTCTCCGTCAGTGCCGCACAGCTTCCTTTGTCGTCGCTGCAAGGCGACGCGGCAGTCGTCACGCGGCTCGTTGAGATGCAGGACGGCCCGGTCGTGCTTGTCGGTCATTCTTATGGCGGCAATGTCATCACCGAGGCCGGGACACATGAGAACGTCAAGGCCCTGGTTTATGTCGCGGGCTTGGCCCTGGATGCCGGTGAAGCCATGACCGATTTGCTGAAAGGCAAGCCTCCCGCTCCCTGGCAGGCAGAGGCAACGCCCGACTCCGGTGGCTATGTCAGGCTGAGCGCTGAAGGGATTGCGACCTATTTCGCACCTGATCTTGCGCCTGAGGAAACCGCTCTGATTGCCGCGACCCAAGGCCCGATCCAGTACAAGATCAACTCCGAAGCCCCCACCATCGCGTCCTGGTCGGTGCACCCGACATATTATCTGCTTGCTGAAGACGATCAGATCATTCCACCGCGTCTGCAGGGGTATTTCGCAAAGCGCATGGAAGCAACGGTAACGTCAGTCGCCTCAAGCCATGTTGCCATGTTATCCCATCCAGAAGCCGTGGCGAGCCTCATCCTGACCGCCGTCGCAACAGCATCTCAAAGCGAAGTCGCTCCTTCCAGGTGAGCGGCCTTGGCATGATCCTCCATCAAGGCGTTTCCCATGTTTGCCGAAAACCGTCTACCGAACCATTGGGGCTTAACACTTGCAGCACGTTTGCTGTTTACCTCGCTCTTCTTCCTGTCAGGCGTGACGCATTTTACCAACGTCCCCTACTACGTTGCTTTGATGCCCGAGATGGTCCCCTACCCGGTTTTCCTGATTTATGTCTCAGGTGCCGTGGAGTTGGCCGGGGCGGCAATGATCCTTTTCAATTGGCGTCCACGCCTGGGGGGGTGGCTTCTGGTCGCTTTTCTGCTTCCGGTGACCTTTGTTGTGCACGGTTATGAATTACTCACTCAAAACGACCCCACCCTTTGGGCCTCGCAGCAGGCGCATTTTTTGAAAGGGTTCGCGCTGATGGGGGCAGCGTTGTTGATCACCCAGCTCGGCGTCACCCACCGGTCCGCGATTGAACCTGGCTAGAGTGCCCAAACCATGTCTGGTGTTTTCACGATCGGATCAAATGACAGCACAAGATCAAAGCGTTAGCGGAAAAGCAGCGCTCGACCGTTCTGTCAGGATCGAACACCCAAACGCTACATGGCTTCACTCTCTTTCTGAACTCTGACACCTGTTGCCGGACCGATGCGTCATTAGGGTGCCAAACACAACGTTCAGACCCTGCCGTCGCTTGGTGTAACGACCAGACTGGTGTTCGGCTCCAAACGAGTAACCTTTCCCACTTCGGTTGCCGCGAATTTGCGTTATGGTTGAAGTCGTGTGCAAATTCACCACATGTAAAGTTGGGCAACACGTGGGAGACCTCAGCGATGACCTCCTCTTTTTCATTTGAAGACCTGGGTTTCGAACCCGAATACCTCGGTCCGGAAGAAGAGCAGACGAAGACCGTGCGCCAGAAGCTGCTGGCAACGGCGAAAAAGGCTGCCCGGCAGATCCCGTTCATGGAGGATGTGGTCGCTGGGTATTACTGTGCGCTCGATCCGGCAACACCCACCAAGGTTCGGGCAACCGTGCTTGCCGCGCTTGCCTATTTCGTGCTGCCGATCGATACGATCCCCGATTTCCTGATCGGCGTCGGCTTTGGTGACGACGCAACCGTGCTGATGGCCGCGATCGCCATGGTCCGCAGTCACATGCGTGAAGATCACTATGACGCAGCCCGCGAAGCTCTGAAAGACGGCGATCTCTAGGGTACGGACTCATAAATGAAGTCAATTTGGTTTGGATCGTTTTGACCAGCGGCAAGGAGCGAAAGCGCAGGAAATGTGGTTCATTTTCAAG
>JGI12316J14372_10005073_pt1 | contig 10666 bp, 7 predicted proteins | sample MarCyaLeptolynsp_FD_14372 | JGI IMG/M metagenome (IMG submission 14372) | reverse complement strand
ACCACCACGCGGGCGGCCGACCGCACGTCAGACTGGTTTATGTAGCGCCCGAGTTCAGGAAGGTGATTGGTGACCCCGCCATAGCCTGCGGTCGTGCCAACCGCCTGGGTCGAGGCGTTGCTGCCCGCCACAACCACATCCATCGATGTGCGAAGTTGCGGCGCCACGGCAATGACATTGGGGACCTCGTTGTCGATCGCCCGAAGATCGCGCTCGGTCAGGCGGCCTCGCTCATTGGTACGCCGAGGTGGGCCATCCTGCTCGTCGTCGGGCTGCGGAACGACGATCGCCATATTGGAGCCAAATCGATTGATCGTTTCCGTCACGGCCTCTTGCGCTCCATTGCCTACAGCAACGGCCAGGGTAACCGCGAACACGCCGATCAAAACGCCCAGCATCGTCAGCATGGATCGCAGCAAATTGGTGCGCAGCGCAGTCATCGCAATGGCGATGTTGACGTTCCAACCGGAGGCCATCCGGCCCAATGCAGAGGCCTTTGTTGGCGCGTCGCTCATGCCGTTTCCCCCGCAGGAGCTTGGCTGGCGATGACGCGATTGAGGACCTGCTGATCTTCGATGACCTTGCCGTCGCGGAACTCGATCCGTCGCTTTGCATGCTCGGCAATCTCGTTTTCATGGGTCACGACAATCACCGTGATCCCGGCCGCATTCAGCTCCTCAAAGATCGCCATGATGTCTTCGCTGGTTTGCGTGTCGAGCGCGCCTGTGGGTTCGTCTGCGAGCAGGATCAGTGGCTCGGTCACCAAAGCACGCGCAATCGCGACGCGCTGTTGCTGGCCACCTGACAGCTTGGCTGGTGTGTTGAGCAGCCTGTCGCCCAAACCCATGTCCTTGAGCTTTTGAGTGGCGCGCTCGCGCCGTGTGACGCTGTTGATGCCAGCATAGATCAGCGGCACCGCCACATTGTCGATCGATGAGGTGCGCGCGAGCAGATTGAACTGCTGGAAGACAAAGCCGATATTCTTATTGCGCAGGCTTGCCAGTTCATCGCTGGTCATATTCTCGGTTGGTATGCCGTCGATCAGGACCTGTCCCTCGCTGGGCACGTCGAGGCAGCCTATCATGTTCATGAAGGTCGATTTGCCCGATCCGCTGGCGCCCATGATCGCGACATATTCGCCGCGCTCAATCGTTAGCGAAACATCGTTGACCGCGTGAATGGTCTCACCGCCAAGCGTGTATGTCTTGACCAGTCCCCTGGTCTCGACAAGCGGGTGAGCGCCGTTTGGGGAAGGGGTGTCGGCTACGGTCATCAGCTGCCGTTCTGCGAACCGTCTTCCATCAGGCTGCGCGAGCGCACGATCACTTGCTGTCCTTCGCTGAGGCCTTCGGTCACCTCGACATAATCCTCACCTTTGAGGCCGGTTGTGATCGCCGAGCGTGATGGCCGATACGGGTCTTCCCCGGGGATCCAGACGCTGGTCGGCTTGGGCTGGGTAGAGTCAGCCGTGTCCTGTTGCTCTTCCTGCTCCTCTTCGGCGCGATCATTCTCACGCGGGATAAAGCGCGTTGAGGCAACGGGGACCCGCAGCACGTCCGGTTTGCGGCCGGTAATAATGTCGACGCTGGCCGTCATGCCGGTGAGCAGCCGCCCATCGGAATTGTCGACATCCAGAATGACGAGGTAGCTGACCGCGCTTCCCGCTTGAGTGGCGGATTTGCGGATCTGCAGGACCTTGGCGGGAAACGTGTCATCGGGATAGGAATCGACCGTGAAGCGCACGTCCTGACCTTCTTGAACCTCGCCAATATCTGCTTCGTCTACGGCAGCTTCAACCTGCATCCGGCTCGTATCAGCGGCGATCGTGAACAGATTTGGCGTTTGGAAGCTGGCGGCGACTGTCGTTCCGGGTTCGACCAGCTTGTCGATCACCACACCACTGGTGGGGGCGATGATGCGGGTCCGTGACAGATCCAGCCGAGCGGATTCCAGCTCAGCTGTGCTTTGTGCGATCTGCGCTCTTGCGCTTTGCGCTTGTGCTTCAGCCGTGCTCAGCGCGGCCTTTGCGGCAACCAGGGCGTTCTCGGCCTGGTCGCGACCAGCAGCAGAAACAAAGCCTTTCTCGGCCAGCTCGTTGCGGCGTTCAAACTCGCGCGTCTGCACCGCGACGTCCGTTTGCGATCGGAGGATCGAAGCTTCGGCCTGCGCCAGGCTCGCGCGGGCGAGATCGACCTGGGCCTTGGCTTGCGTCACCCTGGCGCGGGGCCGGGTTGGATCGATTTGGGCGAGCAGCTGACCCTTGGTGACTGGGGAGTTGAAGTCGACATAGACCGCAGTGATCTGCCCGGAGACCTCGGCACCGACATTGATGGTGTTGAGCGCCCGCAATGTCCCGCTGGCAGACACGAGCCGCTCGACTTCGCCCTTGGAGACATCTTCGACGACATATTCGTAGTCGCGACCCCCTGAGGTGAAGACCGACCACAGGCCCAGCACCAAAACGAGGCCAAGAATTCCCGATATGATGGGATGGCGCTTAATCCAGCCAAAAACTCGCTGCACACTATGCCCCTTGATGATCATCTCTGGCCTATGGCCATCTGCTGCATGAACTGGGCTAAATTGGCTGTGTCCGCAACAATTTCATCTTGTTTTCGCTGAACGACTTTCTGGCTGGCTTGGACGACATGGCGCGGCCTGCTAGGCGCAAACCCGGTCCGCAGGCGAGCACTGGCTGCGCACGTCTTGCCCGAGGGAGGGCCAAAAGGAGGGCCAGAGGGAGAGCCCAAGGGAGGTGACGTGTCTCACGCATCGTTGATATTCACACTGGTGAGCTGCGTGTTCTTCATGGCGCTCGTCGGCTGGGTCAGCTGGCTCAAGACCCGCGGCCAAGCTGAAAGCAAGGACGGCTATTTCCTCGCCGGACGGGGATTGGGTGCGACCTTCATCGCGGGCTCGCTGCTGCTCACCAATCTCTCTGCCGAACAACTGATCGGACTCAACGGATCAGCCTATGGCCACAACCTCTCAAGCATGGGCTGGGAGGTAACCGCCGCTATTGCGACCATCGCCATGGCGCTGATCTTCCTGCCCAAATACCTTGCCGGCGCCTTCACGACGCTGCCGCAATTCCTCAATGATCGCTTCGATCCGATGGTGCGCCGCATGTCGGTGATCCTGTTCATGCTTGGCTATGGCTTGGTCACGATCCCCAGCGTCCTCTATTCGGGATCGGTCGCGGTGCTGCTGCTGTTCGACGTGCCAGGCCTGACCGGAATGGGATACTTCCCCGCGCTGGTGAGCACCGTCATCGTGATCGGAGTGATCGGATCGATCTACGCCATCTTCGGCGGCCTCCGCGCTGTCGCGGTATCGGACACGCTCAATGGCGTTGGCCTGCTGATCATCGGCATCATCGTGCCCGTATTCGGACTGATCGCGCTGGGCGGAGGGGATTTTGTCAACGGTCTCAGCGTGCTTGGCACCGAGCATCCCGAAAAGCTCAATGCGATTGGCAGCGCTAGCGATCCGACACCCTTTGGCACTTTGTTCACCGGGATGATCTTCGCCAATCTGTTTTACTGGTGCACCAACCAATATGTGATCCAGCGCACGCTCGGCGCGCAGAGCCTGGCCGAGGGGCAAAAGGGCGTGCTGTTCTCGGGCTTCTTCAAGATCCTGGTTCCCTTCATGATGATGATCCCGGGGGTCATCGCCTTCCACCTCTACGGTCCAGGCATGGGCACGATCGACGAGGCCTATCCGCGCCTCATTCGCGACGTCCTGCCGGCCTATCTCTCCGGATTCTTCCTCGCAGTGCTGCTCGGCGCGGTGTTCAGCTCGTTCAACTCGCTGCTCAACAGCGCAGCGACCCTGTTCAGCCTGGACGTCTACGCCCCGGCTAAGGAACGCGCGCGGGGCGAGCCTGTCGGTGATGGCGAGCTGGTCCGCGTTGCCAAGATCGCCAGCCTGGTGATTGCGCTGTTCTCTTTCGCCGTGGCGCCGCTGCTCTATTTCGCCGCCGAAGGTCTGTGGCAGATCATCCGCATTTTCACCGGCTTCTACAACATCCCGACCATCGTGATCGTGATCGTGGGTCTGTTCACCTCGCGCGTTCCCGCTCTGGGCGCCAAACTGGTGATCATCTTCCATGTCGTGGCCTATGGCCTGCTGCGGTTTGTGTTCGACGATGTCGTGACGTTGCATTTCATCCACCTCTACGCCGTGCTGTTCTGGATCGAGGTCGGGATCATGCTCGCCTGCGGCTGGATCCGCCCACGCGACGAGGCCTGGCAATTCACGCGCAATGAGAAAGTCGATATGACGCCGTGGCGCTTCGCCAAGCCGCTCGCGATCACTCTGTTCTCGTGCGTTGTGGCGACCTATCTGCTGTTCTCGCCGCTGGGCGTGGCGTCGGCAGGCGGCTTCAGCCCGTGGTTCGCACCGCTGCTCGGCGCGCTGGCGATTGGCAATGCGATTGTCTGGGTGCTCGCGAGCCGCAAACCCGCCGCCGCTTAAGCGACCAGCGACGCCAGCACGCGGCGTTTGCCCTCGAACGGATATCGACCATGCATCACGGTATAATTGTCTATCAGAGCAACATCGCTCGGCTGCCAATCAAGCGGCACAGTAAGCTCCTCGGCAATGGCGATGACAGGGGCCATGTCTTCTTGCGTGATAGGAGAGCCATCGCCCCACATGATCGCTTTGCCCGCCGAATTGCGACTGTCCGACCAGCCTTTGAAGGCGGCGATCAATTGATTGAAAAACACCTCACCGCTTCCGCCCGCCCTATCGCGGATTGCGGACAAGACCGGGGTGGTTGCACGCAATACGTCGTCGTCAAGCCATTCCCAATCATAGCCCAGTTCGCCGAGACGTGCTTCGGCTCCATTGCGGTCCGACACGCTCAATGTGCTGCGCCATGAGCGACCCTGTCCGGAGCCAGCATCATCGGTGGCTGGCATCACATTGGTGTAGCGAACTCCGGAGGCGAGGAACCGCGCGTAAAGCGCGGTATCGTGGTCGTAGAGCCGCTCGACCAACCAGTCAGAGCGGCACAGTGGTGTCTCCCCACCGCTCATCTCGGCGATCTCGCAATAGAAGAACAGCTTGCTTGGATAGAGCGGCGTCTGCGCCATTTCGTGGTGCAGGAAAATCTCGGTTGTCGGGGGCGCTTCATTGGCGGTGAAGACGCGCGGCGTGACATTGGTGCGCACCGCGTTGGACAGCGAATCCTCATAGGTGAAGCCCGGTTCGCCATAGGCTTCGATCGCGGCGTCAAACGCCTGCGGATCCGGCACGTCGAAACCCCTGAACAGCAGCGCGCCCGCATGGTCCAGCGCCTCATCGACGGCTGCTTTGTTAGCGCTCAGAAAGGCGGCAAGATCGCCGCCACCATGGATGATCCCGGGAAAGTCTTGGTCTGCCATATCAGTCATAGATCGGGTGGAAGGTGTTGAAGGCGGCTTCGGTGAACACGCCCGGATCGTTGAAGCGGCGATCCTGGTTGAGCGCGGAGATCGCGGCCATCTCAACCTGGCTCAGTTCGAAATCGTCGATCGCCAGGTTTTCGCGCATGCGCTCTGGCTTGGTGGTCTTGGGGATGATCGCTGTCCCGCGCTGCACGCCCCAACGCAGCAACACCTGCGCCGGAGTTTTGCCGTGCGCTTGGGCTGCCACCATCACCGGTGCAGTGCCAAGCAGGCTCTCACCCTCTGCCGCCATATCCAGCTCGAAATAGCTCTGCGCGCCCAGCGGCGAGAAGGCGGTGACATCGATGCCGTAATCGCCGGCCAAACGGATCAGCTTTTCCTGCGTCAGATAGGGGTGGGATTCGATTTGAAGCATGGCCGGCTTGATCCGGGCATAGGCCATCAGATCGTGCATCAGGCCCGAATTGTAATTGCACACACCAATCCGCTTCACGAGGCCTTGATCGACCAGCTTTTCCATGGCTGCCCAGGTCTCATGCAGAGGCACGGCGGCCTTTTTCATACCCGGATTGGGCGCGTCAGGATCATGCAGCCATTCGGGTGGATAACGCGTTTCAATCGGCACAAATTCAAGCGCGATGGGGAAATGGATCAGATAGAGGTCGAGATAATCGAGCTGCAGGTCTGCCAGCGTCTTGCGGCAGGCCAGTTCAACATGCTCGGGCGCATGGAATGTGTTCCATAGCTTGCTCGTCACCCACAGCTCATCTCGGGTGACGAGGCCCTGACTGATCGCCTCTGCCAAGCCCTCGCCGGTCTGCATCTCGTTGGCGTAATCAGCAGCGCTGTCGAAATGGCGATATCCGGCTCGTACAGCCTCGACCACGCTCGCAGCCGTCTCTTCTTGCGGGATCTTCCAAAGGCCAAATCCGACCTGTGGCATATTCGTGCGCATGCTCTCTCCTAATCCGCAAAATCTATCGCAACGGGCTGTCCCGATTCAATCGATTGCTGCGCCGCCGCTCCGATCGCGACCGAACGATAGCCATCCCTCGCGTCGATCAAGGGCGGCGTTCCATTGACCAAGGCGCTATGGAAATCGCGCTGCTGGAAGAATGTCGCGCCGTGATGCGTGCCTGCGGCCAGCGCGTCAGGCGGCGTCGGGACATGCACGGAATTGCTGTCTGACTTGTTGCGCGGAGACCACGTAACGAAACCGCCGGGCAGCTTGACCTCCATCTTTCCGATCGGGCCGACCGCGCTGATCTCTTCCTGCTCTTCGGAGCCTTCGGCAAACATGCACAGATCAAGCACAGCGCGCGCCCCTCCGGCGAAATCCACCATGACAAAGGCGTTGTCGATGATGTCGGGCGTCTCGCCATCATAGGTCTCATCAAGATGGTTCACATCCTGAGCGCCGCTGGCGAATACGCGCACGGGCTCATCTTGCAAAATGTGACGCATCAGATCGAAGAAGTGGCAGCACTTCTCAACCAACGTACCGCCGGTATTGCGGTTGAAGCGGTTCCAGTCACCGACCTTGGGCAGGAAGGGGAAACGGTGTTCGCGAATGGCGAGCATTTTGATGTTGCCCGCTTCGCCCGCATGGACCCGTTCGATGAAATTGGTGACCGGGGGCATATAGCGATATTCGAGCCCCACCCAGAACAGATTGGGATAGGATCGCGCCGCCTGCGCCAGTCTGTGCGCATCTTCGACCGTGGTGCACATCGGCTTTTCAAGCAGGATCGCACAGCCCGCTTGCATCACCGGCTGCACAATCTCGAAATGGGTGAAATTGGGCGAGGCGATGATGACAGCATCAGGCTTGACCAGGTCAAGCATGGCCTGATTGTCGTCAAAGCAATGGATCGTCTGGCCCAATTGCGCCGCCTGCTGTTCAGCGCCTGCGCGCGAACCCGGGTCCGGATCTGCCACCGCGACCAGCTCGGCACCGTCGATCAGGGCCAGATTGCGCATATGCTCGCGGCCCATCATGCCGCAGCCGATTATGGCGTATGTTCGGGTGTCGCTCATCCTTTGCGCTCATGTGCGGGTCTGTGCCCGTTTGCAAGCGGTCTCAATCGCGTTTCCAGATCGCAACGCCCGCCGGTGCCAGCTCAGCCTCGCCCCACAGCAATTCACTGCCTTGGCTGATCGTAGAGATGTCGATTGGCGCGGTCGAATAGTTGAAGGCAAACACATGGGTGGCGGTTCGACGCAGCCGCAATCCCTTGGGAAGCCCGCTCAGCGCCAATCCGGCCTCTTCAGCCATGCTGGTGATCAATGTGTTGAACAGGTTTCGATCCGGCCAAGCGGCGCAATAGCGCACGTTGCCCTGCTTGAAGACAACCCCGCGGCCATTTTCGAGGCTGATCTCTGCATCGACCTCGGAATCCACTTGTTCGATCCATCTGGTGATGGCGAACCCGTCGCCCGCCTCTGAGGCGCCATCGCGCAGGCTCTCGACGCGAGATACGGTGATCGGGACCAGTTTGGACAACTCACCCGGGGCAAGGCCTTCGGGAATGCAGAAATTCTCATCCTTGCTGCCCGTACGCGGGCCGATCAGGACTGGGCAATCGAGCTGTTCCAGCCTCTCGACCATTCCGTCTGGAAGGATCGGCAGGCTCGGCACCACGACCAGCCTGTATTGGTCCAACGGCGCGCCCGGCGCGACAATGTCCACGTCGAGGCCTTGTTTCCGCAAGGCGGAATACCATTGATAGGCAAGGTCGAGATATCGGAAGCTCTGGCCCTGCGGTTGGATGCCGCAAACCCAGGCCGCCTCGTAGGAGAACACCAGCGCCACATCGGCTTTGGCTGGTTGTTGAGCGCCGATCCGCTCTATGGCCTTGGCGGCATCACGCGCTTCGCCTGCAGCCTCGGCGTTCGCGCTGTCCGGACGCAGCAATCCGGCATGCATCTGCTCCTGCGCAAACGGCGCCTGGCGCCAGCGAAAATAGCTCGTGAACTCTGCTCCGTGCGCCATGGCTTCGAGCGTCCACAGAGAAACCATTCCGGGCAAAGGCGCGGGATTGAAGCGCGCCCAGTTCACCGGCCCCGGCTGTTGCTCCATTACGCCCCAGCGGCCCTCTGAGCAGCCTCTATAGAGGTCATGATGGAAGGCCGCGATATCGGGGTGGCCTTGGCGCATATAGGCATTTTTGGTCGCCTCGTCGGACCAAAATTGTTCGAGGAAGCCCAGCGGATAGGAATCCCACGTCGCGACATCGAGATCGCCGCCGACCTTGTGGTGATCGAACTCGGTGAAGAAGCCCATGAAATTGTGCGTGATGTCGCGCCCGGGCGAGTGTTTGCGGATGATCTCGACCTGTTCGCGATTGAAGCTCGCCACCTGATCCGAGGCAAAGCGCCGGTAATCGAGCCAATGCGCGGGGTTGGCTTCGGTCACGGTCAGGTTGGGCGGATCAATCTCGTCAAAGCTGCGATATTCCATGCTCCAGAAGACATTGCCCCAGGCGCGATTGAGCGTGGCGATATCACCATGGCGGTCGGCCAGCCAGGCGCGGAATTCTGTCGCTGCTGCGGCGGAATAGCTCAGCACCGTGTCGTGGCAGCCAAACTCATTGTCGGTTTGCCAGGCGCTGATCGCAGGGTGCCCGCCATAGCGTTCTGCCATGGCGGTCACGATGCGGCGGCATTGCTCGCGATAGGCCTGATGGCTGAAGCAATAGTGCCGGCGCGATCCGAAGCCGCGCGGCCGACCCTGGCGGTCCAATGCGACCATGTCGGGCATCTGGTCGACCAGCCATTTGGGCGGGGTCGCCGTCGGCGTGCCGAGGATGACTGTGAGCCCGGCTGAGGCCAGTGTTTCGATCGCTCGGTCAAGCCAATCCCAATCATAGCGACCTGGCTCGGGTTCGATACGGCTCCAAGCAAACTCACCGATCCTGACCAGCGACAATCCCATTTCGACCATGCGCCGTGCATCGTCAGCCCAGATTTCCTCGGGCCAATGTTCCGGGTAGTAACAGCAACCTAGTTTCATGCGTTTTGGTTCATCCCCGGTTGCCTTGTCTTTGCGAGCGCCAAAAATTGATTCAGCTCATGCCCAAGGCTATCGTTGTGGTCAGTGGCTTCCGCCAGTTCTGGCGGGGTCAGGTCTAACCATTGCTGGTGGGAACGCAATGACTCCACACCTGCTCTCGCCATGGGGCAACCCGAGAATTGACCGCCGGGCCAAATTAAGTCTGGCTCGCTGGCCGTGAGTCTGCGCCGCCAGCAATTGATCGCTCGGGTGCGCGAAGGCTTCCGGATGGCCTATGGCGTCGATCCGACGCGGTTTTATGCCGCGCCTGGTCGCGTCAACCTCATCGGCGATCACACCGATTACAATGCGGGTCTGGTGCTGCCATGTGCGATTGATCGCGAAACGATCATTGCGGTTGGTCCGGCGGATGAGAGCGACAAGACCCCGCGGATCCACACGGTGGCTCTCGATATGGGATCGGTGCGCGATGCCTTCTCGATCGAGGGAGAGATCGAACGCGCGGGCAACAATTGGCAAAACCACATTCGCGGGGTGGCGCATTTCCTGCGCAGCCGAGGGGTGGCGCTGAGGCCGGCACGCTTGGCGATTGGTGGCGATATTCCGATGGGCGCGGGGCTCTCTTCCTCAGCGGCTCTGGGCGTCGGGACAGCGCTCGCTCTGTCTGACTTGGCCGGGCAGCCGCTCGATCCGCCTGATCTGGCCAGCGTCGCGCAGAAGGCCGAGAGCGCCTTTGCCGGCGTGGCTTGCGGGATCATGGATCAGATGGCCTCGGCGTGCAGCATGGCCGGTCATGCCTTCTTGCTCGATTGTCGGAGCTTGGAACACATGCCGATCCCGATCTCGGATCAATTGTCGATCATCGTCATCGATTCCGGCATTCGGCGCCAACTTGAGGATACGGGCTACAATGAACGCCGCGAGGAATGCGAGAACGCTGCCGAGCATTACGGTCTGGCCTCGCTGCGCCCGCTGACGCCCGAGCTGCTTGAGGAACGGCGCGGCGATCTGAGCGACGTGATTTACCGCCGCGCGCGCCATGTCGTCAGCGAAACTGCACGCGTAGAGCCGACGGCTGTGGCGCTGGTGAAAGGGCAAACCGCTGAGCTCGCTCAATTGATGCGAGCTTCACATCATTCTTTGCGCGATGATTTTGAAGTATCAATTGATCCGATTGATCGACTTGTCAGCCTTATCGGAACGGCGATTGGTGACAATGGCGGTGTTCGGATGACGGGCGGGGGATTTGGTGGATCGG
>JGI12316J14372_10005059_pt1 | contig 10694 bp, 7 predicted proteins | sample MarCyaLeptolynsp_FD_14372 | JGI IMG/M metagenome (IMG submission 14372) | reverse complement strand
CGTCCCGCCGTATCGGCGGTCATCCACGCCTTGGAAGCGGCGGATGGACAAGTCCGGTTTGTCGGCGGCTGTGTGCGCGATAGTTTCCTTGGGCGCCCGGTGGGAGAGATTGATCTCTGTACCGATTTGGAACCTCCGGCCGTACAGACCGCATTGGATCAAGCGGCCATCCGCTCGATCCCCACCGGCATCGATCATGGTACCGTGACAGCTGTCGTCGCGGATGACTCCATTGAGGTGACGAGTCTGCGTCGTGATGTTGAAACCGACGGTCGGCGTGCCGTCGTGTCGTTCACAAAGGATTTCCGAGAAGACTCGCTCCGCCGCGACTTCACGATCAATGCGCTCTATGCGGACAGGTCCGGCGCCGTGTCGGACTTTCACAATGGGTTGTCGGATATCGCGGCGGGACGGCTTCGTTTTATCGGCAACGCGGAGGAACGCATCCGAGAAGACTATCTGCGCATTCTGCGGTTCTACCGGTTTCACGCGCAACTCGATTTCCCGCTGACCGACAATGCGGATCGCGCGGCTTGTCGAAATCTGCGGGAGGGTCTTACGTCATTAAGTGCAGAGCGCGTCACGATGGAACTACGGAAACTGCTTAGCGCCGCGGATCCGACCCCCATCCTCGACGCGATGATTTCGGACGGCGCCCTCGAAGCCTGGCTGCCGGAAGTGACGCAAACCGACGTCGTCTCACGATTGATCGGTGTCGAAGAGTCACCGGATGTGATTCTACGCTTGGCGGCTCTCGTTGCGGGGACGAATGACAGGGAACAGATTCCGGCACGCCTGAAGCTTTCCAACACAGAGCGGGATCGTTTCCTTGCCATTGGAAAGCCCACCGAAGCGCCGGCGACAGCACAAGATACCCGAAAGATAGTCTATACATTAGGGAACGATGTCTCGCTGGATATTGCGCTGCTCGGTATAGCCAATGGCACGGAAGACTGGTCATCTCTTGCGGAAACAGCGCGCGCGTGGCGGTCGCCGACACTTCCTATTCAAGGGCAAGACGTTGTGGAGGCCGGCATTTCGCCTGGTCCGGAAGTCGGTAAAACTCTTCGGCAGGTGGAAACGCGCTGGATTGAAAGCGATTTCTCCCTTCCCCGTTCCGCGCTATTGGAGATTGTCGAGGCGTTGGTTTCAAAGGTGGGAGGTAAAGAGTCATGAGCACGGTACGGATCTGCTTCTTCGGTGACAGTATTACCGTCGGGACCGGGGATACCGCGTGTCGGGGGTGGCCGTCCTATCTGTGTGATACGTTTACAGCCGCGGGCCACGACATCAGCTGCTACAATCTGGGTATCCGGGCGGAAACATCCGTCGATATCTCGAAACGCTGGCGCGCGGAGGCAGAGCCGCGACTACCGCCCCATGTGAATGGCCGCCTTGTCTTTAGTTTTGGATTGAATGACGGCGCGGATGCAAATCAGACCGGCCGCCGGGTCTCACCGGAAGAGAGCGTTGCAACCGTCCGCAAGATGTTGGGCGACGCTGCCGCCTGGCAGAAGACGATTTGGGTGAGCATGACGCCACCGCGCATTGAGACCCCGTCGATCGAACCAGGACCCGGCGTGCATTTTACTTTCTATCGGGAGCGTATGGTCGACCTGAATGAGCGGTTCAAAGCGACCGCGGCGGAAATGGGCATCCCCTACGTCGATCTGTATTCAGCACTTAAGGACGACGATGCCTGGAATGCCGACATGGTAGCCGGCGACGGTGTGCACCCAACGCCTGCGGGACATCGCCTGATGGCGGATCTGGTCGGCAAAAGCGCGGCTTGGCACGACCTCCTGTCCTAACCAAAAAAAGGACCGGGAGCGGATGCTCCCGGCCAAATTGTAAGACAAGTCTGGTTAAGGGTTAACTTAGGACTCGAACCACCAGCGGTGCGTTGCCCGGGCGCCATCCGACTCCCAGCTGGACGCGATGGTGCCGCTGTGACGAACGTTCTTGCGACGACCGCCGACAAAGTTCGTGAACATTGGAATGATGGTTCCGCCGTCATCTTTCGCCAGAATGCACATTTCGCGGTACATCTCGGCCCGAAGCGCTTCGTCCGTCTCGCTCTTCGCAAGCGTGAGCAACTCGTTAAAGCGCTCATTCTGCCAATGCGATTCGTTCCACGGCGCATCGTCCTTATAGGCGATGGAGAACATCTGATCCGGCGTTGCACGCGCGCCCCATTTGACGAAGACGAACGGCTTCTTCAGCCAGACATCGCCCCAGTAACCATCCGCCGGCTCACGAACCGGCGTGATGTCCAGACCGCTTCCAAGGGCCTGCTCACGGTAGAGCGTCACCATGTCGACCGCGCCAGGATAGACACTGTCCGAGGCCGAAAGGTTGATGCTCAGCGAGTCATGGCCAGCCTGCTGCAGGTGCCATTTCGCCTTGTCCGGGTCGTACGGGCGCTGCTCCAGGCCTTCCGGGTAGTACGGCATGTTGGACGAGACATGGAAGTCGTTGCCCACCGTCGCCGTGCCGAAGGCGATCTTTTCGACGATCTCTTCACGGTTGATTGCGTATTTCAGCGCCAACCGAACGTTTACATCGTCATATGGTGCCACGTCACAGAACATCGGCAGCGTGATTGCCGATCCGCTGGGAACGTTATCGACTTCGATGTTGGGGTCACGGGCAAGCAGCGACAGGGTCTTCAGATCGACCGATGTAATCGCGTCCACATCACCCGTCACCAGAGCCGTCTGACGTGCGTTCGGATCGTTCAGGATTGTGATTTCGACTTCATCGAAATACGCGCCTTCACGGTGCCATCCATCATGACGCTCGAGAATACCCCCGACGCCGAACTGCCAATCCCGGATCTTGTATGGGCCTGACCCCATGCCGGATTCCCAATCGATTGAGCCGTCCTCGTTCGCCGGGCAAATCGTGGTGTGATAGTCCGTAAAGAACCACGGCAGGTCAGCAACACCCTCGGAAAGCGAGAGTTTGACCGTGTGGTCGCCATCCGCTTGGACNTCTTCGATNGCNGCNAACAGAGCNTTAACCGCCGATGTGGACTCTTCGCCACGATGGTGGTTGATCGAGGCAACAACNTCCCGCGACGTGACAGCGCGGCCGTCATGGAAGGTNGCATCCTGGTTCAGTTCAAACACCCACTGGGTGGCGCCGTCCGAAGGTGTCCAGGAGCTGGCAATGTCCGGCCCNAGACCATTCTCGGANGTNATCTCGGTCAGATAACTGCGGAACGTGTGCGCAAGCTGAATGTGTTGCACACTATAATAGGTTCCCGGATCGTGCGTATCGCTGGTGTTCCCGTCGTGAACCCCGAATTTGAAGGTTCCGCCATTTGACGGGGTAGACGCCGCGACGCGATCGCTCCACATGGTCGAGGCCGCGGCAGCTGTAACACCGGCCGTGACGGCTGCGTTCATAAACTGACGACGGTCTAGTTTTCGACTTTTCGCCGCATCAACGATGCGATTCAGAGTCCGTTGTTGTTCGTAATCACTCATCTCTTAGTGTCTCCCTGTTGCAGATATCATTATCGTTGCAAAGCCAATATCTCCGGTCGGCATGACACTGTTCCCGTCCCGGTTGCTGGCTTTGATAGTCTCAGTTTTGCACAAAATGAAATTTCTGCGAAGCCCGGGACATCACGAGTTCGTAAAGAATTTTCCTTGCCCCAGTCCGTTGGGGGTCAAGACAGCCTACCTACAATATTTTGTATATTCACCGGCCCGCCCCCCTACCCAATGGGGCGGGTACATTATTTTACAAACTCGTGAATGCGGAGGGGTTCGCGTGTTCTCTGTTTTATGCAAAACTTCGATTTAACAAAAAAGTAATCCGATTTTTGAACAGAGTGACGAGTGGGGAGATGTCAGGGGAAATAACTGGAAGCTTTATCGACCGCATGGCTGCGGAAGCCCGGCGCGGACGGTTATCGCGCCGCGACTTCACCCGTTTCGCCATTGCCGCGGGATTGAGCACCTCCTTCGTTACCAATGCATGGAACTCGAAAGTCGCTATGGCGGCGCCACAGCGGGGCGGCACGTTCCGGCTCGGTTCACACGACGGCAACACGTCGGATACCCACGACCCCGGCACCTATCTCAGTTTTTCGATTATTCAACTCGCGCATACCTATCGCAGCTATCTTACGCAAATTAACTCCGACAACACGCTTGGCGGAGATTTGGCGACTGGGTGGAGCGCATCGGATGATGCAACGGAATGGACGTTCGAAATCCATAGCGGCGCGTCGTTCCACAGCGGCAAGCCGGTTACCGCGGACGATGTGATCGCATCAATGAATCATCATCGTGGACGCGACAGTACGTCGGCCGCCCGGGCACTTCTCAGTGATGTCGACGATATCGTGAAGAACGGCGAACATTCGATCACGTTCAAACTGGCAAGCGGCAATGCCGACATGCCTTGGCTGATGACCGACTATCATCTCGCCATTGTTCCAGGTAACGACGACGGCTCCGCGAATTGGCAGTCGGGCGACGGGTCCGGCCCCTATAAGATAGTCGACAATGAGTTCGGCGTTCGGACTTTACTGGAACGTCACGACGGGTGGCATGGCGAAGGCGCCTATTTCGATTCCGTCGAACTCACGGTTCTAAACGATCCGAATGCCCGGCAAACAGCGCTGGTTACCGGCGATGTGGACGCGATCACACAGATCGAATTGCGCACGCTTTCTCTCCTGGAGCGCGATCCATCGATCGAAATCGACAATGTTCCGAGCGGGTCGACACTGACCATGCCGATGCATTGCAATCAGGAACCTTTCGATAATGTCGATGTGCGGAACGCCTTGAAGCTCGCCATCAACCGCGAAGACATAATCGAGAAGATCGCTTTTGGGGCGGCAGTACCCGGAAACGATTTTCATATTTCACCAAACATGCCCTATCACCCGGGCGATGCGATACCGCAGCGAGAGTATGATCCGGACCAAGCGAGGTCGCTGCTGCGGCGTGCCGGAATGGAAGACTTAATCGTCAATTTGTCTGTTGCGGACAGCGTATACTCCGGCGCCGTCGACTTCTGCGTGCTCTATTCCGAGCATGCGAAAGAGGCCGGGATCACAATCAACGTCGTACGCGAACCCAACGATGGCTACTATTCCGATGTTTGGCTTCAGAAACCGTTCTGCCTCGTGCAATGGGGCGCGCGCCCAACGCCAGATGTCATGCTGAGCCTCGCCTATAAGGACGACGCGGCCTGGAACGAGAGCTATTGGCAGAATGAACGCTTCAACGAGTTACTGCGGGCCGCAAAGGCCGAATTGGACGACACAGTACGCGCTGCTCAGTATCTAGAGATGTGCCAACTGGCGCGCGACGATGGCGGGACCATCATCCCGATGTTCGCGAACTACGTCTATGCGCGGCGCAGTAATGTAAAGCATAGCGGCGAACTGGCCGCGAGTTGGCAGATCGACGGCGCACGTGGCTGTTCACGATGGTGGTTCGAGAACTAAGGCGCGTTCGGAGTAAAATCCGGCGCAATCGGGATTCCCGCAGGGCAATTGAATGATGAATGGTAGAAAGATACCCAAAACAATGAAATGTCTCGTCAGGCCTTGTGCAAGGTTTAAGGTTTCTGACAGTATGAACAGTGATTTAATGTCGAATAGGGGGGTTAGATGGGAGACGTAGGTGGAATAATCGTCAAACGGCTGGGGCTGGGATTGCTCACACTACTTGTGATTTCAATCATCATCTTCAGTGCGGTTGAAATGCTTCCGGGCGATCCGGCTCAGGCAGTCCTGGGCCAGGGTGCTACGGAAGAAAACCTCGCAGCACTGCGCGCGCAAATGGGATTGGATGTCCCGGCTCCGCTGCGCTACTTGGATTGGCTNTCAGGCGCTGTCCTGTTTGATTTCGGGGCTTCCCTGATCTCTGGCGATCCGGTTGTGGACAAGATTGGACCTCGCTTCGCGAATACGCTGTTCCTGGCGTGTTATGCGGCGGCGATTGCGGTTCCGATATCGATCATTTTGGGTGTCATCGTTGCCCTGCTTCGCAACACCCTGTTTGACCGGGTCGCGAACGTACTGACACTGACATCGATCTCGTCACCTGAATTCTTCGTCGGATACATCCTCATTCTCTTCCTTTCGGTGAAGGCGGGGATGTTCCCGGCGCTTGCTTCACTCAGTGAGGGGATGAGTTTTGGGGAACTCCTGAACAAAACCTTCCTGCCGGCCCTGACAATGGTGCTGATCGTGGTGGCGCATATGATGCGCATGACGCGAGCAGCCATCATCAACCTCCTCGCGTCGCCTTACATTGAGATGGCACGACTGAAGGGGATGCCGGCCTGGAAAGTCATTGTGAAACACGCCCTCCCGAATGCCTGGGCTCCGATCATCAACGTGATCGCGCTGAACCTCGCTTACCTGATCACCGGCGTGGTCTTGGTTGAGGTGGTGTTCGTTTATCCTGGGATTGGACAGCTCTTGGTCGACAGCGTGAGTAAGCGCGATTTTGCCATCGTCCAGGCCTGTTGTTTGATCTTTGCCGCGACGTTCATCCTCTTGAACCTGACGGCCGACGTGCTCGCGATTCTGACGAATCCGCGCCTGCGTCATAAGAAGTAAGGAGGGGGGAATATGAACTACTTCGTAATAGGGTACTACGCCGTCCTAATCGGTGCGTCTTGCTACTGTGCAGGCACGGGTAAACGTGGTCCATTTATGACGATCTTCTCGCTGACGCTGGTGTCCTTCTTTGTTGGGATTATTGGCGGCGAAAGCGCGTTGTGGTCGGTGACGATCCTTGCAGGGCTCATCGCCTTTGCCGGAGGAATGGCCTACGCATTTCGTGAGTTCCTGATCGCAATATCCCCTTCCGAAACGGCAAAAGCGCTTCGCACGGCGCCTCTGACGGCCGCGTTTGGAATGTTCGTGATCGTGACGTATGCAATCGCCGGTATCTTCGCACCGGTTATCGCGCCGTTCTCGGAAACGGAAGTGATCTCCGCCGCTTATGCACCAGCGGATGAGACGATGCTCCTGGGTGCCGATCAGCTGGGTCGCGACATGTTCAGCCGCCTGGTCTACGGCGCACGGAACACAGTGGGACTTGCGCTCGTCGCGACTACTGCTGCGTTCGTCTTAGGTGCTGTTGCAGGCATGTACGCAGCCACCGCCGGCGGATGGTTCGATCAGTTCATGGGCCGTGTGGCCGATGTGATCATGTCGATCCCGTCGCTGATCTTCTCGCTGCTGCTGCTCAGCATCTACGGGAACGAGGCGTATATCTTGGTGATCATCGTGGCCATCATCTACTCACCACCTGTCTTCCGTCTAACAAGGGCGGTCGCGGGGAACATTGTCGTGATGGACTATATCGAGGCGGCCAAACTGCGCGGCGAAGGTATGTGGTACCTGATCCGCAAGGAAATCCTGCCGAACTCGACCGCACCACTGATCGCGGAATTTGGACTTCGGTTCTGCTTCGTGTTCCTGCTGCTGTCGGGTCTGTCCTTCCTCGGCCTCGGCATCCAGCCGCCGACGGCGGATTGGGGGTCGATGGTGCGCGAGAATGCGACACTGATCTCGTTCGGTGAGGTCACCCCGCTGATCCCTGCGGCGGCCATTGCGCTGCTGACGGTCGCGATCAACTTCGTAGTGGACTGGATGCTCTTCCGTTCATCCGGCTTGAAGGAGCAATAAGATGACCAAGAAGAAAGAAGTTCTGCTCGATATTAAGGGCCTCAAAATCGAAGGGTATTCCGACGAGAAGTGGGTCGAGATCGTCCATGGCGTCGATCTCACCCTCCATCGAGGCGAGGTTATGGGCCTGATCGGGGAGTCCGGCGCAGGCAAATCCACCATCGGACTGGCTGCCATGGGCTTCGCCCGGGACGGGTGCCGGATTTCCGCTGGGTCAGTTGAGTTTGACGGGATGGAACTAACGACGACACCGGAATCGGATCGCCGGGCGTTGCGCGGATCGCGTATCGCCTATGTTGCGCAATCCGCTGCCGCGTCGTTCAACCCGGCCCATAAACTGATCGACCAGCACACGGAAACGCCGACCCATTACCGGATCATGAAGCGAGTGGAGAGCCAGGAAGACGCCATGCGTCTTTACGAGCGCCTTCGCCTTCCCAATCCGGATGAGATCGGCTTCCGCTATCCGCACCAAGTCTCGGGCGGTCAGCTCCAGCGGGCGATGACGGCGATGGCCATGTCGTGTCGACCGGACCTGATCATCTTCGATGAGCCGACAACGGCACTCGACGTGACAACCCAGATCGAAGTCTTGCTGGCGATCCGCGATATCGTGGAGCAGTTCAACACGGCAGCGATTTACATCACGCACGACTTGGCGGTCGTTGCCCAGATGGCGGATACCATCAAGGTGCTGCTGAAAGGGCATGAGGTCGAGGAATCCGACACCCGTTCGATGCTGTCCAACCCCAAAGAAGACTACACCAAGTCGCTCTGGGCGGTCCGCAGCTTCCAGCGGGATCAGAAGGATCGCCCGACCGACGGTCAACCGCCGGTCGTTTCGGTCAAGGACGTTACAGCAGCCTATCCTGGAACAACATCGAATGTTCTGGAAAACGTCTCCTTCGATGTTTATGCCGGAATGACCGTCGCAGTCGTGGGGGAATCCGGATCGGGTAAATCCACAACGGCACGTGTTATCACCGGGCTGCTTCCGCCAAAAAGCGGGCATGTGGAGTTCCGAGGGGAAACCCTTCCGGAAAACTACAAATCGCGAACCAAGGACCAATTGCGTCAGGCCCAGATGATCTATCAGATGGCGGATACGGCGCTTAACCCGAAGGTTCGCATCTGCGATATCATCGGCAGGCCCGCGGAATTCTATGAGGGTTTGAAAGGCGCAGACCTGAAGGCAAGGGTCGACGAACTTCTTGATCTCATCGAGCTTGAACCGTCGAAATACTACAGCCGGTATCCGACGGAGCTTTCCGGTGGTCAGAAGCAGCGGATCGGTATCGCCCGGGCTCTGGCTGCGAACCCGACCTTCATCATCTGTGACGAGGTGACATCTGCCCTTGATCAGTTGGTGGCGGAAGGAATTCTGAAGCTGCTAGACCGGCTGCAGCAAGAGCTGAACTTGGCCTATATGTTCATCACCCACGATTTGGCGACCGTACGGTCCATCGCGGACGAAGTGGTGGTCATGAAGCAGGGCCAAGTGGTCGAAGCGGGGGCGAAGACGGAAATGTTTACACCGCCTCACCACCCCTACACCGACCTACTTCTGTCTTCGGTCCCGGAAATGGATCCGGACTGGCTGACAAAGGTCGTCGAAGAACGCGGTGCAGACGCCATTGGCGAAGACGCGATGAAGCAGGCGTAAGCCACCTTCTTCCTAGCGTTTACCGCAAAGAAAGAGCCCGCTCAGTAGTCGCTGAGCGGGCTTTTCTTTAACTTCCATCTTTGGCGGCTAGGGCCGCCCCATCGGCCCCTGATCTAGGGACCGAGAAATCTCGTCCCTTGGATCAGATGATTGCCGTCGCGGAAAGCACCATCCCACCGATGATGACCGCGTAGACGCCAATGACGGCCGGCCAATCGGCGGAGTTGTTCCGGAACTCACGGATCAGGTCGTCTTTGTTCATCTGTCGTCTCCTCTTGCGTGCCGTGCCAGGGTCTTACCGCGTTGGAGGTTCCAATTTGAGGCTGCCGTTGCCGGCTGAGTACCTCGCGATGACTCCCATGTACTCCTTCCAGAAAAAACTTCAATTGAGAAACGACACGGAATCCCTGCACGAAAAGCATGACCCAGAAGCGATTTATGCATAACACAGACAAGTATCTGAAATTACTGGAGTTTTCTTCCATCTCAGAAAGCTGATTTCACCCGTCTCGGAGCCTGGTTTTGGTGCACTTTCAGGGGATTCTTGCTGCATCGGGCCGAAGACGGACCTGGATCCGATCCACAAGCGCCGGCACGGCGGAGATCAGATGTTCCTTGAAGGCCGCCGCAAGAGGGCTTGGCGAGGCATCGCGGCGGGAGAGCAGGGCAACGGATCGGCGTGGCGGCGTGTCCTCAAATTCCAGGGCGACGACGCCGGGCGGCATATCCAATGTCGCAAGAGCCGGGAGCAGTGTTACGCCGACCCCTGCCCCTGCCAGAGCGAAGAGGGACGTAACATTGTGGACCGTCTTGCGCGAGCCCTGGGACAAGGTCCGGTAGTCGGGATGATCGATCCCCTCCGAGGCGCCATTTACGATCAAGCGATCCGCGGAAAGATCGGACCACCGCACCGGCCCCGATTGCTGCACCAACGGGTCGTCTTCCGCGCAGACCAGCATGAAAGTATCGGAAAACAGCCGATCATGTTCTACCCCCCCTGTTGCACCCGGAAGCCCGGCGATGCCGAAGTCCACCCGACCTGTTTCCAGCGCAGCCAACACTCCGGCGCTGTCCAGGTCGTACAGTTCTACTTCGACATCGGGACGCTCTGCCAGGAACGGCGGCAGGATGTCCGGCAGGAGTGTCGTCGCCACAGACGGTACGGCGGCAAGCCCTAAGCGTCCGGAGCGGGTTTCCGCGTAAGACCATAGGCGCGCCAAGGCGGCATCATAGTTCCGAACCTGATCGCGCGCCGTTTCTAGGGCGACCTTGCCCAGCGCTGTAAGATGGGATTTTCGATCCGACTCGAACAAAGCGCCACCCAGTTCGTCCTCAAGCCGCTTCAGAGCCATGAACCGG
>JGI12316J14372_10005053_pt1 | contig 10704 bp, 7 predicted proteins | sample MarCyaLeptolynsp_FD_14372 | JGI IMG/M metagenome (IMG submission 14372) | reverse complement strand
CGCCAATGATCCTCGCTGTGGCTGCGGTCTTTGCTGCGTCCTGTGCTTTCATGCTGCCGGTCGCAACGCCGCCCAACGCCATCGTCTTTGCGTCAGGCTATGTCACGGTCCCGCAGATGATGCGCGCCGGTTTCCTGCTGAACCTGATCGGCATCGGGCTGATTGCCCTGCTTGCGACCTTTGTTGCCCCGGTCATTCTTGGCGGCGTGTCTGGCTGATCGCGAAGATGTCGCGATAGCTCCTGGAATCCCCGAGTGTTTCAGCTTCAAAGACGCTGCGGGCGACAGCGCGGGCAAGCGTATCAGCCGCTAGGGCGCCGAGGGTTGCGACAATGGCGGAGCGGGCGTCAGCTTCGGGCATGGTCTGTTTGCCCGTCGCCAGGGCAAACACGACATCGCCATCAAAGGGCGTATGGATCGGGCGGATCGCCCGCGCATATCCGTCCTGCGCCATGATCGCCAGACGCCGCGTTTCGGCGGGCGTGAGTGCTGCGTCTGTGGCCACAACACCAATTGTGGTGTTCGTCCCCGGCGAGCCGCTTATCTTGCTATCCGTATACGGATCAGGAGCCAGCGTCGCGGGCGGCGCATGGCCCGACTGGTCGCCGAGTTCGCCGCGCAGTTCAAAGGGTGCTGCCCAGAAGCGGCTACTGCCGGGCATCACTGTCGAGCCGAAGGAATTGCTGGCCACAATCGCGCCTACGGTGAAACCACCCGGGGCAGTTATCGATGCGCTGCCGATCCCGCCCTTGAGAGCGCCGGCCCGTGCGCCGACGCCGGCACCGGCAGTTCCTTGCGCAAACATCTCACCAGCATTGCTCACGGCTGCAACGCCAAGATCCCGATAGGGTGGCATCTCGCCCCAGTCCTTGTTGCCGTCATTGGTGAGGTCGAACAGGATGGCCTGCGGCACGATGGGCGCGACGAGGTCCGTCGAGCGGAAGGAAAACCCCTTGCCGCGCGCCCCGAGCCAGGCGGCGACACCGGACCCTGCCTCAAGTCCATAGGCGGAACCACCCGACAAGACGATGGCGTCGACTTCGTCCACCAGACAGTCCGCAGACAGAAGATCTGTCTCGCGTGTGCCCGGTCCGCCGCCGCGGACATCGACAGCCCCGACGGCCCGATCGTCCGCCACGACAACCGTGACGCCGGTCCTCACATCCATGTCTTCGGCCTGACCAACGCGCAGCCCGGCAACATCCGTAATCAGGTTTCGGGGGCCGGGGGTGAAGAGTGTGTCGCTCATGCTCTTGTCCCTGTTGTGAGAGGCCTCAGACAAGCTGGTCGGCACCCAGCAGTATCAGCCTGGTGCACTCACGATGACTGGCCCGGGAGTGTCAAGTCTGGTGTTTCGGCAACCGCCATCGCTATGCTGCGCGCCAAACCAGAAAAAGTCACCGCATCCACCGGTGCGGCAACGCAAAGGCGCTTCCATGGAACGCATCAAACTCTTCCTGACCCTGGCTGGGGCACTTGTCGGCTTTGCCGCAGTCGGCTTGCTGCTCAATGCCGCGCTGACGCCCCGTCCGGTGCATATGGTGAGCGCTGCTCACCCGCTGGCAAGCGAAGCGGGGCTCGAGATGCTTGAGCAGGGCGGATCGGCCGTCGATGCAGCCATCGCCGTACAACTCGTTCTGACGCTGGTGGAGCCACAGTCGAGTGGAATCGGCGGCGGCGCCTTTCTGGTCTACTGGAATGAGGACACGCGGCAGGTCGAAACCTGGGACGGACGTGAGACCGCGCCGGCGTCTGTCACCCCGACACATTTCCTCAAGCCGGATGGGACACCGATGAGCTTCTTTGAAGCGGTGGTCGGCGGTCATGCGGTAGGTGTGCCCGGCGTGGTTGCCTTGATGGCTGATGCCCATGCAGAACACGGACGGCTTGAATGGGCGGAGCTCTTTGAGCCGGCAATCAGGCTGGCCGAAGGCGGGTTCGCCGTGACACCGCGTCTCAACAGGCTGATCAACTGGTCGCCGGCCCTGCCGCGGATGCCGGTGGTCAGTGATTATTTCTTCCAGCCCGGTGTGGCCGACGAAGCAGGCAACCCGGTGCCGCTTGCCGTCGGCACGATCTTGCGCAATCCGGACTATGCCCGCTCGCTGCAGCTGATCGCGGAACAGGGGCCGGATGCGTTTTATCGGGGTGAGATTGCCGAGGAGATTCTCGAAACGATTGCCAATGCCCCGGTGAATCCCGGCGGCATGACGGCAGAGGACCTTGCCGGGTACAACGCGATCAAGCGTGACCCCGTCTGCGCGCCCTATCGCGTCTACACCTTGTGCGGTGCGCCCCCGCCGACGTCAGGCAGTACAACGGTGATACAGATCCTCGGGCTGCTTGAAAGCTTCTACATGCAGAATGCCGAACCGCAGTCAGCTGATGCCATTCATCTCATTTCCGAAGCAAGTCGGCTCGCATACGCTGATCGCAATCTCTATCTTGCCGACCCGGACTTCGTCGACGTCCCGCTCGATGGCATGGTGGACAGGTCTTATCTGCGCCTGAGAAGCCGGTTGATCCATCCGGACAAGACATCAAGCGGCGAACCGCTTGAGGCTGGACGGCCCGCGGGGTCATCAGCCTCTTTTGCGCCTGCGGCACCGAAGCCCGCGCACTCGACATCTCATTTCGTAGTGAGGGACGACTGGGGAAACGTCGTGTCCATGACGACTTCGATCGAGGCGCCATTCGGCAGCCATCTGATGGCAGGCGGGTTTCTCCTGAACAATCAGCTTACGGATTTTTCGTTCCGGCCCGTGAACGACGGCAAACCGGTTGCCAACCGAGCCGAGGCTGGAAAGCGCCCGCGGTCGTCCATGTCGCCCATGATCGTCCTGGATGAGAATGGAGACTTCTACGCTGCTATCGGCTCACCGGGCGGCAGCCGCATCATTGCCTTTGTGGCCCAGAGCCTGATCGGCATTCTTGATTGGGACATGAGCGTGCAGGAAGCCATCGACATGCCGCGCCATGTCCATCGCAATACGACGCTGGAGTTGGAAGAAGACACATTCATTGCCACGCTCGCGGACGGATTGCGCGCCCGCGGCCACACAGTCGAGGTCAAGGAGATCACCAGCGGTTTGCACGGCCTGCGGGTGGTTGGCGACGCGCTTGAAGGGGGCGCCGACCCGCGCCGGGAAGGCGTTGTTCTTGATTAGGGCCGGCGCGCCAGCACGGTGAGGCCGACGAGAGCGACATCGCGCGCGGTCACGAGGTGGATCGGGATCGGCGCAAGATAGGCCTTGAACCGCCCTTTTGCCTCAAAGCGATGGCGTAACAGTCTCGTGTCCAGCAGGTCACCCCAGCGCGGCAGGATACCGCCCGCGAGATAGATGCCGCCCTTCGCCCCCAGCGTCAGGGCGAGGTCTCCGGCCACGGAACCCAGAAGCCCCGTAAACACTTCGATGGTTTCCGCGGCGAGAGGCGATGAGCCATCTTGTGCCATGCGCGCGATATCCGGCGCTGTCGGGTTCCCGGTTTCGGAAGATCCGTTTATGGCGCCCAGTGCGGCGAACAGTGTTTCCATGCCCGGGCCACACAAGACGCGCTCAGCGGAGACGTGACCGTAGGTCTGCATGAGCTGGAAGAGAACCGATATCTCGCGTTCATTGCCGGGCGCCAGCGATACATGTCCCCCTTCGCCGGACAGGGCGGTGTATGTGCCATCAGAAGACGGGACGAGACCGGAGACACCCAGCCCGGTGCCCGGGCCAAGGACGCCGATTGTGGCATCGGGGTCGGCGGGCCCGCCGCCGATCTGAACCGTTTCGGTTTCTGCAAGATGAGGCACAGACAGCGCCACGGCGGTGAAATCATTCACCAGTCTGGGCGCAGTAACGCCCGTCGCGTCGGAAAGGGTGCGCGCAGAGACTGTCCATGGGCAATTGGTCATGGTGATCTGCGCATCATCGCCCGACCCTTCGACCGGCCCGGCAGCACAGACGGCAACGCCGCCGATCTGCGGGCCGCCGGCCTGTTCCAGAAAGGCCGCGAGTGCATCTTCCAACGAAGGGTAGAGCGCGGTCATCAGGATGGTCGGGTCATCCGGCCGCGATTGCCCGGGCTGCGCCAGGGCAAACCTGGCATGGGTGCCGCCGATATCTGCAACGAGAACCGGGAGGGTATCCGGGTCGCTCATTCAGGCAGCAGGCCCCGGCTGTGCGAGAGACTGATCCGCATGAATGCTTCCGCCAGTTACGCCGGCCTGTTCCACGCTTGAAAGCGCATCGAGGTAGCTGGTGCGCCAGTGCGCAATGTCCTCGTCACTCACATTCTTGAGCAACGCCTGATGCCGCCGTTGGCGCTCGGCAAGCGGCATGTCGAGAGCCCGCGCCATGGCATCGGCCATGCCTTGGACGTCGTAGGGATTGACGATCACCGCATCGGTCATCTGCTTCGCGGCTCCGGCGAAGCGCGACAGCACCAGGACACCCGGGTCTTCGGGATCCTGTGCGGCAACATATTCCTTGGCTACCAGATTCATGCCGTCGCGTAGCGGCGTCACAAGACCCACATGGCTGGCGCGATAGAGCCCGGCCAGCGCCTGCCGGGCGAACGACCGGTTCAGATAGCGGATCGGCGTCCAGTTGAATTCAGCGAACCGCCCATTGATGTGCCCGGCCATGCCTTCGAGCTCGAGGCGAAGATCCTGATACTCGGTAACATCGGTGCGCGACGGGGGTGCGACCTGCAACAGGCTGACCTGCCCGCGCTTATCTGGATGGTCCTCGAGCATGCGTTCGAACGCATTGAAGCGCTCAGGCAAACCCTTCGTATAGTCCAGTCGGTCCACGCCGATGATCTGCTTGCGGCCACGCAGCATGTCGCGCATGGACGAGAACTGTTTCTGCCCCTCTTCGGATGTCGCGAACTCGACAAAGTTGTCCGCGTCAATTCCGATCGGGAAGTGCCGCGCGGTCACCGTCCGGCCGAAGCAGCGCGCCTTGTCTCCGAGAATGCTGCCGCCGGCTTCCATGCGCACATAGTCAAAGAAACGGTCGCGGTCGTGCTCGGTCTGGAACCCGAGAATGTCGAATGCGAACAGCGCCCGGACGATCTCTTCGTGATGCGGCAGTGTTGTCAGCAGTTCACGCGGCGGGAAGGGGATGTGCAGGAAGTGTCCGATGGGACGGGTGCAGCCGAGATTGCGCAGCTCTTCAGCGAACAACAGGAAATGGTAGTCGTGTACCCAGATCAGGTCGTCCTGCTGAATAAGCGGCAACAGTGACTTGGCAAAGGCGGCATTGACCCGCGCATAGCCAGCGAAGTTGCGGCGGTCATATTGCACGAGTCCGGTGCGGAAATGGAACAGCGGCCACAGGGACCGGTTGGCAAAGCCATTGTAATAATCTTCGTGGTCGGCCTCCGAGAGATCCACGGTCGCCAGCGTCAGCGGACCGGCGGATTCAAGCTTCAGACGGCTGTCAGGTTCTTCGATGATCTCACCGGTCCAGCCAAACCAGATACCACCGGATGTCTTGAGGGCTTCCACAAGCGCGATGGCCAGACCGCCGGCGCGCTTCGCGTCACCGATGGGTCCGACACGATTGGAGACGACAACCAGTCTGCTCATACTTCGTCCTCCCACGGCCGCGACAGCCGCATGGCCGCGTTGATGATGCCGACGAGTGAATAGGTCTGCGGATAGTTGCCCCAGAGTTCGCCGGTCTTGACGTCGGTGTCTTCCGACAAAAGCCCGAGCGGATTGCGTGCACTCAGCATCTCTTCAAAGATTTCCCGCGCCTCTTCTTCCCGGCCGACACGTGCCAGAGCGTCGATGTACCAGAATGTACAGATGTTGAAGGCTGTCTCCGGTTCCCCGAAGTCGTCGGCCTCCGCATAGCGGTACATATGCTTGCCCCGCCGCAAGGTGCGTTCCACGGCGTCGAGTGTTTTCTGGAACCGTGCATCATCCGGCTTGAGGAATCCGACTTCAGCCATCAGCAGCAGGCCGGCTTCAACACCCTTGCCGCCAAAACTTTCAGCGAACGCGTCCATCTCCGTATTCCAAGCCTCTTTCGTGATGGCCTCGTGGATGATGTCAGCGCGTTCCTGCCAGTATGACGCGCGGTCTGTGAAACCCATGTGACGGGCAATCTTCGCCAGCCGGTCGCAGGCTGCGCACGACATGAGGCTCGATGATGTGTGGATGCGCGCCCGGGTGCGCAGTTCCCACATACCTGCATCCGGCTGGTCATATGTCTTGAACGCCAGTTCCCCCATATGCTCGAGCCGCTGGAAGTTTTCCGGCGTACCGGGACGGAAAAGGCGCCGGTCGAGAAAAGACTGGGAAGCAGCAAGCACGACATTCCCATACACGTCGTGCTGGAAGTGCTCATAGGCCTGGTTGCCGACGCGCACCGGTCCCATCCCGCGATAGCCTGACAGGCTTTGGACCTCGGACTCCACCAAAGCCGCTTCCCGACTGATTCCCCACACCGGTTGCAGGTGATTGTTGGCCTCGCCGACAATGTTGTGGAGGTAGCGCAGATAGTGCTCCATCGTCTCGACTTCAGACAGCGAGTTGAGCGCCCGCACCACGAAAAAGGCATCGCGCAGCCAGCAATAGCGATAGTCCCAATTGCGCTGCGTGTTGGGTGCTTCGGGGATCGAGGTCGTCATGGCGGCAATGATGGCGCCGGTTTCCTCGAAAGTGCACATCTTGAGCGTGATGGCTGCCCGGATGACGGCCTCCTGCCATTCAAGCGGCAGTGCCAGACGCCTCACCCACGTCCGCCAGTGGTCGGCCGTGCGCTCCTCGAAGGTGTTCGCGGTTTCCCGCAGGTTGCCGACGAGCGGCTCATCGGGCCCGAGCATCATGTCGATCGGTTCTTCCAGCAGGAAGGGCACCTCATCGAGTGCATAGGCCAGCGGCGCATTTGTATTAAGACGCAACGTCTGTCCGGTATGGAAGAAGCGCGCATGATTTGTGCCGCGGCTGACATCCGGCACGCGCGCGCCCCAGTTGAAGCGTGGTCTGATCCGGATGGTTATGCGGGGCGTGCCGGCCACGGGGGCGACCCGCCGCATGATCGAGACGGGCCGGAACATGCGGCCATGATTGACGTATCGCGGCGCAAAATCGGTGATCTCGACACAGTTGCCATCGCCGTCAAAGAGCCGCGTCTTCAGGATCGCCGTGTTGGGGACATAGTGTTGTTCGCTGCGCGCGTAGCCGGTGACATCAATGTCCCAGAAGCCGAAATCGCCTCCGTCGACCGAGTTGTCGCCGCCGTTCAGAAGGTCACAGAAGACCGGGTCGCCATCAAAACGCGGCAGACAGCACCAGACTATCCGCCCTTGCGGATTAATGAGCGCCCCGAAGCTGCTGTTGCCGATGACGCCAAGATCAAGCGAAGACATGAAACCCGAAGACAAGCCTGTTCAAGAAAGAGGTCGCAAGGGTGGCACCCATGGGCGTTGGGTGCAATGCACAACGCAGCGAAATCTGAACGCAAAGCCTTGTCGCGCGCGCTGTTAACCCTGGCGGGCCACCATGAAAAGGCGCCGGAACGGAAACAGCGTCGTGCCGTCAGGTTCCGGCGGGTAGGCCTGCGCCAGCTTCGACTTGTAGGCGGCAACAAAGGCGTCCCTCTCGGCCCCTTCAAGGGCAGAGACAAAGGGCACAAGCGCCGTGCCGCTGGTCCAGGCAAACACGGCGTCATCGCCGGTGAGAACCTGGAGATAGGCCGTCTCCCAAATGTCGGTCTCGGTGCAGTACGGAGCCAGGAGCCGGTGATAGGTCTCCGGCGGGCTGACGGGGTCGGGCCGCAACAGGTCTTTCAGTCTGGTCGAGCCGCTCTCAAGCACAGTCTCCTTGAGCAGCACATGGCTCGGCGCTGCAAAGTTGTTGGGCATCTGCACGGCGAGAACGCCGCCTGTGCTGATACATCCCATGAGCCGCTTGAATAGTGCCGGGTGATCATCCAGCCAGTGCAGTGCCGCATTGCTGAAGATGACATCCTGAGATGTGTCAGGCCGCCAGTTGGCAATATCCGCCAGAGTCCAGCGCGCCGGCAGACCTGTGGTTGCCGCCTTGTCGAGCATCTGCTGCGAACTGTCGACGCCCACCAGTTGGCACTCCGGCCACCGGGCCGCGAGCAGCGCGGTCGAGTTGCCGGGCCCGCATCCAAGATCGGTCACATGCAAAGGAGCGTCGAGTGGAATGCGGGCCAGAAGCTCGCCCGCAGGCCGGGTGCGTTTGTCGTCAAACTTCAGATATGTCGACGGATCCCAACTCATGGTGCGCGGTATACCACCGCGTGCGGTCGCCGGGCCACACATGCACCGCAATGGCAGCTATGCGGCTGAGGGCAGATAGATATGGAACGTGGTGCCTGTAGGCCCGGTTTCCGCAAGCTCAATGCGGCCGCCATGGGCGCGCACAAGATCCGCGGCAATTGCCATCCCAAGCCCGGTCCCGCCCTTGCGCGCACTGCCGGCAAACGGTTCAAACAAGTGCTCGCAGGCGGCGTCCGAGAGTCCCGGACCGGTGTCTGCAATGACCAGCCGGCCGCCATCACCGGTATCCTCACAGGCGATCGTCAGCGTTCCTGTGCCGCCTGCCTCTTCCATCGCCTGCACGGCGTTGCGCGCAAGATTCAGAAGCACGCGGAACAACTGGTCCGCATCAGCGTAGACCTGCTCTTCCTCGTCAATCTGCACGCGGCCGGTAATGCCGGACATGTCGGATGGGATCACCGTTTCCATGACCTCGGACACGAGATCAGCAAGTGGCACAAACTGCTTTCGGGTGGGTGCTTCTTCCGCCTTGCCGAACTTCATCGTATCGGTCGCAAGCGCGATGGCCCGGTCGATGGACGCAAACAGGCGCGGCGCCAGCTTCTGGACCTGCGGGTCGTCGATGCCGCCCAGTCGGTCAGAGATGAGTTGCGCGCTCGCCAGAATGTTCCGCAGGTCGTGGTTGATCTTGCTGACAGCCGTGCCCAGCGCCGCAAGCCGTGTCTTCTGGCGCAGCGCCTGCCGAAGCTCGCCCTGCATGNCCANAGNCAGTTCCCGTTCCGCCGTGCCGATCTCGTCGCGCCGGAGTGACGGCACCATAACCCTGGATACATCCTCCGGGTTCTGACGAAAGGTAACCATGTTCTCCGTCAACCGCATCATCGGGCGGACAAGGGCCCGGTTCAGCACGAGGAACACCAGCGCGGCCGTGAAAATCGAAATCACGATGGACAGGACCAGAATGTTGCCGGAGAAGGTAATCATGTCTTCGCGCAGCGGCGTGTCGTCGATGACGATCTCGATGAATTCGCCGCCGGAGAACCGTGGTTCGCCGGCGATCGCAATCGTCCGACCGCCTCCGAAGAGAAGGACTTCGAAGGCATCATAGATAAGCTCTAGCACACCGTCGTTCCGCAGGTCATAACGGGCCACGATCATGTCCTGCATCGGGCTGGCGAGCAGCAGCTCCCGGCGATTGTCCCGCTTGAGGGCGACGGCTTTCACTTCTGCGTTCTGCAACAGCTCTGCTTCAAGCTGCGGCATCACGCCCCGTTCGGCGGCCGCCTCGACGGCCAGAGTGGCCAGCTGGGCCGAGTTGATACGGTCCATCAGCCAGCTGGCGCGAAAATTGGCAATCGATGGCACATAGATGAAGACCTCCGCCAACATGACGAAGGTGACTGTGAGGACCAGCAGCTGTGACGACAGGCTCTTTGCCAGACGTGCGGGAAGCAGCGTCTGCAGGCTGGGTGCCGGGACGGTGTCCGGCGGCGCAGCCTCAGCCGTCTCCTGCTTGTCCGCTTTCTGATCCATAAGCAGCTAGCGCTTGTCCATTGCCGGCGGGTTGCTAGCCGAACAGCCGCATGAGCAACCGAACGACAAACTTGATCCGCGGACTGTACAACGTGTCCGTATAATAGGACCCGGCGGCGCGCTTGGAGACTTCCGTAAGCGTTGGATAAGGCGCGATGAACTGCGCCATCGTGCTGATCTTCTGTTTCTGGCCGACGGCGAGAATCCAGGGAGCCAGCAGATCACCGGCATTCAGGCCGACGATCGACGCACCGAGGATGACACCCTTTTTGTCGACCACGACCTTGATCAGCCCTTCGGTACGCCGCTCGGCCTGCGCCCGGTCATTCTCTTCGAACTCCCAGCGCAGCACGCGAATGCTGTCGCCCTGAGCTTCACGCGCTTGCTGTTCTGTAAGGCCCACATGCGCCATCTCCGGGTCCGTATATGTGACCCAGGGCACCGCCGAGTGGTCCGCCTTTGCCGGCATCTTGAAGAGCGCGTTGCGGATCACAATGCCCGCGTGGTAGCCCGCCACATGGGTAAACTGCAGCCCGCCGGCGACGTCACCGATGGCAAACACCTTCTTGTTGGTCGTGCGCAGGCGTGCGTCGGTCTGAATGCCGCGATTGGTGTACTCGATCCCGGCCTTCTCGAGATCCATCTTGTCCACATTGGGTTTGCGCCCGACGGCAAGCAGCAGGTGAGACCCCTCGACACTCTTTTCTTGGCCGTCCTGTTCATACACAACCCGCATGCCGGTATCGGTCTTCTCGATCCGCTGCACCATCGCCTGCTCCTGCAGGTCGATGCCTTCGGCGGTGAGGCGGGATTTGACGATGGCGGTGAGCTCCGGATCGTCCTTGCCCAGGGCCTTGCCACCCTCGAGCGTCGTGACCTTGGCGCCGAGCCGCCGATGCGCCTGGCTCATCTCCATGGCGGC
>JGI12316J14372_10005049_pt1 | contig 10713 bp, 9 predicted proteins | sample MarCyaLeptolynsp_FD_14372 | JGI IMG/M metagenome (IMG submission 14372) | reverse complement strand
CCATATCTTGGACCAGGCCACGTAAGACCAGCCGAGCTGCGGATGACGCGACAGGTAACCCCAGCCGTTGCGGTGGGCATGGATCGGCAACTGGGCATGTCGGCCGAGCGCAATCATCCCCGCCAGACCGGCTGAGTTGAGGCAAGCCATCACGCACGTTCCGCCATGGGCAAGCACGAGGTCATGGCGCCTGCGCATGTCATCAACCTCGCCCGTCAGGTTAAAGGCATACATGACCTTCTTGCCCGTTCGGTCGGCATGGGCGTTGAGAACGGCCATCACGGCCCTCACCCGCTCGTCGAAAGGGCACGCCGGCCCGTCGGCCTGCAACTCGTCGTCCTTGATGAAATCGATATCGGCTTCGGCAAGGGTTTTGACCAAAGCCGCCGTTCCTGCGGGATCGAGCCCCACGCTGGGCTTGATGATCGTCCCGATCAGCGGGCCTTCTTCGACGCCGCAAAATCGGCGAGTTCCCGCAACGCCAAAGGACGGGCCGGGATAGGCATCGCCGAAGGCGCGCGGTAACCGGATATCGAGCAAGCGCAGACCGGAAAACTGGTGCAGCTCGAAAAGGTTGCCGGCCACGGTCGACATCAGGTTCGGAAGATCGGGACCGATATTGTCGATCGGCCAGGACAGGGTGACGTGGGCCCTCCGGGCGCCCTCCGGCCCGATCGGAGCTGCGCCGGGAAGCGACGGAACGGCAGCCTTGCCGATGACTTCGAGAGCTTCGACCCGCGCCGCCGCGCGCGCCTTGAGTTCGGGCGTTTCGCCGGGGATGGCAACAAAGGTACCTGACGACTGCTCTCCGGCCATGATCTCTGCTGCAAGCTGAGGATCGCCCGGCGTTTCGATCAGATAGTCGGCCTCGATCCGCGCGGTCATGATCGCGCTTCCTGCCAGTTGCGCATGTCGATGGTGCGCCGTCCTTCGGCTGCCTCGTAAGCGGCGATGGCCAGGCGAAGGGTCTCGATGTTGTCGGCGCCTGAAGGTTGCGGATCGCCGTGTCCTCGCATGACATCGACGGCGTGCCGCTGAAAACGCACGACACTGTCCTGAACGCCGTGCCACGGTTTGCCGCCCCAACGCGGCACCTCAGGTTCAAGATCAAGGGTCTCCCGCCCCGATCTGGTGTGCACCGTCAGGGCAAACGCACGATCCAGTTCTAGCGTTCCCTGATCGCCCTCAATCAGCGCGGCGGTGTTGGGAAACGGCTCAGGGTCATAGACCGAATAGAAAGAGCAGTCGCATATGGAGCGAGCGCCCGACCGGTGTTCGACAAGCGCGGTAAAGGCGTCTTCGCCGCGCACGGCCGGGTTCAAGCGCTGCGTGCTGCACGAGAGATGCGTGGCCTCTCCGAAGAACAGCCGGGTGAGATCAAACAGATGCAGGCCCACATCCATGATGGCGAACCGTTCGATCTCGGCGAGATAGGGCTGGTTGACGTAGTTGTCGTAACCGTGCCGGAACGCAAAGCGCCCGAAGTGCGGTGTCCCGACCAGGCCCTGATCAACCAGGCGTTTCATTTCGACAAAGGCGCGCTGCCAGCGGAAGTTCTCATGCACCAGCAGCGTCGCGCCCGCATCGGCACAGGCCGCGACCATGGCCTCGGCCTCGTGCACCTTCCCGGCGAAGGGTTTCTGGCAGATGATCGTCGCGACGTGCCCGGCGGCCAGCGTGACCAGCGGCAGATGGGAACTGACCGTGGTCGCGATGTCGACGAAATCGAGTTGCTCGTTCGTCAGCATGTCGGCGGCGTCGCTATAGGCGGCACCGATCCCGAACCGGTGGCCGATCTCTGCAAGTCGGTCGGGGTTCAAATCGCAAAGCGCGGCGATCTCGGCGCCCTCAAGGCCGGCCCAGGCGTTGAGATGGTTTTCGGCAAAAAAGCCGCACCCGATCAATCCGCCTCGCAAGCTCACGCGCCCACTCCGTCGCCAAGCGCGCGCCAGGACGCGCCCGCCAGCGGACCACCGGGTGCATTGGGCCATTCCGAAAGCGTACCGTTCGCCACGAGCATGACATCGTCGCCTTCAATGACGACTTGTGCCCCCGATTGGTCGATCGCGGCAGACTGGCCTTTCAACGTCGCAAGTAAACCAACGGCCCGCTCCAGCGGTCCTGCGATCGCGAAGGATCCGGCCGGTGCGCCCAGGCAGACCGCTTCGGCACCCACCGAAGCCGCTTGGGCTGCGATCACAATTGCATAAGCGGCGGCAAAATCGGACGCTTGGCGCGGGTCGTCGGCCGTCATCGTCTTGCGTACATTGTCGGTGTTGTCTTGCAGCCCGGCGCCGTAAGGGTTGCTGCGCATACCGATCGCACACAGCCCAAGCCGGTAGTCCCGGTCTCCGCCGATCGCGCGCGCGCTGGCAAAGACCGACGGAGTGGCTTCAAGTGTCTGCAGGACCGAGCGGTCGTCAGCTGCATGGACAATGGCCGAGTTGCCATGGGTGACGTAGTCGCCCAGCCCCCCGGTTGGGGGGCGACGGTTCAACTCGGTGAAATTGGTCAGCATGCCCACGCCGATGCGTGCTTCCGGAAACGCCGCCCGCGCCGCGCGCGCGCAATCGTCCGGGGTCGGTCCGCCTGGCCATGGTCCATCGGGCTGATAGCTCTTCAAGAACGGTTCTGGCAGCGCAACGACATGCCGCGGTTTGAGCCCGATAGTCTCAAACCGCGTCGACCATTGGTTCAGCGCCTCGTCTGCGGTGCGTCCCGCCGGCACGACGATCTCCGCATCGAAGGGTACAGCCGACAAACGGCGCAACGCATCGTCATGCCAATCGCCGTCCGGGCCGAATCTGGCAAGGCAGCTGCAGCGGTCTGGGATCGCGTCCGACATCCACCCCGGCTCTGCCGCCAGCAAGATCTCCGGCATCAGCGCAGATACCGTGCCACCATTGCCGGCCTGGCTTCGGTCGGGTTTGCCACTTGCGCGCAGGAGCAAGCGCTGGCGCACAGTCTGGGAGGGCTTCAACTGGTAGGGGAAGGGACGCGAAAGCGGACGGCAGTAGGTCTTGTATGAGGCATCGGACCAATTGCGCTGGTCCTCCATCTCGAACACATCGCCCACGAGATCGATCTCGACGGATATGCCGAAAACGTGGTGGCGCAGCCCGACCACGTTCATGGCCGGCTGCCCGGGTGAAATCCGTCGGGGAAAGGCCGTTTGAGTCACAGTGCCGTCCGGCGAAACGGTCTGCAGGGCGGTGCCCTCGACCCCCACCAGCGGATGCAGGACGCACAGTCCGGCCCGATTCACCTCAAGCATTGCGCCGGGCTCGAACGTCCAGTCGATCGTCAGCCTTCCATCGGCACGGCCTTCGATCTGCAACGAACCGCGCGAGCCGGAACCGGGCAGCAAAAAACGCCGAACGATCCTGATCGCTGCGTCCTCGCGGATGAAGTCGTCACCATCGGCGATCTCCGCCACAGTGCCCCAATCGCGATCGCGAACGGGCGCCGACACACCGCGCACGACCTCGACGCCAGCCCAGCGCACCGAATGAACCGTGCGATCTTCGACACAGAAATCGAGATCGCCGACGCGATAGCTGCTTGTTGCCGTGGACGGCTGCACCTGAAGCCTCCCCGCTTCAGAAAGTTCCATTGTGACATACTCATTATACCAGTTGAATTGTCAAGACCAATTTCATGGACCTTGCAGGGGGCCGACAGCTCAGGCTTCCAGAAAGCTCAGATTGGACTGGTGATACAGCTTGTTCGCGCGGGTCAGATGAGCCTCGACCGCATCTGCCGCGGCAATGGGATCGCCTGACTCGATGGCGGTCAGGATCGCCCGATGTTCTTCCAGCGTCAGCGCTTCGAGCCCCGGCTTTCTGACCAGATCAGCATGAAACTCACGCAGCCAGTCAAACAGCGCAAAGGCCACCGATTCAAAGATCGGGTTGCCGGAGATCGCGGCGATCCGGCGATGAAAACGCCCGTCGAAAGCCAGAAACTCGATCGGATTGTCCCTGACGCTGCGCTGGCCGTCCAGCAGGTCAGCGAGATCACGAACGTCAGCAATCGTGCGCCTTTCAGCCGCGATCCGCGCCATGCTTGTCTCCAGCAGCACGCGTGCTTCCTTGAGGTGATCAAGCGACGACGATGAGTGCGTCAGAAGGTGCTGCATCGATACACCCATCTGCTCGATCAGCGCATTCATCGAAGGCGCGGCGACTTTGGGCCGGCCTCCATGGCGAATCTCGATCAAGCCCATCCGCTCAAGATTCTGCATCGCTTCGCGAATGGCAGGCCGCCCGACCTGATAGAGCTCCATCAGTTGGCGCTCGGAAGGCAGCGGATCGCCCGGAACGAGCTTTTCCTCGCGGATCATCCTCAAAAGCCGCTCTTCCACGGCCTTGGACAGTTTGCGGGGGCGTATGGGTGTTGGATCAGTCATCATACCAGATAGTAGATCGCCGGCTGCAAGATATCCAGCATGTTGGCCGACTTGAAGCTGATGTCGGGCTTGTCCGGGTTGTGGAGCACCGTTTGTCCAGCATCAACCTCTGAGCCCTCCCCAAGGAGTTGGCCCACGCCATGTCGTGGCTTTGACCGACGAACCGCACAACGCGCCAGGGCGGTGGTCCATGCGACCGAAAGCTCGGGCTGAAGGTCAGGACGCCGGTCGAGCACTTCGGGGCCAAGCTGGCATTTCCAGCCAAGCCCGCTCTTGCCGAAACCGCCGCGCAACAGGCGTTGACGGGACGCGCTATCGATTCTGTAGTGCTGTTCTTTCCACCAACATCGCAGATAGATGAGGCACAAATTGTCCGATCCCGCCAAACAGTCGGCTGATGCCTCGGTCGAGGAATCCCAGGCCGATGCCGCCGGACGTCGGGCCAGCGGAGAGTTCGTCCGCGGGGTGAGCGGGTTCCGACATGTTCTTGGCGAAGCCCGGGAGTTTCCCGCCGAAGCCGATAGGTACCATCTTTTTGTGGCTCTGAATTGCCCCTGGTGCCACCGGGTCACGCTGGCGAGGAACGTTCTTGGCCTCGAGCAGGCGATCTCCGTCGACATCGCATTTCCCAATCGGACGTCGGACGACGATCCGGCGGGGGCCGGCCTATGGGAATTCAGTCCCGAACGCACCGCAACCCTGACCGGCAAACCGCTGCCCGAATGCACTGCGGAAACGGGCACCGGCCAGCGCTTTCGATTGGCCAAGCAGATCTACGAAGCCGAGAGCGCACAGGAAACCAGCCTGCCGATCCTCTACGACAAGAAAACCAAGCGCATTGTCTCCAACGAAAGCGCGGAGATCATTCGCGCGCTGGACCAGCAGGCCGCGCCGCTCGGCAGCGCGTTGACCAACGTCGACCGGCCCCGTCTGTACCCGATGGGTGAAGAGAATGGGCAGTTGCGCCGACAGATCGACGAATTGAACGAGCAGATTTACGTCAACATCAACAATGGTGCGTACAAGGCCGGGTTCTCGTCCGATCAGAAGGTCTACGCCACCGCCTTCTCGAACTACTTCGGCGCGCTTGATGTTCTGGAGGCACGGCTGGCGGCCGACAATCGTCCGTTCCTGACCGGTGACGCATTAACCGAGGCCGACCTGCGGCTTTTCCCGACGCTCTACCGGCACGACCCCGTCTATTATGTGCGCATGAAACTGAACGGCGCCAGGATACTGGACTATCCTCATCTCTGGCGTTGGCTGTGCCGCGTCTACGCCTTGCCCGGCGTGGCATCGAGCATCTCATTGGTGCATTGCCGGCAGGGCTATTTCGGCCGGTCCTGGAACACCGTGGTGCCGCTCGGACCGCAACGTCCCATGACGTATCCCGAGGCATACCGGCATCCCGAACTCGCTCGCGCGCCAGCCCAAGAGACCTAAATCTCGGTGGACCGAAACCGGGTTGACCTGTTCGGCAGAACGCCAAACACGAACCACCGCTCAGTTCAAAGATCGGATTTCGGGATACAGATCAGATGGGTCCGCATCGTGAACTTCTCATCCGTTCGCGGAACAGGCTCACGATTGCCTTTGTATTCCAGTACGCGGTAATTTTCTAAGCTGACATAGTCCCACAGGTCCTCTGGGTTCTTTCCATACCGGGATATCAGCTCGGTATGCACTTCGATCAGTATTGCCGGCCGCTTGTCGGCGATCGTCTTTCGGGCGCCTTCGAGGACGTTGATCTCAAAACCCTCTACGTCAATCTTCAGCACGTCCGGCACGACACCGGTTTGATCGACATAGTCATCGATGCAAACCAAAGGAACCGTGGGGCCGCTGGCGGCGCCAGCCAAGACAGCCGAGTTCGACTTCGACTTCATCCTGATCTCGCCGCTGCGGTCACCGACCGCCGCACCGATCGGAACCACGTTCTCACATTGGTTCAGGGCAAGGTTCTGTTTGAGGATTTCCAGGTTGTCGGGCATGGCCTCGAAGGCGTGCAACTGGCCATTTTGCAATCGCTTCGAAAGCAGTGTCGTCGTAAGGCCATGATGGCAGCCGATCTCGAAGACGATTGACGAGCCGTCCTCGGCAAGCAGATACGTTTCTATATGGCGGATATCCTCGTTGTCGAGCCCGTCTTTCTTGTACCAGCTGGCCCCCGTCGGGTCGCCGATCTGGAAACGCAATGACGTGCCTTCGACGTTGAGGTCGATCACCTCACTTCTGAATGCGATCGCGGCCGCCTTTTCCGCGATGAACTCGCGGCCTGCAATCCGCCACCACGATGGATGCAGGAACTTCGACGGCAAGGCTCTATACCCCATGATCCATGTCCTTCGGCAACTCGTTCGATTGATCCATCTGTCTGAAATCCGGGTCAGTTCACGCCGAACAGATCGCGCGTATAGACCTTGTCTCGGACGTCTTCGAGATCGGTCATCATTCTGTTGGACAAGATGACATCGGACATCCCCTTGAAACGATCCAGATCTCGCTCGACGCGCGCGCCGTCGAACTCGCGGTCTTTCAGGAGTGGCTCGTAAACGACAACCTCCACCCCGTTTTCGATGAGCCTTTGCATCACGCCCTGGATGCTGGATGACCGGAAGTTGTCCGATTGGCTCTTCATGACGAGACGATGCACGCCCACCGTCTTCGGCGCTCTCGACAGCACACGGTCGGCAACGAAGTCCATCCGCGTCATGTTGGCATCGACGATGGCCTGAATGAGGTTTTGCGGGGTGCCGGAATAGTTCCGCAACAGTTGACGGGTGTCCTTGGGCAGGCAGTAGCCACCGTAGCCGAATGAAGGATTGTTGTATTGATCGCCGATGCGTGGATCGAGGCACGCGCCGTCGATGATCTGGCGTGCGTTCAGCCCTCCCATCTCGGCGTAGGTGTCCAACTCGTTGAAGAAAGCAACGCGCATGGCGAGGTACGTATTCGAGAAAAGCTTGACCGCCTCGGCTTCGGTCGACCCGGTGAGCAGAACCGACACATCCGTCGTTGCGGCACATTGCAGGAACAAGTTCGCGATGAACTTGCCCAGCGGCCCTTCATCTCCAACGACAATCCGCGACGGGTAGAGATTGTCGTGCAGGGCTTTGCTCTCGCGCAGGAACTCGGGGGAAAAAATTATCTCCTGTTTGCCCGTTTGGGCGCGGATGCCTGCGGTGAAGCCGACCGGGATTGTGGATTTGATCACAACGATGGCGTCCGGGCAGTACGCCATGACGTTCGCCAACACTGCGCTGATGGAGCGCGTGTCGAACTCGCCTGTATCCGGATCGTAGTTGGTCGGCGTTGCGATGATGACAAGTTCGCTGCCGGCGAAGGCTTCGGCCACTTCGCTGGTCGCCTTGACCGGCTGCTCCGCATCGAAAAGATAGCGGTTGAGCAGTTCATCGTCGATGATCGGCTGGCCGGCGTTCAGCCGATCGACCCGCTCCTTGGAGACATCGAAGAGGGTGACGTCGTGGTGTTGCGCGAGGATCGCGCCGTTTGACATCCCGACATAGCCCGCGCCCGCGACGGTGACCTGAATGGGTTGAACCTGCGGTGTTGCGCGCGGCGTCGCGCGTTCGATGCGCACCTCACTTACCAGGTGCGCATCATCAGAGCGGTTGAGTGCCCGCGAAAGCCCTTCTTCCGGACGAAAGTCCTTGATCGTTTCCAAGTTGCCCCTCCTATACACTAAAACGCCCTCTTCCCGGCCGACGGGGAGAGAATGGTGGCCACCACGACCTTGACGTCGCCAAAGACCGACCACTTTTGTATGTACGCCAGGTCATGGCGCAGACGCCGTTCCATATCGTCCCGGCAGTTGACCGGGCCTCGCGCGCCCGCGATCTGGGCGAGTCCGGTCAGACCAGGTCGAACCGACTGACGCATCCGATAGTTTTTGAACTGAGGGGCAAGGGACTTGTCCAGCGCCACGGGATGGGGCCGCGGACCGACCAGCGACATCTGACCACGCAGGATGTTGATGAGCTGCGGGAGTTCGTCCAGGCTGGTGGCGCGAAGAAATCGGCCGATGGGCGTGATGCGCGGATCGCTGCGACCTGAGGTTTGCCTGAACCGGCTACCCGCGGCTTCAAGGCGCATCGTCCGGAATTTCCAGATGCTGAAGACCTGACCGTGAAGGCCGGTCCGCTGCTGCCGGAAGAACACAGGTCCGCGGTCCTGCGAGTACACCAAAACGGCTATCAGGGCGAAGAACGGCAGGAGCAGGATCAACCCGACACCGCTTCCAACGATGTCAAAGAGGCGTTTGGCACGTGAGTTGACGCAACGCTCCGCGTTCGCAGCCAACCCATGTTCGGTCAGGCCTTCGAGCACCACCGCATGGGGTGCAAGAACGTCGTCACTGTTACTCATTCACGCCACTCTACAACGCTGCCTTTGGCCGCTCTGCCAGCCTCGTTAACGTTAACGCCCCTTTTAAAAGCAGTTGCCAGAGAGTCGTCTGGCGGCTAACGATGACCCATGTATACTGATAACTTAATGTTGACGATGGAATTTTCGTCAAATGGTAGCCATTTTTTTGGATCGTGCAAGTGCAAAAAGTGAGCATCATAATTCCGGCTTACAATTCGGAGAACTTTGTATCCAAAACTATTTATTCAATACTTCATCAATCTTTCAGAAAATTTGAGTTGATTTTTATCGATGACGGCTCGACCGACCGAACCGCTGAGATCTGTCGCGGGTTCGACGATGAACGAATCCGCTACGTGCATCAGGCGAACCGGGGAGTTTCAAGCGCGCGCAACACCGGAATCGAACTCGCAAAGGGCGAGTTCATCGGTTTCATCGACAGCGACGATCTTTGGCATCCCGACAAGATCGCAGCGCATGTCGCCCATCTCGAAAGCGATCCGACGATCGGGGTAAGCTACAGCGCCTGCCGGTTCATCGACGTGGACGGCGCTCCCATCAAGGCTGGCTATCGACCCAAGATGAGGAACATCGGGCCGGCCGACGTCTTCTGCCGCAATCCGATTTCAGGCGGTTCTTCCGGATTCTTCCGCCGGAGGATCTTCGACGACATCATCGAGCCCCGTTCTGGTGATGGCCATCGCCGCTATTTTGACGAGGACGCCTCGGCGCCCGGGTTCAGTTTCGCCGAGGACCATCAGTGCTGGATGCGCATGGCGATTCATTCAGACCTGCGGTTCGAAGGCATCGATCGCGAACTCACCTATTACCGCATCCATGATGGCGGTCAGTCTGCGATGATCGACAAGATGCACCAGGGGTGGGCGTCCATCGACGCGCTGGTGCGCCGGCTCGATCCGGGCCTGCACGCAAAGCACAGCCGGCTGGCGAACGCTTACCAGATGCGATACTTCGCCCGGCGCCTGATCGCGATCGGCGATGGCAACGAAGCGCTGGCCTATCTGCGCTTGATGCACAGCCATTCCTACAGGCCCTACCTCCACGAACCCATCAAGACCGTCTCGAGCCTTGCCGCTGCACTTGCGCTGTCGATGTCGCCGACGCTGGGCAAGCAGCTGATCAGCCGCGGAGAGAAAAGGGGAGCAGGATAGATGAGTGTTGCACTGGTCACCGGGTCCGGCGGCCTGATTGGCGCCGAGGCGGCCATGTTCCTGGCGGGACAGGGTTTGGTGGTCTACGGGATCGACAATGACATGCGGTCGTACTTCTTCGGATCCGACGCTTCGACGAACTGGCGTGTCCGCGATCTGAAGTCCCGATGCGCAAACTACCGGCACCACTCGATCGATATCCGCGATGCGGCGTCGCTCGACGCTCTGGTCGCCGATATCGGCCCGGATTTGACCTGCGTTGTCCATGCTGCGGCACAACCCAGCCATGACTGGGCAGCGCGTGAGCCGCTCACGGATTTCGCGATCAATGCGATCGGTACGCTGAACATGCTGGAAGCGGTGCGCAAACACGCGCCCGATGCATCATTTGCGTTCCTGTCGACCAATAAGGTCTATGGCGACCGGCCAAACACGTTGCCGCTGGTTGAACGTGAAACCCGGTGGGAAGTGGCGGACGATCACCCCTTCTCTGACAAGGGCATCGATGAGACCATGAGCATCGATGGTTGCATGCACAGTGTGTTTGGCGCGTCCAAGGCGTCAGCCGACCTCATGGTCCAGGAGTATGGCCGCTATTTCGGGTTGAAGACGGCATGCTTCCGTGGCGGCTGCCTGACCGGGGCGGGCCACTCGGGCGCCGAGTTGCATGGCTTCCTCGCCTACCTGATGCAGTGCACGCTGACCGGCAAGCCCTACACCGTGTTCGGCTACAAGGCCAAGCAGGTC
>JGI12316J14372_10005047_pt1 | contig 10715 bp, 8 predicted proteins | sample MarCyaLeptolynsp_FD_14372 | JGI IMG/M metagenome (IMG submission 14372) | reverse complement strand
AAAGACTGGCAGCTGCAGACCTTTTTTGCCGAAGCTGACACCAATCCTGAATATGTCGCGGAGTGCCTGGCTCAGCACATCGGCTAAGCTGCGTCTTCGAAAACCCGCTCTTCGACGCGTGTGCCGGCGAGATAGGCGCTGACAATGGCAACCGCGGCGGCGGCTGAATTTACGCCAAGTTTGGTATAGGCGCGCCGGCGGAATGTATCGGCTGTCGCCGGCGAGACTCCCATCCGGTCGGCAATCTCCTGCTTGGTCATTCCGCCCGCAATGTGGAGAACGACTTCAACCTCACGATTGGACAGGCCAAAATGCGCCCGCGTCTGCTGGCAATTGCGATGCGAAAACAGTGCAAAATTTCCAACGCGGAAAAAGAAGGGCTCGCGGCCATCCGTCGGATTGGGGTCGATATGTGTCATGCGCGGCGGGATACGGCGTTAACCATGCAAGACAAGTGAAATAGGCAGCAATTCACTGCAAATACCTGCAATTGTCCCCGGAATTGGTGACGTATTCGCGGGCGCACCAAGCAATGCGCTGGCATTCGCAAATCTGACACAGTGCGGGCGATCAGGCTTGGGTTCAGGCGATCTTCTCACGTACGGCACGGCTGGATTGACGTTCAGGCTTTCGTCGCAAAGCCCAACCCGCGGTGAGATATGTTCCAGGCAACGTCTGCACTGTTGCCCCGGCTCGCAGCTTGAACCGTCGCAACCCGTCGGACAGATCAGCCCTGCCGAGATCGAGCTGGCGCGTGCCGCGACGTTGAAGGTCGCTCATAATCGTCCAGAGCAAGAGATTATGGGCGCAATAGCGACGCCCATCCGGCGTGGTTATGCCCGCCTGATATGTCGCCATCTTGCCATGTCTGAGCACCAGCATCGCCGCCACAGGATTCTGCCCGAGCACAGCCGTGTACAGCCGCGCCTGCCCTTTGTTCGCGGAGGCAAAGGCGAGCAGAAAACCGGCTGGATAGGCGCTATATTTTCGCGACTTCTGCTGCGCCTGCTCCGCGGAGAGGAACCAGGCGTGGCGCTTTGCGTCCAGCGGCTGATCAATCACGCGAAGGGATGAGGCTTCTGCTTTGTTCAGCTGGTTTCGCCAATTCTGGTGCAAGCGGGCGCGCATCTCGGTCGAATCGGCCAGATCAATGATTGCGAGCTCAGCTCCGCCGAGCAGTTTCACCCCATTTCGCCCGCTTCCCTTCGGCGCGTTGATGACGATCGGCCCGCGGACATCCTCTCCCACGCGGCGCATCAGGGCTTCGCCCGTCGATTTAGGATAAAGTACGGGCCCGCGAGAGATCAGGTTGAACGCGCCGAGCACCGGCAGTTTCCGCGTCTGGATCAGGCACGTACCCTCCCCAGTCTCTACCCGGCGGACCGGCAGACCCAACGTATTGCAGGTGCGCTCAAACGCCTCTGATTGCGTCAATGGCAGCGTCAAATCATCCATTGCATAAACCTGTGGTTGTAACGCTTCACAATTGGTTAAGGTCTTTGTCAGTTCTGCAAACCGCTGATTTTTCGAGCGAATCTCAGCCCAGCACTGCGCGCGATGCGCGAGTTAGATTGGCTTTACCATTTTGTCAGACTATGTTGCACTGCACCAAAGATGGGACTGGAATCACATGCTGTACACGCTGGTAGAGATGAACCGCGCGGCCCTGGCGCCGATGCGCCTGCTGGCAAAGGGTACGATGCAAGCGCTGGAAAACCCGCTCAATCCGTTCACCAACACAGCTTTCGGACGGGCGACGCACGCTGCCAGCAGCGTGTTCGAGCGCGCCACGCGCTATTATGGCAAGCCAGAGTGGCAAATTCCCAGCACCGAAATCGATGGTGAGATCTGCCCGGTGACGCCGGTCACAACCTGGTCGACCAATTGGTGCAATCTCATCCATTTCGAGACGGCGGGCGCGCCAGCCGGACGACCGCGCTTGCTCATCTGCGCGCCATTGTCGGGCCACTTCGCCACGCTGTTGCGCGGCACCGTGGAAGCCTTTCTTCCGACCCATGACGTTTACATCACTGACTGGACCGACGCCAAGATGGCGCCGGTCTGGTACGGCCGCTTCGACCTGGATGATTATATCGATCATGTCCGCTCGGCCCTGCAACATATTGGCGGCGGCGCGCATGTCGTGGCCGTATGCCAGCCGGGACCAGCCGTGCTCGCGGCGATCTCGATGATGTCTGAGGATGAAGATCCCGCCCTGCCCTCTACGATGACATTTATGGGCTCCCCAATCGACGCGAGAAAATCTCCGACCGTGCCGAACCTCCTGGCGGAAGAGCGGAGTTTCGAATGGTTCCGCGAGAAGATGATCTACACCGTGCCTGCGCCCTGGCCTGGCATGATGCGCCGCGTCTATCCAGGCTTTGTCCAGCTGACCAGCTTCATGCACATGAACTGGGACCGCCATGTCGATGCTCAGGCGCGTTTCTTCGATCACCTGGTCGAGGGCGACGAGGACAGTGCCGAGAAGCATAGGGCCTTTTATGATGAGTATCTCGCTGTGCTCGACCTCACCGAAGAATTCTATCTACAGACAATCCGCCGCGTCTTCCGCGAGCACCGCCTGGCACGCGGCAAGTTCAAGTATCGCGGCGAACGCAAGGTCAATCCGGGCAAGATCACTTCTGTCGGCCTGATGACCGTCGAGGGCGAGAAGGATGACATTTCCGGGATCGGCCAGACTCAAGCGGCGCATGATCTGTGCACCGGTATCCCGGACAAGATGCAGACTGACTATATCCAGCCCGGGGTTGGCCATTATGGCGTTTTCAATGGCCGCCGGTTTGAAGAAGAAATCGTTCCCCGCATCAACGCGTTCCAGAAAAAGATCGACAAACGCAGAGCCTAAGCGGCGGCCCGGCTGCGGCTGAGCCCATAAATCAAGGCACCGCTGACGATCAGAGCGACACTCACCGCGACTTCCTGCGGGCGCTCAAGCGCGACGAAGATCAGGGTCCATATGGTCAGCGCCAGATAGATTAGCGGCAATACCGGATAGAGCGGCACGCGAAACGGGCGTTGAAGCTCTGGCTGGCGCCACCTCAACACGAACAGCCCACCCACGGCGAGTAAGCTGTTCAGCGCCAGCGTGAACCCGGCAAACACCAACACCTGATCGAACGTCGCCGTCAGCACGAACAGCAAAGCCAATCCGGACTGCACCATCACCGCAGTCGTCGGCATCCCATCCTCATTCGCCTTGGCCAGGAACGAGAAGGTGCTGATATCCTGTCCGACCATTTGCAGGACACGCGGCCCGGCAATCGTCATCGCGCTGACCGTCGAAATCAGGAGAACCCCAAGCACCGCTCCGGTGAACAATGCGCCAGTCTCTCCAAACACGTGCCGCGCAGCAATGACGCCGACCTCCACTTCGCCCACCATTTTCTCGGCCGGTGTGGTCAAAAGGAAGACAGCGTTGAGCAGGATATAGAGCAGCATGACGATGAAGGCGCCGCCAAAAAGGACGCGCGGCAGGCTGTGCTGCGGGTGCTCCAGCTCGTCCGTCAAATAAGTCGCAACGTTCCAGCCCGTATAGGCGTAGCTGACATAGATCAACGAGACCGCAAAAGCCCCGGAGGTCAGCGCCGCTCCATCGCCTGTCTGGGGCAACAGACTGATGGGTTGATAATCGGCGACCAGCACCAAGCCTGCGACGCTGAGAACAAGGATGACCACCACCTTGATCAGCGTGAACAGGCTCTGGAATGTGCCGCTGGTTTCGCGCTGGCGCGTATGGATCAGGGTGAGGACAATGATCAGGGCGACGGCCAGACCGCGTTCCGTCCAGTTGGTGACGCTTTCGGATGCGTCTGGGAGAAAGGACGAAGTCGTGTACGCGCCAAATGTCATCGCCGCGAGCGCAACCGGCGCCGAGAATCCGACCGTCGATGACACCCAGCCGGACACGAAACCCGCCCCTGGATGATAGATCCGCTCGAGGAAATTATACTCTCCGCCAGACCGTGGCAGCGCCGCGCCGAGCTCCGCATAGGAGAGCGCGCCGCACAGCGCGACTATCCCGCCAACCACCCAGAGCATGATCAGTGCAAACCCCGATTGGAGCGTCATCAACTGAAAACCGAGACTGGTGAACACACCGGTGCCGACCATGTTGGCGATGACGATGGCAAGCGCCGTTCGGGAGGAGAAATAGGATTTCATGCTGCATGCCTTAGCGAGCGAGCCAGCCTTTTGTCCATGCGCCTTTGGCGTGTCTCTGATCGGACTCAGCCACTGCTATTTGATAAGTTTGAGACGCTCGGAGTATGCATTCGGTCAATTTTTGGCGTAAAGTGAGCCACAGAGCGCGCAAATTCACGGAGCCGGTTTTTGGGACCAGGTTTGAACAATCAGGCGCAAACCACGTGCGATAAGGCATACGCGCTGCCCTGCGACCGATTTGCTGGTGGGCATGATGAATATATCGACCGCTTTGCGTTGACCTACGAATTGGTGCCGCTCAATTCGCCGCTCAATACCGGGCGCAACGTGCTCATCAATTGGTACGACGAACGCTGCGTTTTTACGCAAAGACAGAGCGACGCTGCATTCATTCGCAAGACCAGATCCCTTTTGAAGAACAATGCTGGCTATGTGTTCGTTCGGCGATTCAAAAATGGTATTTCCCGCGCGACGATGGCCGATCATGCGTTCATCCTCGATCCAGGAAGACTCTATCTTTCCGACGAGGAACACACGGCAGACTCGGTCAAACTGGCCGACGCCATGGAAGGCTTGTTCGTCCCGAAAGACATGATCGGTTATAACTCCGACTCCCACGCGCCGTTCATGGATCTCACCCAGCGCACCACCCTCGCGCCGGCGATGAATCGAGAATTCAACCTCATCTTCGCACAGCTCAATCGAAACGACACAGTCGATCGTGGCGCGTTCGAACGATTTATCGCTTGCCTAAAAATGGCGATCCAGTCGCCACACCAGGATGGCGACGTGCGGCGGCAGGCGAGAATGGCGATGGCAGACGTGATTCGCGTGCATATCGAGCGTCATCTCGAGTCGCCAGACCTGTCCGTGGCGTGGATATTGAAACATTTCGGCGTCTCTCGCGCCTCCCTCTACCGCATGTTCGAGGCGGACGGCGGCGTGCGTCAGTTTATCAGCGATCGACGTCTTTATCGCGCTGTGATGGACCTTACGGAACGGCCGGTCTTGCGAGGTGATATCGCTGCCGCTTCGGAAAAATGGGGGTTCTCCTCAGCCCATAACTTCAATCGTGCGGTCAAAAATACCTTCGGCGTGGCACCGGGAACGCTTGTGAACACACGCCTGGAAAAGGCGGCCTGATCAAAAACAATGACGCAGGATACGGGAACAGCATTAAGCGCCATCCGCATGCGCGGCTAATTTGCCTGTGGGCGCGGCCTATTCTGCCCCTACCCTCTCCTGCGAGTCACCGTTAAGACTGTTCCGCAACCAAGGAACATGTCATGCCCAGCGCTCCGATCAATTCTGACAGCCACCTCTATCTGATTGATGCGAGCGCTTACATATTCCGTGCCTATCATGCCCTGCCGCCTCTGACCCGCGCCTCGGACGGCCTGCCGGTTGGGGCCGTGTCGGGCTTTTGCAACATGCTCTGGAAATTGCTCGAAGACCTCAAAGGCGATGACCGCCCGACGCATTTTGCCTGCGTCTTTCGACAAGTCCTCTTACACGTTTCGAAATGACATGTTCCCCGAGTACAAGGCCAATCGCTCGGAACCGCCGGAAGACCTGCGCCCGCAATTTCCTTTAGTGCGCGAAGCCGCGATCGCGTTCCACACGCATGCCCTGGAAATGGAAGGGTTCGAGGCCGACGATCTGATGGCCACCTATGCCCGCCTCGCTGAAGCCAAAGGCGCGCGGGTCACCATTGTCTCTTCCGACAAGGATCTGATGCAGCTGGTGACTGACAAAATCTCGATGCTCGACACGATGAAGAACAAGCATATCGGGCATGAGCAAGTGGTCGAGAAGTTCGGCGTCGGCCCTGATAAAGTGATTGATATTCAATCCCTTGCCGGCGACAGCGTGGACAATATCCCAGGCGCACCCGGGATTGGGGTAAAGACCGCGGCAACCCTGATCACCGAATATGGCGATCTCGATACGCTGCTGGCCCGGGCCGAAGAGATCAAACAGCCCAAACGGCGCCAGACCCTGATCGACAATGCCGACCAGATCCGCATGTCGCGCGACCTCGTCACCCTCAAGACCGATGTCAATGTCGAAGTGCCACTGGAGGATTTAGCGGTCGCTGATCCGGATCCGAAAACCCTGCTCGACTTTCTGGAGCGTATGGAGTTTCGCACCATCNCCCGCCGCGTCCGCGAGACATTCGAGCTGGAAGGCACGCTGGACGAAGCGACCGAGGATGAAGAGGTCCAGATCGATCGCAGCACCTATACCTGCATCCGCGATTTCGATGCACTCGAGGGCTGGATCGGCCGCGCTGTCGCGCAGGGCTATGTCGCCGTCGACACCGAAACCGATGCCCTCGACGCCCATGAAGCTGGCCTGGTCGGCGTCTCGCTTGCGCTGGCACCTGGCGAGGCGTGCTATATTCCCCTCGCCCATGTCGATCCGGACAGTGATCCTGAGGCCCCGAGTGATGACATGTTCGGCGCCGATCCGCCGCGTCAGATCAATAAGGACAAGGCGCTGGAAGCGCTGAAAACCCTGTTTGAAGACGATTCCGTCCTCAAGATCGGGCATAATCTCAAATATGATGTCACGGTGCTGAACCGCTACGGCATTCGGATGGCGCCGATCGATGACACCATTCTGCTCAGTTTCGCGCTGCATGCCGGGATGCACAATCACGGCATGGATGAGCTGTCCGAGCGCTATTTCCATCACACGCCGCTCTCCTTCAAAGATGTCTGCGGCACCGGCAAGAAACAGATCACCTTCGATCGCGTCCCGCTGGACAAGGCGACCGAATATGCGGCCGAGGATGCCGACATTACCCTGCGCCTGTGGGAAGCGTTCAAGTCGCGCCTGCACAAAGACCAGGTGACCACCGTCTATGAGACGCTGGAACGCCCGCTCGTCCATGTCCTGTCCGACATGGAAGCCAATGGCATCAAGGTCGACCGCGACCACCTCTCGCGCCTGTCGGCAGAGTTCAACCAGTCCATGGCCCGCTACGAGGCCGAAGCCTATGACTTGGCCGGGCGCGAATTCAATCTTGGCAGCCCCAAACAGCTGGGCGAGATCCTGTTCGACGAGATGGGCCTGGAAGGCGGCAAGAAGACCAAGACCGGGGCCTGGCAGACCGGCGCGGACATTCTCGAAGACCTGGCCGCAGAAGGGCACGAGCTGCCACGCGCGGTGATCAACTGGCGCACCGTGTCGAAGCTGCGCTCGACCTATACCGAGACGCTGCAGGGCCAGATCAGCCCGCGCACCGGCCGGGTCCATACCAATTATGGCATGACCGGCGCCCAGACGGGGCGGCTCTCTTCCAACGATCCGAACCTGCAAAACATCCCGATCCGAACCGAGGAAGGCCGCAAGATCCGCGAAGCCTTCATCCCGGAACCGGGCCATGTCCTGATCAGCGCCGATTATAGCCAGATCGAACTGCGCCTGCTGGCCCATATTGCCGGCATTGATGCGCTCAAGGACGCGTTCAAACAGGGCCTGGACATCCACGCCATGACCGCCTCGGAAATGTTCGACACACCGATTGAAGGCATGGACCCGATGATCCGCCGCCGGGCCAAGGCGATCAATTTCGGCATCATCTATGGCATTTCCGCCTTTGGCCTGGCCCGCCAGCTGTCGATCCCGCGCGACGAAGCGTCGGCCTATATCAAGACCTATTTCAAACGCTTCCCCGGCATCAAAGCCTATATGGACGAGACCAAAAAATACGCCGCCGAGCATGAACAGGTCGAGACAATCTTCGGCCGCGTCCTGCACCTGAAAGGCATCAAGGCGAAAGGCCCGCAGCGCGGCTTTGCGGAAAGACAGGCCATCAACGCCCCGATCCAGGGCTCTGCCGCGGACATTATCAAGCGGGCGATGATCCACATGCCGGGCGCTTTGGATGCGGCCGGTCTGCAGGCCAAGATGCTGCTCCAGGTGCATGACGAATTGATCTTCGAAGTGCCGCAGGAAGAGGCGGACAAAACGATTGAGGTCGTGCGCGCCACGATGGAACGCGCGCCGCTACCCGCTTTGAGCCTAAGCGTGCCGCTGGTGGTTGAAGCGGATACCGGGAAGAATTGGGCGGAGGCGCATTAGGGGGAGTGTCGGCGTCAGCGCGAAGGCTGCTGGCTGATGTCGCATCGAGGCAATTCCCAGTAGAATAAACGCTCCACAAGACCAGTTCAACAAACCCTCATTATTTTGCTGAGGAGGCTGGCCACGTCTTGATAAACAGATAACGTGTGTTGAAATTGAAACTTGGGAGAGACTGAAGTGTCACTAATAGAACGCGCGATTTTGTTTGTATTTCTATTGGGATGCGAAGTGAATTTGCTTCACAAAGCAATCGCTGAACCAGCCCCCCTGGAGGCCTATGCTGCTCTTCCCGACACAGACCATGTTCGAATTTCTCCAGACGGAACTCGCCTTGCTCTTTTGTCGCGAAGCTCCGGAAGCCCGGTGGTGGTGGTCATCTCTCTGCAAGGGGACCAACTTGGGGCGGTAGATGCGAGCGAATTGAAGCCGCGTAACCTGTACTTTGCGACCAATGATATTGTTATCATCAGTGCTTCAGACTACATCAATCGAGTTCTGACCGGCGAACAAGAGTATTGGTTCAGTTTTGTTTACGACGTCACAACTGACAAAGTACACGATTTGCTCCAACAAGAGGGTCGCCGCTATGTGCAACTCTCGACGACCCGCCCGCTAGCTTATTCGACCGATGGAGAGAACGCGTACGTGTGGGGAATCCCGCGAAGTGGCGCGTTCAGATGGTCGGTTTTGAAAACGCGATATGACAATCCAAAAGGCGATCTCGTGCTACGCCTTTCAACGCGTGCGATAGATGCATTTGTCAGTGCAGACGGCACTATCATCGCACATGAAGAGTTCGATCCCGAAGCCAAGCGATATGAAGTCATTGGACACACTATCGACGGCACCAGATCCTTGCGTCGACTAGATGGTGTAGATCGCGCACGTAGCAACGTGATTGGCGTCCATCCTGATGGCAATCACCTCATTTACTATGCGAGCAAAGATGAAGATGTCTCGGTCGGATATTATTTGATGTCGCTGGAAGACGGGACCCTCAAGGACCAGGTCTTCAACAAACCTGGGCTGGATGTATCGAGAACAATTACCGACAAAAACCGAGTCGTGGTAGGTGTTGAGTATGCATCGGCACAGCCAGTTTACGAATTTCTCGATGAACGGCTTGATCGTGTCGTTCAGGCCATGGTCACCGCATTTCCAAACGGCAGCGTTTTTTTGGAAAGCTGGAGTGACGATTTCAGTAAAATGATCTTTCGCGTCGAAGGAGAAGGCATGGTCGGCGACTACTTCTTGTTTGACGTAGAAGCCATGGAAACGACGTTCCTCGCGACTCAAAGACCGGGCATTCCGGCAGATCAGACGCAGCCTGTAGAAGTGTTTCGATACGAGGCCCGCGACGGATTGGAAATCGAAGCGATACTTACTGGCGCGCCGGTCGAGGGCGCGCCTGCGAAGCCTTTGATTTTGATGCCTCATGGGGGCCCGGCTTCTCGAGATAAAGTCGAGTTTGATTGGATGGCGCAGTTTCTTGCCAGCCGCGGATACGTCGTCATGCAACCAAATTTCCGCGGTTCAACCGGATACGGGCTAGACTTCCGAGAGGCGGGTCACGGTGAATGGGGGAAAGCGATGCAAACGGACCTTACTGACGGGGCACTCGCATTGGCAGCCGCGGGTCGGATTGATCCAGAGCGAGTTTGTATAATCGGAGCAAGTTACGGCGGATATGCAGCCCTGATGGGGGGTGTAACCGAGCCTGACCTTTTCAAATGTGTTGCTGCGATTGCGCCTGTGACCGATCCAGCTTTCATGTTGAGAACTTTGCGCGACGCTGGGGGGGCAGACAGTCCATCCCTGGCATACTGGAAGGAGCAACTTGGGACGGAACGCATCAGCGCTCGCCTACTGCGCGGTCAATCTCCCGTCGCGCTCGCGGATCAAATCGAGGCCCCCGTACTGCTACTTCACGGTGATGAAGACTTGGTCGTTGATATCGAACATTCTGAACGAATGGATCGAGCGCTGAGGCAAGCTGACAAATCCGTTTCATTTGTAACCTTGGAAGGAGAAGATCACTGGCTGTCACGCACCAATACCCGGATGCAGTTGCTGCGAGAGCTTGAAGACTTTCTTGGCGAGCACTTACACGTTGAGTGACGATGATTGGTGATCCAGGTCTAAACTTCGCGTCGCCTCAACCAAGATGACAAACATGCGCTCGTCCCCTCCTCTTTGTCCGCTCCTGACCCAAAGCAGACACTAATCCCCACCTCTTTCCTCAGCGTTCCCTCCACGCTCCCCACGGCTTGACCGTGGGGTCCATCACGGGGCGGGGCGCCTGGTCATGGGGGTGAGCGAGAGAGATGGGTCTCGCTGCGCGCGCCGTGGGAAACGTGAAGGGGAATCCCCGCCTCAATCCCCACCCTTCAAAACCGGCGTATACTCCTCTCCATCTCCTCCTGACGAAAGGCTTGTCCGGAACA
>JGI12316J14372_10005026_pt1 | contig 10745 bp, 9 predicted proteins | sample MarCyaLeptolynsp_FD_14372 | JGI IMG/M metagenome (IMG submission 14372) | reverse complement strand
GTTACGATTTTCTGGACACGACGTAATTTTTCACCTGCTTTGATTTTTGCATTGTTGATGACAGGTGTAAGCTCCCCTACAGCATCCTGAATCGACTTGCTGACAGACGCATCCACAATATTCTCGGCATGGGTACGATGTCCACCAACTTTCTGACCCGCTAGATAGGCTAAGGCTTCCAGTGTGATATATTTTGGTGCTTTCTCGGATTTCTGGACTTCTGCCCAGACAGTCGATAGGTCGATGTCTGCTCCGTCGTCGTAGAGCCGTTGCATGACATACCAGATAGCGGCGAGGTCACGGCTGTAAAAGTCGCTAAAAATAATCCCGGTGGTATCAAGTGCCTCAGCGAAGGTTTGGCGACCGCGCCCCCCTGCCCCACTCTGGAGGACACAGCCGATAAGTGCCTTCTCACTGACCCGCCAGGCTGATTCGACGGTTGTCTGCGTTTGCTCAGGTGGTGCTTGTTGTTCTGGTGGTGATGTGATGGCTGGTTGCATTTAATATTCTCCTGACAGAGGGAAGCCCAAGGCTTCGGCTTTGGCATATAGTTCGTCTAGTTCATCGGCTGGTGCGGTGTGAAAGCGTTCGTCATCGGGATCGGGCACGAAGGCGGGTTCCGGTTCGGCAAAGAGATCCATGATTTTGTGTCGGGCATAGTTGACATGCTCGAAGTGATTAGATAGGTTGCGGAACTCTTGTGCGAAGTTATTTATATCCTCAGCAGCTAAAGGTTTATGACCACTTTCGGCACATCGCATTTGGAATATCCATAAACCAAAGGCATAGACCTCAGCAGGCGACATTGGGTTTTCAAGTCTATGCTTCTTCCACTTTCCAGTTTTTGCAGTTCCAAGAAGCAACGTAGCTGTTTGCCTTGCTCTCCAATCCTCACCACCCCAGAAGTGTTTAATAATATCAACCGTCATATCCCAACTGTTGGTATCTTTCATTTTTAGTCGTTGGAATCTTTGACGACTTTCCCAGATAGTGTTCAGCACATAGGGCACTTCTTTTTCAGAGTCTCCAGTTTTGTATCTCTTGGTGTAGTTATGCCAGACAGGGCAATAAACAAAATAATATAGTTGCTCTTCTGTGCATCGACCTGACTCAACATACCACTCATATTCGTCTCGACTATATGGTTTGTCCATAAATTCATCGGACGGTTCTGTAACGGGTTGCTCATTTGCCTCAGCTTCGAGATTTTCTTCCGACAAAACAATTTCCTGAGATTGCCCATCGGGCAATATATTTTTTTTATTTTTTTCTTTAAGTACTTCTTTTTTTATATGTGGTACGCTCATCGTACCAGTTAAGGGCTTGTCTGGTACGCTCATCGTACTAGTAATGGTACGCTCATCGTACTGGTCGTCATTTCCCACTAGTGCGTCTATCGTACCAGTTAAGGGCTTGTCTGGTACGCTCATCGTACTAGTAGTGCACTCTATTGGTACGCTCATCGTACCAGTTAAGGGCTTGTTTTCAGGTTTACATCGAAGAGTTTCTCCAACAGTATATCGTTTTTTCCCTCGACTTCCGGTTTCTTCTGAGATTGCAATATAACCTTTTTCTATTGATGATTTAATACCTTTAGATAGTGATGTGCGACTCTTGATTTTTGTAATTTCCATAAAGTCGTTATAGGATAGTTCAGCATATTCGGAGTCCCACCCAACACTGTGGCGGATAACTGCTCCAGTGACTTTATATTCAACTGGTAACATATCCCCCATTAAGTCAAAGTATAGATTGGCTGCTCTTGTATATGGATAATTTACTGTAACGTTCATTTCAAAACCTTTTCCTCCAAAAACTGTAATTCTGGATTGGTGCCAATTCGTTGCGATCAATACGCGGTATCATGGCGAAATTGTTGGGTTTACAGGTTGTGTCGCGCTTGGTCATGTCAAACTCTGACGGTTATTTAATGGATATTTAACGGGGCAGCCAAAAAACAGGTTGCACGAAAAAGACCTATGCGGTATACTGTCCACATAAGAAAACGACAATTACACCCCCACCACTTTGGTGGAGGTCTACACAAATTTTGCGAAAGCCCCTCCTGCCGAGAGGGTTTTTTGCTTTCTAATGGGTACATATTAGCATCTCTCCTAAATTCCCGCAACTATTCGCCAAAGAAATCATTAAGATTGTCTGGATCGTCTGGCATATCCAACGGTTTGATACTAGCCCCTGTGATGAGGCTGTATTGCTTGCCTGTCTTGTTGTTGAGCTTGGTTTCGTAGGTGATAACAAGCTCGCGCTGGAGATTGTGAGGCTTGTCTTGGGTTGTCCAGTCGGCGATGTTGGTAGCGGATGTAAATTGCTTATCTCCAATCATTTCGATGAATTTGGTACGGCTGAAGCTGAGAGCTAGAATCGGGTGATGGGTTTCGATACGACCGGATTTGCCGTAATCGACATAGCGGAACAGGTTGCAGATGATGGGTGTTCCTTCGCGTTGAGCAAGTGCAACGACATCGTTCCAGAGTTCAAGTGGTGAGCTGTATTCGAGTTCGGGGTCTTCGATACCCAGACCGCCTCGAATCAGGTCTTCGGCATCTTCGTCGAAGTATTGGTTGATGGTTGTTGTCAGCAGACTATATGCACCATCTGACCAGTCGCTTGGGAAGGTATCTGGTACAGGAAAGGGATTTTCGTATTGTTGTTCGGGAGTATCGTTGATGATTTCGCCTTCTTCAATGGGTTCATCAGCCGTGTCTTTTAGCATAGCATCGGAGATGGCTTGTTCGAGTGCGCTGCGGTCTTTGTATTTACGCGCGATGTCGGTCCAACTCGTGGCGGTTGGGTCGATTTGCTTGAAGAAGTCGGATGAAAGGTTGTTTGTTTTCAAAGTCTCGAACAACCATTGTTTGTTTTCTGGGATTTGAAGCCAAGATTGTGACGGTTGTTCTTCTGGTTTCTCCTCCTCTGGTGGCGGTGGCTCAGACTGCCCTGCCCCAGTGTCTTGTGGTGAGAATGATACTGTTTTGTTTTGGGATGCTGGTTTGCTGGCTGTTGATTCGATGATGTCGCCAACGGGTGCGCCAGTTTCGTCGATTTGCTGGTTGTCGTCAGCGATTTCCTCGAAAGTATAGAGACCTCCGATAACATCCCCAAACAACAATTTGGCGACGTTGCTGACCGCGCGCCAACGACACATATTTTTGGGATAGTTCTTCCAGACTTGCTTGTTTGCTAATCCGGCAGTCTCGGCATCATTCATCGTGAAAGTGATGCTGATTTCTTCCCCGGTGTCTTTGCGCTTCATAGTGACTTTTGCGCCGATGGGATTGGTCAGTTCTTCGATGTTGCTGGTTGCAAGCAGACCACTGCGACGGATTAATGCCAGCATCATCTCGCCGGAACAGGTCGGGACACCGTTAACGACATAAATTGTGCGAAGAGCAGCGAACGGTGAGATACCTAATTCGTGACCGTAACCGATGAGAAAAAAGGCATCTTCGATTTTGTTGACCTTCGACAGTGAAGATGTGTAAGCTTTGTTTGCAATTTTCCAGTAGTACTCCAATTGAGCCACATTATTTTGTGCTGTCTGTGGTACAAGACTTGGCTGAATTGGTGTGATTGCGCTTGTATTATTCATACTCCTACTTGTCCTTTTTAAAGCATTTTGCGCTTTATTTTTAATAGAACTAGTGTTCACATTATATGTGAAAGTTGGGCGGTGTGACAAGTCTGCCACACCGATTTATGATATTAGGCAGCGATTGATGTGTATTCCATCATCAGGAGCTGGATAACCTCTCCGATTGTCTGTTGCCCATGGGCAAGGCGGTAGATGCTTTGCACAGTTTGAGCGGCGATGATAATGGGATTATCCGATGATGTATCGAGCGGGACGCACTGCACAAGTGTTTTAAGGATTGGCGCAGTGTCTGGATGATTCTCGATGGGGAAGATACTGAGCGTGAGCATGTTGATTGCCATGTCACGGGTGTCTTCTGGAAGTGTGTTCAGCATCGGAATAATGTGATTTTCGGTTAGTTCGATTGTGTTTCTCTCAATCATAAGATTACCTTCCACAAATATAGTTATGTCGATTGTAATACGGCGGGATCGCGTGTCAGGTTTTCGTATGGTTTGCGTCGGTTGCCCGTATACTTCATATGAACATTTGGTCTACGAGCATTAATTGTAACATGTTTCCAACCCGTGCTGACGTTAGGATGTGCCAACACGGAATTTTTGCTGTATGCGCTGACATTAAGCGACAACGCGATGTTTGGCATGTTACATAATGGTTGCTCATCGTTAGAATCCATCAACATTAAACGGACTGGTGTACCGTTTTGCAAGCGCAAGCCATAGGTATGACAAAACTGCCGTATTCGATTTGAAATTGGACTGAGACTTGGCGGTGGATGACCGCGGGATTGAGAGGATGTCTGCAATTGTTGTGCCGATTGCACCCCGACACGTTCGTATATTGTAACGTGGTTGGTGCGGTTTGGTGGTTGGTGCAGTGTATGAATTTAGTGATAATTTGCATACAGAGTCCTCTGCCCTTCTGGTGGGCTACATTATGTCCCTACCTGTAAAACGTTCTTGTTGTTAGAAAATTTGTTTTGTGTTATCATCTCCTTGTGTGTTACTCATGGGCGAGTATGTTTGTGAGTGAATTATGATTTGCAAAGGGCATCCAGTTGTGGGGTGCCCTTTTGCGTTTCATAATGGTAATGGCGGGTCTGGTCGAGGTAAATCTGCCCTGCCCCGCTGGTTGTGTCAAACCCCACCCCTTGCCCCTCCCCAAGGCATTGGAGAGGGGAAGATATTAAGGAGACATACGATGGTATCGGTGTGATACCCCTACAGATTGGTTGTGCGGATGTGGTATCATCCGCAGTACTGCCTTCGGGTGGTGAGGCGGGGTTTGACCCCCGTTGCCTCTGTTGGTGTAGCCTGTTCTTGGTTGGTCGCCTTAGCAGGCTACGCCTCTCGAACCTCACCGTGTATACTATACTCAATAAAAATAGTAACTGAGTATATCAATGATTGTATCAAATTTTATTTTTATCGTCAATAGTTTTCTTCATTTAATGAATAATTGTATTGACTAGAGAATAGAACGAATGTACAATCATGGAAAGTGAGATATTAAGGATGGCTGTCTTGAAAAACAATTTTGAAGATTTGCTTCGGCAAAAGTTTGGAGTTCAATCCAAAGGAAGGCTACCGACCCAGCAGGAGCTAGCCAGAGAAATTGGTATTTCACAAACCACTGTATCGCGGTGGCTAAATCAAAAAATAGATCGCTTTGATACATCTACATTGGAAAAGATGTGTACCTATCTGGATTGCAATGTGGGTGATTTGGTTTATTTGGACTTTGATGAGGCGAGTTAAGTATGACAGAGAAGCGGAAGTTTGATGATCCCATATATGAGGATGTGGTTGCGCCAGAATCAACGTGTGGTGCGATTGCGTTGGGTTTGTTGGGCTTTGGGTTTCTGCTGGCAACGATCGCTATTTGGCTAGAGATTTTGTGAGGGTTATCGTTTCGGTATACAATCAAGTTAAGATTGGTTGTGTATGGGAGGAATCATGACTAAGAGGATAATTACATACCAGTATGAACTTTGAAGGCGTATCGTTTGCAATGACGATACCAACCTATTCTATCTATGTATTGTGGTTGATATCGAGATTGCAAAAATTTAAGTCGATAAAGTATCTATCTATTCGTTAGATTCAAATACTGGTCAAGTTGGTGAACAGAGTTGGACAACTTTGGTCGGTCGAGCAACAAGGAGTGTGAAAATCAATGACAATTAAAGATTTCGCTGATGAGCAGCAAGATGACATTATCACACGGGTTCGCCGATTACTTGATGAAGGTCGTGAGGATGATGCAGTTGAACTAATTCAGACTGTTGATGATGTTGAGCAGATACGAATTGTTTCTGAGATAGGTGATCATACTCGATATATGTTAATTTATCATTTGGCGAATGCTTATCATAAGAGTGGTATCTTGCAGTCAATAACCTTATCTACCCTTGACCGTGTCCTTGACCGTGCCAGGGCCAGTGTCCATGTTCGTGATCTTAGTGCCTTTACCCAATCCAGTGTCCGTGCCAGTGCTTTTATCCGTGCCAGTGTTTTTACCAGTGCCAGTGCCAGTGACCTTAGTGCCAGTGCCAGCGACTTTACCCGTGCCAGCGACTTTACCCGTGCCAGCGACTTTACCCGTGCCAGCGACTTTACCCGTGCCAGCGACTTTACCCGTGCCAGCGACTTTACCCGTGACTTTACTCGTGCCCTGTTAGAAATTGTGACCAGTTATTTGATTGCGGAAATGGCAGATTCCATCCGAGCAGTATCCGAACAAGATGAGCCGACAGTGCTCAGTCGAACAATTCAGCGGATATTAGAAGCACAATATACAAAGCTGGCGTTGCCCGTTACTTTTGAGGGTGTAGAGTCGATTACGGCTGATGTACTAGAGTATGAATTCATGCCGATGTTTCGGGCATTACGGGATATGCAGGAGTTATGGTGTGAGTGGCATAACATTAAATTTGTTGAGCCAACGATTGAGAAGATGGAATCGGGGAGCATATTTGCACCGATTAAGAATATTTTGGAAGCTATGAAGTTCTGGCAACATTACAAAAATACAGAGACGATGATTGAGTTGCAGGAAGCTCGTAGCGTGAATGCTTCTTTAAACAGTGAAATCGTACAACTTGAGCATGAGCTATGGGAACTTAAAGCGCGTCAAAGATTGCAATCTTCTCCACATGTACAAGCAGTAATACAAGAGCTTGAACAAAAACTTGCTGATGAAAAAGCTCGTTTTCAGGAACTTCAACAATCGCTGGATGATAAGTACTTGGATATGGCGTTAGAGATTGTGAAGCAGTTTGCAGGTGCAATGTCGCCTGATGAAATGTCGATTCAAGTGGTGCGTCAGGCGAAAATCCTCAAGCAATTTCATGAAGCACCGAATATTCAAGTTAAGACGGCGATTGAGCTTCCGCCACCCAAACCCAAAACAATTCCGGGTATTGAGGATGATTATGAAAGAGATAGCTAAAACAATATGGGTTTATCAGGGATATGGGCATTGGGAGCAGTTTCCTAAAAGCCCTACACTTCTAATCGGGAGTGGGTAGCTTTTCAACATATATGATAGCTGGATTATCCGATTCTGAGATGAGACCACCGAATCGCCGGACAGCAAACGGAAATTTCTTTTGTTCTAATGATAGTGTCGTTGGTTCTGCAATTTCTTGGCTCAAGTCTTCAATGAGCTTTCCCCAATAGCCCTCTAACCATACAGCACAGGTCTGATTGGATACCTCACAGTTGTGTCGTAAATGATCGATTAGACTGATTCCCATTGCACTATCATCAAGACTAAGATAAATGACTTGATTGTCAAAATTCGACGAATGTACTCCAATTACAGCTTGAAAAATGTGTAGGCGATATTCATTTTCAAATCGAATCGTTACTGGAATTTTGAAATACCTGCGATAATCACCCAATGTGATGTTGTTATCGTCTAACCAGGCTAGCGCATCAAGCCTTGGTTTGATTGGAATACCAGGAAGGTATTCAATGGGGGATTGCGGTTTTAATGAATTCATCAATCATCACTTTCGTAATCTAAATATTCATTATCATCGTAATTGTCATCGCTATCGTTATCATCTTCATACTCACGTGCATCTACATAGTTAAAATCCTTATTTCCGTGATAACTGTTAACTTGATTAAATATCCATGCTTTTTCTGATTCGCTGCCTTTTTTCCCTTTATTAATTTCTTCTTCAGTCTCTTCTTTAGTTAATTCCTTTTCCACAAGCTCTTGACCTTCGTTAGTTAATGTTAATCCATCCCGAATCAATGGTACAACATCCTCCTTTTCACCTCCTTTCGCTGTATCATAAATCGTTACAAAATCCTTTTGTTCGTAACCAATGGAATCAACCCAACGAACTGCAGTAGGCTTGGTTGGCCAAGCATCTGCAACGACAAGCTCCTCTTCGTCATCTTTATTAAAATCTCCAATAATGACAAACTGATGATCAAAATTCTCCTTTGAAGCAGTACGAATCTGCTCACCTTTTGCATAAAAACGCAAGTAACCAAAAGCAACTTTTGCATATTCTGCACAATTTCCTCCTTTAACTCTCTCTGCTTTAGCAGCAGTAAGTGCCCATGGGTAAATCGCTGCTAATTTCTCAGCTTCTTCAGTTAATTTCCAATACTTGTCAGTTCGAACTACTGATCGGCGATTCCATGCGTTCCATTTTGTTTCTCTGAGGTGAATCTCCTGATTACCAGCCCCATATTTAAAAATCTCTGTAGTATATTTGATTGCCTGTTGAGCATATTCCAAACGTTTCATTACTTGTGCCGAAACAGGTTTATCTATTGAACGCTGTATGATTCTGCTTGTTTTAATTGTAGGGTCTTGATGTCTGAGTAATTGTATGGTTCTTCGGTTACCAATTGTTCGTTGTAATTGCAGAATTTGATGTGGCTTAAACGAATTAGGATCAGGCGGGTCATCCCCTGGGCTAGCGGCAATACCACGCATCATATCCCATGGGTCATTAAAATCGGCGACAATATCATCTTGTCGTTGTTCTGGGGGCTGTTGATCTTTTCGAAGTTTCCTGTCTTGGGGTTTTGGTACCTTGCTTGCATGCTCAGTCATAGTTACATCAGAGATTATTTTTTCAGATAATATTACTATAACATATTTTTGTATCATTAGATAAAATTAACAAAGAAAAGATATTAGGTGGATGACTTGACCATCAATACAATCATCTCAATACTATAAAACTACTCCTAACCCTCTTCCCTACTTGTTATAATCCCTAACTATTCTCTCCTTCTCTGGTTCCGTAAAATCTCATATATCGTAATTTCAAATTATCATATTCATAAACTGAAAATATGTTCTATACTGTAAGAGGGATTATACAGATTTTTCGGCTTCGATTTGTTGATATTAGAGAGTAATTGCGAGTAAACAATGAAAATAATAATTGACAAAATCTGGTGTTATCGTGGGTTTGGGCATTGGGAGCAGTATCCTGCTGATCATCCGCAAGCCATTCGTCATCTGCAAGCGATGAATGAGATGTTGCCTTTTTGGCGTAAGTGTCGAGAGCAAGAGTTGAAGGCGTTCCTTGAGAAGCGCAAGCGGTTGATGGCTGAGCGTGAGCTGTTGGATTGGCGGATGGTCACTATTGAACATGCTGTCAATTTGAAGTTGTTGCTTAAGCCGGATGTGTATCAGTCGATTATCTATTTGAATGGCTGGGAGCAGAATATTCAGTCTCAACTCGTGCCACTGGCTCAAATTGTGCCGACGCAAGAGGACGTGAATCAGGAGCTGGTGAAGTGGTATCGACGTGCGGGATATCTGCGAGATGAGCAGAATCAGCTTCCTTATGGGGTGCGCTTTCGCGGTGGCTCAACTATTTATCTGGTTGATGGGCATCATCGGTGGATGGCTCAGCAAGGGATTCGCATTGGTGGGCAAGTACCGTCAATGTGGGTTGATGTGAATACCCTGCCGATGACGTTTGATGAGGCATGTGGCAAAGTTGTGCCGGATATGTTGTTACCGATTCCTGATTATGTAGACCTTGGCGATATGAATGTGGTGTACTTCATCGGTGAGATGGATTTGCGATATGTGCCAACGCATATGCTGATTCCGACGCAGGAGAGTTATAGCCGGAAATTATTTGCAGATTATGTGGCGTGTTATCGTGACCTTGATGACGAGGGAGATTATCCGCAGGCGTTGAAGTTTGCAGATGATGATGCGTATTACTTGATTAATGGGCATCATCGTTGGATGGCAAGCCGAACATTGAAACGGTCGAAGTTTCCGGTGATGGTTGTCGAGAATGATGTATCGTTCCATTATGCGATGACTGGCGAAGAAGCTGAACCGTTTCCGGTCGATATTATTGAGCTGTTTAGCTTGCTGACTGAGGTGGCGTAGTGACTGCGATTGAGATGACCTCCCCTGCTCATGATGGTCGCGTGATGATGACCGAGGATGAGGCGCGTCAGGTTCATGACCGGATTCAGCGACGGGATAAGGCACAGCGGGATGATTTGCAGACGATGCACGACCTTGAGGGCTGGAAGGTACTCGGCTATGGGTCGTGGGATGATTATCTGCGTGAGGCGTTTGATTATAGTAAGTCGTATTTGTCGCGGTTGAATGCGAATGTTAAGATTAATCATCAGCTAGGGACTGGTGATGACCCTCTGCCGGAACGTCAAACACGGGAATTAAAGAAGTTGCCGGAGGGTTTACGTTCAGAGGCTTACGAGACGGCAAAATCATTAGCTCAGGCTGAGGATAGTGAATTGCAGGTGCGTCATATGGAGATGGCGAGTCAGCAGGTCGAGACCAAGCAAGCGGTCCGCGATAGTAAGCATCGTGTGATTAGCGTGATGATGGATGGTGGCGATGTGTCACCGAAGGTTGCGCTGGTGATGTGTGAGACGCTGGATAGGCTCGATGTGGAGACGTATGCTAAGGTGATTCAGATTATCGGTCAGCATGGGTTGTCTGATGCAGAGCTAATACTGCCGTTTGCGGATATGGTCAATCGGGAGTCGCGGACGTTGGCGCGGATTTTGAAGACCGGGCATATTAACGATAAGCCGATTGGACAGGCTAGCTTTGAAGATTTGAAGCAAGAGAAGCGATTTTCTCAGACTGAGATTATTGG
>JGI12316J14372_10005023_pt1 | contig 10759 bp, 8 predicted proteins | sample MarCyaLeptolynsp_FD_14372 | JGI IMG/M metagenome (IMG submission 14372) | reverse complement strand
GCTGCCCGTGGCGAGATTGGCCGAGGCGTCCAGTGCATAGCGCCAGGCCCGGTCCTTGCCACCGCGTCCCTGGCTGAACATCATCTTCTCACCTGTGCGCTGAAAGCCAAGCTTTTCCAGCACACGCCCGGAGGCCGGATTGTCCTGAAAGTGTCCGGCGACGAAGCTGGAGACCCCGAATCGCGCCGCCGCCCAGGCCAGCAAGGCGCGCGCCGCCTCGGTCGCGACGCCGCGGCCCTGAACGGCCTTGTCGACCCAGTAGCCTATCTCCCACACCTCACCGACGGCGCGGTTGAACCCGACAGATCCGATGACGCCGGCCTCCTGATGGGTAATCACGAAGGCATATTCGGAGCCCTGATCACGCGCCTTGTCGGCATAGCTGACCCAGTCCAAGGCGTCGCTTGGCGCATAGGGATGCGGCAGCCGCGCGAGGTTGCGCGCCATGTCTTCATAATTCACGCAACACGCAATCTGGCGTGCATCTTCGGGACGCGGCGGGCGCATCAAGAAGCGCTCAGACCTGAATTCAAATGATCCGTTCATTTGCGGTCTCCATCGGGAGGCAAAGAAAAAGGGAGGCAGTGGCCTGCCTCCCCTCGGATCTTCTGGCCACCCCTCGGCGGCCTTGATGGGGCCGCGCTATTCAGCTGCGTCCGCAAGCGGCGTCACCGACACGTACTGACGGTTGCCGCGCTTGCGCGTAAATTCCACTTTCCCTTCCACGAGCGCGTAGAGGGTGTGATCCTTGCCCATGCCGACGCCGCGACCCGGATAGGTCTTGGTGCCGCGCTGGCGGATAATGATATTGCCCGGGATCACGTGCTCGCCACCATATTTCTTGGTGCCGAGATATTTAGGATTTGAATCGCGTCCGTTCTTCGACGAGCCGCCTGATTTCTTATGAGCCATAACCGGTCTCCAATCTTATCTTCCAGCTTATAGCTGAAATCTTACCCTTTCGCGAGCTCTTTGGCCTGAGCGACCCAGTCATTGCTCTCAAACTTACCAGACGCGCCGATTTTCTCTTCCAGCGCTTCGATATCGGCTTTCTTCATCTTCGCGATTTGCGCGAAAGTGGTGATGCCTTCTGCTTCCAGCTTGCCTGCGAACACTTTGCCGAGACCCTTCATCTTGGTCAGATCGTCAGCCTTGGCCGGCGCGGCGGCTTTCTTGGCAGGAGCCTTCTTGGCGGCTGGCTTCGCAGCTTCGTCCTTCTTGGCAGCAGGCTTCTTAGCTTCTGCTTTCGCCTTAGGGGCCGCCTCTTTCTTAGGGGCTTCCTCTTTCTTCGGTGCAGCTTTCTTCGCCGCGGCTTTCTTGGCTGGTGCCTTTTTGCCGTCCGCCAGGATCGAGTCGATCGTCACAACGGTTTCCAGCTGGCGATGACCTTTCTTACGGCGATAGGTATTGCGCTGGCGCTTTTTCATGATGATGACTTTGGCGCCCTTGCGCTGCTCGGCCACCGTGCCGACGACGCTGGCGCCAGACACCATAGGCTCACCAATGGTGACCTTTTTGCCGTCGCCCAGCATCAGAACGCTGTCGAACGTAACACTCTCGCCTGCATCTGCGGCGAGCTTCTCAATGACGATCTCATCGCCTTCGGCAACTTTATATTGTTTGCCACCTGTCTTAATGACCGCGAACATGACGCTCGTCCTTTTCAGAACATAAAAAATGAAACTTTGGCCGCTGCCGAACCCGGCGCGGACATGAAGGCGCGGGTAAACACCAAACAGGCCTCTGAGTCAAACCTATTTCCGCATGAAATGCAGGGCTTGATGCGGCAACCTTCCGGCGCTAGGCCATCCCCGCGCGGAGAGGTGCCGGAGTGGCTGAACGGGACGGTCTCGAAAACCGTTGAGCGCGCAAGCGTTCCGAGGGTTCGAATCCCTCTCTCTCCGCCAGAAATGGCTAAAGTTCAGATAGAACTCGCGTAAATCGCCCAACTGTTCAAATTACGCTCGACTTGGTGCAAAGTTTGCACATAAGGAACATAGAATATTCTTCTGCGGGCTTTGGGGATTACTGTGATGAGCGGACAGCAAACTGCTAGGTCCAGATTCGATGCGCGAGCGCTCCTCGCGCGCCTTCGTGATCCGAACGATTCCCTGGCCACCATGGCCGCGCTTGCGGGTTTCGGCTTCGTTGCCACCTTGCTGATGCACTACACGCTGGCGCCGCATATTGCCCACCTCGCCATCTGGGACACCTGGTATGAGAGTGACCCGGCGCGGGTCTTCGAAGTGGCGACTGCGCGGACGTCCTACGTGCACTATACGACCAATCACCATCCCCTCTTCTCGATCATCATCTACCCACCCGTTTTTGTCCTCAAGACCCTTGGGCTTGATCCTGGCCTCGCGGTCGCGCTGGTCCTTGCCAGCGTCGCGGCCGCGTGGATTTCGGCCTTCCATTATGTCGTTTCGGGTTTCGGCTTCGGCCGGTTGCAGGCCATGCTCGTGACGCTTCTCGCCGCCGGCAGCGCCGGTGTCATGTTCTGGTTTCCGGTCCCGGAAACGTTCAGTTTCGGCGCACTATCGATCATCGGTGTGATCGCCTTGAGCGTATGGGCTGAAAAGCTTGAAGGGCGGACCCTGTTTCTGGCCTGCGTCGCAGCGGGTGTGATCTCGCTCAGTGTGACCACCACCAACTGGTCGGCGGGCCTCGGCATGGCCCTGGTTTTTCTGGGCATTCGAAAGGCGATCCTGGCGGGGTTTTGCAGTCTTGCCATCACCATCGTCTTGTGGGGCGTGCAGAGCCTGATTTTTCCGGCGGCAACCAGCTTCTTCGACGTGTTCACATCGGCGCAGACGGGCTTCCTGTTCAATCCGGATTCCCTGGGCGTGGGCGCCAAGCTGATTGCGGTCTTCTTTCATTCGGTTGTGGCGCCCCCACCTTCGGCCCTGGCAGATGCGACGCGCCTCAGTCTGCAGGCGCTCTGGCCGGGGCAAGGGAGCCTGCTCTCGCTGCTCGCTGTCGGCCTTTGGACAATCATGCTGGGTCTGGGGGCCTGGAAAAGTCTGAGCCTGGCGGGGCTGGCCAGCCCATTCAAAATGCGCCGGACTTTGCGGGTGATCCTGCTGGCAACATTGGCTCAGATCATGATTTCTGTCGCCTTCGGCGTCGAGACCTTCCTGTATTCGGCTCACTTTGCGCCCTTGCTGGTTCTGATCGGTGCGATGAGCTTGCTGTCTCCGATCAAGCGGTACGGTCTGCCGCTCATCGCCTTGGTTTTCGCGACAACCACCCTCAACAATCTGATTCAGTTTCAGGCCTCCGACCAGTTCATTGAAGACGTCTATGAGCGCGAGCGGGCGTTCGCCCGGACCATGGAAGCGCTGACGCAACCGAGTGATCTCACCATTTGTGCGATCAATCCAATCCGCATCGGCGCGCCGCCGGAAACGCCCGAACCGCCGCGCATCTTGAACTCGCCCATGTTCCCGACAGCGTGCTTCCACAATTTCGATGGCGTTCATGAGCAGCGCATGGGTTGGATCATCTGGTATGAGCAATGGTCCGTGGAAGCTGTCGAAACGGCAATCGCGCGAGGCGCAAGATATTTCGCGTCTCCCTACGCTTACGGTCTTCGAAACCAGGATGACTTTGTCGGCGAGCTGACAGCGCGCTATCGAACGATAGAGCAGACCCCGGACTGGATCATTCTGGATCTGGAAACAGCGGCGGAGGAGTAATCATGGATCGCATCGGCAAACTCTTCCAACTCGACCGCTGGCCGCCGCTGGCCACGGCGGCGATCATTCTGCTGATCTGGGTCGCGATCTATCTTCCATTGCTGGAATTTTCGGTCTCCGATTTTCGCCTGCACGTGAAACCCTGGCTCGATTATATTCGCGCAAATAATGGCTTCCCGGCGCTGGCGGATGATTTCAGCGAGTACGCCCCGCCTTATCTCTATCTGCTGACCGCGGCCTCCTATTTCAATTTCCCGTTCAGCGACCAGGTCTTGGTCAAACTGCTGAACCTGCCTTTCATCCTGATCGTCGCCTATTCAATCTTCGGCGTGTGCCGGCACTTCGAGAAGAGCCGCAATTACGCCTTTGCTATGGGTGCGTTCGCGATTGTCTTGCCGACGCTGGGCGTGAACGCCTTCGTCTGGGGGCAAGCGGATTTGCTGTATGCCTCCTTCCTGTCGCTGACTGTGTTGTGCGTGTTGAAGAAACGCCCCTATTGGGCCGTCGCCCTGTTCGCCGCATCCTTGTCGATCAAGCTGCAGAGCATGTTCCTGGCCCCGTTCATGTTGTGCATGGTCTTTGCCGGTCGCATTCCGTGGAAAGCCGGGTTCGTCGCGCCGGTCGTCTATGTTGGCTCGCTGATCCCAGCGCTGATCGCCGGTCGGCCTTTATCAGAGCTGCTGCAAGTCTATCTGGTCCAGGGCCGGTATTATCACCGCCTGTCCTTCAATGCGGGCAACCCTTATTTCATCCTCGATTTCTTCTGGCAGGCCAGCAATAGCTGGAACGTGTATCGCGGTGTGACCCTGTTGGGGCTGGCCGCCTCATCGGCCGTCGGCGCCTTGATCTCGCTCGCCGGTGTCGCCAAGGAGAAACTGAGCGACCGGGCCATTCTGCTTCTGGCGACGTTCTCGGTTACGCTGATGCCTTACATCCTGCCCAAGATGCATGATCGCTATTTCATCGTGTCGGATGTCTTGTGCTTCCTCCTGTTCTGCATTGATCGCAGATTCTGGTGGATGGCGCTGGCCATGCAGATCAGTTCGCTCTTGTCTTTCTCGCCGGAATTCTCGCTCTACGTGCTGGATGCAACGCGGGCAGAACAACAGGTCTGGGGCTGGGCCGTTCTCGGAAGCACGCTGATAAATGGCGTCGTCATTATCGGCCTCGCACGCGCCCTCGTGCAAGAGCTCCGCCCGGTCTGGGACTGGCGCGCGATCCGGGACACCGGCTTCAGCTATCTCGGGCCGCTCAACCCCGGAAAAGCCCGCAATGACGCTGAGGATTAAACGTTTCGGCTGCACGCAGCACAGCCTAGCATGGCTTGCTTCTTGCAGAATCCGACCCCAATCGCATCAGGAAACGCTCCGATGAACGCCATTCTCATGTCCGCGCTGTGGATCATCTTGTCTGCTTTGTGCAATGCCGCCGCTGGCACCTGCCTGAAATACACGCGGGAAGCGGTGGGCGAGATGCAGAGCACAAGTGTGTCGGCCCTCCTGGAAACGGGGGCCGCGACCTATTTCTTCGCAACGCTGGTGGCCTATGCGTTCGCGCTGCTGACCTATTTCCTGGCCTTGCGCCATCTGCCGATCAGCATCGTCTATATTCTGATCGTATCAGGCACCGCGGTGATGCTGGTTTGCGCAGACCATTTCCTGTTCGGAACAGCGATCTCTCCGCGCATGCTGCTCGGCTTCGCCATCACGGTTGCCGGTCTCGCGCTGATCGTGAAGTAGCGCCCAGGCGCTCCCTCAATTGCACTCAGACCTGTTCTAGAACGCTTCGCTGGCGACGCGGGTGGCATTGGCCATCAAGGTCAGTGTCAAATTCTTCGATGGCAGAGCTGGAAAGACCGAGCCATCGACAATGTACAAATTGGCGAAGTCATTCGACTGGCACTGCTCTGTCACCGTGAACTCGCCGCCGTNCGCAGAGATTGGCAACGTGCCTGAATAGTGAACACTGGCGCCCGGCGTCCGCACTTGCGTCATGCCTGGAACCAGNGGCGCGCCNAGATCATACATGAANTTGCGCAGGCGATTGAGCGCGGACTTGATCTGCGCTCTTTGTCCCGGCGGCGAGCGATATTGCANTTTCAGGCCCGGCCAGTCGCCGCCTGTNTCAGGATCCAGGGTGAGCATGTTGTCAGGGCGGCGGGTGTCGCTGAAATTCAGATTTACGACCCCGAGCGCGGATCGCAGCGCCGTGAAAACTTTTCGGCTTGCGGTCATGCCGAGGGGCATTTGCGCGATGACCGGATGGGCGGAGGCTGTGGTCATGGACGTGACCTGGCCGTGCACGAAATCTTCCGGCCTGTCACCAGCAAGCCCCACGGCCAATTGGTGATACTGATAGGATTGATCGGAATAGCCACGTCCAAACATGCCGAGGTTCAGAAACGGCGCGAGCACCTGTTGATTGTCCATGATGCCGGGCAGGCGCACGATTTCATTCTGGCTCTTATAGAGGGTGCGCAAGAACACATTGCTGGTGCTGATCGTGCCGCAAGCGAGAATGAAGGCGTCGCCGGTAACGACGTCTTCAGCGCCCGACTCTGTAAAGGTTACCAGCGTGTCCAGAGATTGATCCGGGGCGATTGTGAAATGACTGGCAAAGCGGCCGGGCAGATAGGTCAGCTTCGGGTCATTGAGCAGAGCCCGAAGCGTCAGTGACGGCGTATAGAAGGCCCCATTCGGGCATCCCCACAGGCACCGCCCACTCCGGCGGCACGCCCCGCGATCGCCAAGATCCTGCGACAATGCTGCCTGCCTCGATCGGCCGAACCGGATATCCTTGTGACGCTGATTGAGTCGGTACCGCTTGCGCTCATACGCATCGAGCAAACGCTGGTTGCCGGCATTCAGCTCAATCGGCTCGCTGAGGCCGTCATGGAAGGGATACCAGCGCTCGAGATCATCTTCCTTACCGCCAATACCGATCCGCTCTGCCACCTTGGCATAATGCGGCGCCAGGCGCTCATGTCCGAACCCGAACGCTTGCAAATCCCCGTCATTGAAGGGATAGGCGCCGCCGGTCCAGGACTCGGCCAGGCCGCCCGCGGCGAACGACAATAAGAGGTCCATGCCTGAGGACTTGAACTGGAAGGGCTGCGGGTGCTCGAACACGTAATTCTTGGACGGCGGAAGCCCGTAATATTCCCGTTGTTCCCCAGGATGCGCCGCGGGCAGGCTGACCGATTCATAGGATTCGCCGAGAAAATAGGCGACCGGATCATTATGCTGCTGCTTCAGGTCGAGAAATCCGGCCTCCGGTTTCGGAATGGGCGCCCCCGACCGGCCAACATCAATCAGCGTGACTTGATGCCCGCGCTCCAGGGCGGTGCAGGCAAAGTGAATGCCGCTGGGGCCGGATCCGATGACGACGAGCTTCATTTCAGGCTGCGCTTGGTTTCAGGAACGGCGCCGCCAGGGCAAGACCGATCTGGGCAGGCAACAGGATCAAGAGGCTGAACACCAACAGGAGCCCGCTGGCGAGGCCGGTCCCCGCAAGAGACACCAGCGTCCCGAAACTGCCTTTCGCCTGCGCCGTGTCAAAAACTTGATGCGTCGGCGCTGCATTCTCGAGAATCGCAGCCAGCAAGACCTGACGGCGACGCAGGACGCCGCGTCGTCGCAACAGGCCGCAATAGATATCCAGCAAGGGTGGAAAAACGCCGCCTAAACGCACGAGGCGCAGCGTGAGCTGATCGAACCGGCCTTCTTCACGATCCAATCGCGTTGCTTCCAACCCGCGCACATAGTGGCGCAGGATCGCAGCATCAGCGTCCAGACCGGTCATGTGCCGCGTCAGGTTCCTGGCTTCGGACTCCGCTGACGCAGCGCTGGTTATGGGACCGCTGGGTGCCGGCGCGCCAGGATCGACGGGACCACTGGACTCATCGATCATTTCAGACAGACCTGCCATGCTTGGCTCAAGCTCGTTCTGCAACCAGTTCGCCGACACGAGTGAGTCATTGCCAAACACGGAAAATTGTCCCGCAATTGCGGGCATTATCGGCCGCGCCAGGGGTTCGAGCAGCGCCAGCGGCCACTGCACCAGTTTTAGCGGCAAGCGCATGATCCGGGCCGAGTCCTTGCCCGCGTGCGCCGATATCTTCTCCAGAAACGCGCGCATGGTCAGACGGTCCGGGCCGCCAATCTCAAGCAACTCTCCGGCGGGATTGTCTTTCTCGATGACCCGCACCAGCGCGCGGCATACGTCACGCACGTGCACAGGCTGAACCGAAATCGGGCTTCGCCCTTGCGGCAATGGTGTGATCGGGAGGGCGGCCAACATGTGCAGCGAGGCCCAGATCGCAGATTGCGGACCGAGAATGAGCGTGGGGCGTACAATTGTGAATTTCAGACCAGAGCCCCGCAAATCCGCTTCCGAGGTCTGCTTGGCATCTGCATAGGGATAAAAAGACTTGTTCGCGTATCCCGCCGCAATCGTGCTGACGAATACGAAGTGCTTGATCGCCGCCGCTTCACAGGCGGCGATCAGATCGCGCGTCGCCTGGCAATTGTGGCGCTCATGCAGTTTGGCGGAGGCTTTGCCAGTCAGGGCGGCTGCATGGATCACCTGATCAACGCCGACCAGTGCATCCTTATAGGAGTCCGGGTCGAGCAGGTCCGCTTCAAGCACCGTCACGCGATCCGGAAGTGCAGCCAGCTTGGCGGGATCCCGCACGAGCAGCCGCACCTGCGCCGCCGGGACCTCTCGCAGCAATCGCTTCAGCAGTTCGCGTCCGACAAACCCGGTCGAACCGGTCAAGAGAATCGTCTGACTCATCCTGCCCTCCTAACGCGCTATCGGCTCAGGATCACGACTTGCGCCGCGGTGTCGGTTTCGAGTCCGGCTCGGCAATATGTTCGAGCCCGACAATGTCCTCGATGATGAAGAGCGGTCTCTTCTTCGACTGCATGTACAATCGGCCGAGATACTCACCGATCACACCCAGAACCAGCAATTGCCCACTTCCGAGAATGAGCACGACCACCATCAAGGTCGTCCAGCCCTGAACCGTGATCCCGGCAAAATAGCTGTAGGCGGTGTAGCCAAGGAACAGGATCCCGACGATCGCACACAAGAAACCGAGATAGATGGAGAAGCGAAGCGGCAGGACCGAAAACCCCGCAATCGCATCAATGGCAAAGCCCAGCATCTTCTTGAACGGATACTTGGTTTCCCCAGCAAAGCGCGCCTCACGAGCATATTCGATGGGAACCTGTCGATAGCCGATCCAGCTGACCATGCCGCGAATGAAGCGATGCTGTTCCGGCATTTCGTTCAGCGTGTCGAGCGCGCGGCGGCTCATCAATCTGAAGTCACCCGTATCGTTTGGGATATCGACATCGATCAAGCGATTCAGCAGCCGATAGAAGACGTGCGCCGTGGCCAGTTTGAACGCGCTTTCGCCTTTGCGCTCGGTCCGCTTGCCATAGACGACATCGGCGCCTTCATCCATCAGCGCCATCATCTCCGGCAGGAGCTCAGGCGGGTCCTGCAGGTCAGCGTCAAGGATCAGGATACGGGCACCGCGGCAGATGCGGAGACCCGCCGTCAATGCCAGCTGATGACCATGATTTCTTGACAGGAATACACCAACAATATCGCTTCTTTTGTCAGCGAACTCCTGAATAAGCGTCCGGGTTTGATCGCGCGAGCCATCATCGATGAGGACGATTTCATAACCAGACTGGGCATAGGTCTGACACACGTCGCTGAGTCGACGGATCAGTTCCGGCAAGGATTCTTCTTCATTGTAGCAAGGCACCACGACCGAAAGCGCGGGTCGGTCCGCAACTGTCTCCGCCAGCGAAACGTCAGAGTCCACCGTCAGTCCCCTTTAATCGTGAAGCAACCCAATGTCGGCTCATACAATACTCGCATTTTACGCAAGGTTGATGCCAAATCCCGCGCGGTGCAATATACAATAGAAATCGAGTATTTCGACCATAAGCCGAGATATTGTCAGGCTTTTTCGACTTTCTTCCCACCGCGGTCAGTGTACGCCCAATAATCTGGCAAGATCTCAGCATGCGCGACGGTGTGAACCGCGCCGTTCTGATCCCGATCTGGCCTCGAAATTTGGTTAAGGCGCCGCAGACGCGAAGTCTGTGCCTGGCGCATCATCGCCATTGGCTTCTGGCTCGAGCCGCTGGATCCGATCCAGCTCTTCGTCAGCCTCGGCATCCCGGCCAAGCTGAGTGAGCGCTTCGACCCGCATGCGCCGCGCCGCGATGTTGGCCGGGTCACGCTCGAGCAGCAAGTCGACATTTGTCAGCGCATCCGGATACTTCTGCAGCAACATCTGCACCGCAACCAGCTGCTCCGTCGTTTCCGGATCGGCCTCTTCGCTCATCGACATCAGTTGCAACAGCGTTTCTTCGGCCGCTTCCGGATTTCCCGCAGCGGCATAATTGCGGGCCAGCGCGATCAGGACAGACGCATCATTCGGACGCAGCTCCATATAGGCGAGCAGCGCAGCTTCGGCCGCATCATAGGATTCCATCGCCATCAGATGGTCGGTCAGTTCCAAGGTGATTTTCCGGCTTTCGGGGTTCAGCGCCAGCGATTCCTGAAACGCGACCAGCGCCTCATCATCCGCTTCGAGAACCGTCTGAGCGCGCGCCTTGTAAAGCCAGAACAGCGAGCTCTGCGGATTGGTCTCAAGCAGACCGTCCAGGCGTTCCAGCGCCGATTCGGCCGCCTCGTGGCGATACTCGTACCGGGCTAATGCAAAGATCGCCGGTTGCATGAAAATGGATGTCTCCGGCAATTGCGCAACGGTTTGCGCAGCCGCGTCCGGGGTATCTGTCGCCAGCTGCAACAAGGCACAAAGATAGCTGAATCGCTCATCTTCGCCCTGCGCGGCGCAGGTTTGATCGCGAGTCTCTTCCGTCGGTGGCCGCACGATACCGCTCACCTCGTGCAGCGCCTGCAGCAGCAATTCCTGTTGCGAGGACATTTCGACATTCTGCATCTTGCCGATCACGCTCCGTGCGGCGCGTGGCCGTTCAGACACGAGCAGATTGACCGACCGAGAGAACAGGATG
>JGI12316J14372_10005017_pt1 | contig 10763 bp, 7 predicted proteins | sample MarCyaLeptolynsp_FD_14372 | JGI IMG/M metagenome (IMG submission 14372) | reverse complement strand
TGCTTCTTCCCAGCGATCGCCGAACATGCGCGGAAAGGCATCGCGCATCGACTGACGGACATGGGTCTTGGTCTCGGTTAGCGTCCATTCCGGCATGTCCATATGTCTGAACAAAACATTCATCGCGCCATGGATCACCGGCCACGTATCAACGAGCGTGTTATCCCAGTCGTAAAGAATGGCGTCAGGTCTAGGGAGATCGCGCATCAACTCAGAAATACTCGAGTCTCACGGCGAACATCTTCTCCATCTTTTTAACCGATCGCGCGGCCGCCAGCAGAATGACACGGTCCTTCGACTGTATGACCGTATCCGGACGCGGTATAATCACCTGGTTGCCGCGAACCACGGCACCGACGATCACGTCCGAAGGCAGCTTCGCATCCTTCAACTGCTCGCCAACCAGACTGGACGTTTCCATCGCTTCGGCTTCAATCAGTTCGGCCACGCCGTCGCGAAGACTATGTACCTGTCGGATACGTCCACGGCGCACATGCTGCAGGATGGTCGATGCCGTAATTTCACGAGGACTTACCACGACATCGATGCCAAGCGTTGTGATCAGCGGTCCATAGGACCCAGACGTGACAAGCGTAATCGCGCGTTCAACGCCGAAGCGCTTACAGAGAAGAGAACTTAAGATATTCGTTTCGTCGTCGTCGGTGACAGCAACCACGGCATCGGCGTTGCGGATGCCCGCTTCTTCCAGAATTTCGTCGTCAAGCGCACTACCCTGGATGATGACCGTCGTCGGCAGAATTTCTGCGACGCGCCGCGCCTGGGCCTTATTCAGTTCAACGATCTTCGCACTGTATCCTTCGCCGATCGCGTCCAATTCGGCGGCTAGAGTCGTGCCGATGTTACCGCCGCCAACGATGACGATTTTACGGTTTTCCTTCTCGTCATGACCGAAGACGGTCATCGCGCGCGGGACATGGTCCGTATCCGCAATGAAGTAAACATCGTCACCGGGCAGCATCTGATCGTCCGCATCCGGTATCACCATGGTCTCGTTTCGGAAGATCGCCATAACCGTGATGTTCAGATCCGGAAAGAGCGACGTCAGTTGGCGCAAGGGTGTGTGAACGACCGGACAACGGTCATTACATCGCACGCCGATCACGCGTACACGGTCTTCTCCCATTCGGATCATGTCAAAGGCACCGGGCGCGCGAATACGGCGGGTGATCGCGCGGGCGACCTCGATTTCTGGCGAGATGATTACGTCGATCGGCAGCTGATCCCGCGCGAACAGGTTCGACCACATCGGGTTAAGGTAATTTTGCTGACGAATGCGCGCGATCTTCATGGGAACATTGAAGAGGGAATGCGCGACCTGGCAGGCGATCATGTTCACTTCATCGGCGAAAGTAACGGCAATCAGCATATTCGCTTCTTCCGCACCGGCCCGTTCCAGCACATCCGGATGCGATGCATGACCAACGAACGCCTGAACATCCAGCTGATCATTGATCTTGGCAATGAGTTCCGGAGACTGGTCTACGACGGTTACATCGTTATCCTCGCCAGAAAGATATCGGGCGATGTGGAATCCGACCTGACCGGCCCCGCAGATGACAACCTTCATGACCCTGCCCGCCCAAAATATGAAAAATCGCCAAACATCCTACGGTCCCGGAGCATTCTCGGAGGTTTCGGCGGTCGTCTCTTTCTGCCGCACGGAAGTTCCGACACCCAAACCTTTGAGCTTTCGATGCAGGGCAGCGCGATCCATCCCAACGAACTCCGCCGTCCGGGAAATGTTTCCGCCAAAGCGCGAGAGATGGAAAACAAGGTATTCGCGCTCAAAAGCCTCCCGTGCCTCACGAAGCGGCAATCCCATAACTTCCGGTGTTCGATCCCACCGTGATCCGTTTTCTTCCTTGGAACCAATAGCCTGGGTCACCGCGTCGGATCTGAGCGGTTCATTCGCATCACCAGGACCAAGCAGCAATAGGCGCTCCACGACATTGGCTAATTCCCAGACATTCCCTGGCCAATCGTAACCCTGAAGCGCTGTCAGGCCGTCCGGTCCAAACCGACGAGCCTGGCGGCCCTTCGCCGCTGCGGACCGTTCCATAAAGTGGCTGGCAAGCATCGGGATATCTTCACGCCGATCCGCAAGCGCTGGAACGGACAAAGGCACAACGTTCAGCCGGTGAAAGAGGTCTTCCCGGAATTTCCCTTCGCCGATCAAAGCCTGCAAATCCTGAGAGGTGGTCGCCAGAACACGTGCGTTTACCTCGACCCAGGTATCTCCGCCAACGCGTTGGAAACGCTTGGAGTGAAGGACCCGCACGATCTTGAGCTGCGTCGCCAAATCCATGTCGGCCACTTCGTCCAGGAGGAGCGTGCCTCCATGGGCTTCCTCCAGAACACCGATCCGACGAGACGCGCCGTCTTTCGCTTCCGTTCCAAACAGTGCCCCTTCAAGAGTGTCCTCTGACAAACTGGCACAGGTAAGAGTAACGAACCTGCCGTCTTTACGATGCGAACGGCTGTGCAAAACCCGGGCAACCGCCCCCTTCCCCGCTCCCGGAGGGCCGGAGATAAGCACTCGACTGTCCGTGCCTGCTACTTTTTCGATGGAACGCCGCACCTCATTGATCGCCCACGACTTTCCAACCAAATCGTCCAAAACGGCGAACGGCGACATTTGTTTCAACGAAGCGTTTTCATGCCGCAGACGCGCTTCCGAAAGTGCCCGCTCTATCGTCAACAGAAGAACGTCGGTCTTAAAGGGCTTGGAGATAAAATCGTAAGCACCCTTTTTCGTGGCGCTGACGGCCATATCAAACGTTCCATGACCGCTGATCATCACGATCGGAAGACCGGGATGGTCACGATGCACGATCTCTAGAATCTGCAGACCGTCATATTCGGAATTCGCGAGCCAAACATCCAGAATAAGAAGCGACGGCTGTCGGCTGGACACGGCTGCAAGTGCTTCGGCGGAGTTAGAGGCCTCGCGGGTCTGATACCCCTCGTCCTCCAAAATCCCTGAGATTTGCATGCGAATGTCGGCTTCATCGTCGACGATCAGAATATCATGCGCCATGACCGTCCATCCTATCTTCAGCGGCGCCTTCTTCCGCGTTCCGCTCGTGATTTTCCGGTAATGACAAACGCGCTATCGCCCCACCGTCGGGCGCGTCGTCCAAAACGAATGAACCACCGTGATCTTCCATGATTTTCTTCACGATTGCGAGGCCCAGGCCCGTGCCTTTTTTGCGGGTCGTCACATAAGGCTCTGTCAGCCGGTCGCGCTCCTCGATTGGAAGGCCCTTCCCGTTGTCCTCAATATCAATCAGAACATGCCCGTCAGATTGAGAGATGGAAAGTCTTATCCTGCCGGCGGTCTCCTGCGAAACCTCACGTCCCTGCTCCTTTGCAGCTTCCATGCGGCCTTCGATCGCATCGCCGCCATTCTGCAGGAGGTTTGTGAGAACCTGACTGATCTGTCGCCCGTCGCAACGCAGGCTGAGCGGCCCACCCTCCGGGCCTTCGAACCCATATTCGATATCCGGATTTGCGTTCCGCTGCATGAAAATCGCCTGTCTACACAGATCAACAATGTCTTCATCCCGCATCGTCGGCGCCGGCATCCGCGCAAACGAAGAAAACTCCTCTACCATGCGCCCAATATCGTCCACTTGGCGCACGATCGTGTCGATGCAGCCTTCGAAGACATGAGGATCCGTCTCGATTTCCTTGCGGTATTTGCGCTTAAGGCGCTCCGCGGACAGCTGAATCGGCGTCAGTGGGTTGCGTATCTCGTGGGCTATTCGTCGGGCAACATCGGCCCAGGCGGCTTTGCGCTGAGCCGAAATCAGAGGCGAGACATCGTCAAACGTCGCGACGTAACCTTGAATCTCGCCGTCCGCCCGTTCCGCGACGATTCGCACGATCAAAATTCGCGGTTCGCCGCCCAATGCCATGCGGAGCTGGGTCTCAACCGGACGGAAGGACATGCTGCGCCGCGCTTGATCCATAGTTTCTGACAATTCGGGTACGATATCGACGAGCTTTTCGCCAATCAGTTCTTCGACGTCCAATGCAAGCAATTCACTCGCCCGGCGATTGGGAAGATCGATCCTTCCATTCCCGTCCATCCCGACAACACCCGCACTGACACCAGACAACACGGCTTCCGAGAAACGTCGCCGCTCGTCAATCTGCCGATTCGCTTCATGCAATTCTTCATGTTGCGTATGAATTTGGTGCGTCATCCTATTGAATGCCCGACTTAAAAGGGCGAGCTCGTCCTCTCCAGAAACCTCCTTCACGCGAACATCCAAATCTCCCTCACGCACCTTTTCGGTCGCGGCGATAAGCGCGCTGATGGGTTGCGAGAGTTGCGTTGCAATCGTAAGGCCGATCCAGATCGATGCCAGCAACAGCAGCAACGCAATGACGACGAAGGCGAGTGCAAAAGACAGTTGAATGTCGGAACGCTGCAATTCCAGCTGTTCGAACTGCGTTGCAGCGCCTCGAACCTGCTCGATCCTTGAAATCACCTGCGGGTCGACGAGCCGACCGATATACAGATACGTGTCGGGAAACCTCTCCAGCTTCAGGAGTGCGCGAACCCGGTCGTCGGCTCCGCTCGTGATTACCGCGATTTCCCCGGATTGCGCGGTCTGAAAGTCCGCAACACCAATGGGCTCGAACTCCAGAACCAGCGTGAGGCCTGCACGCGCAAGGATCTCGCGAGACGGACCCTGGAATATGATGGCTTCCGACAACTCCCGAAAACGGCGTTGAATTTCAAGCGTTCGATTCAAAAGCTCATTGTTGAGCTGCAGGCGTTGCGCGTCCGCATTCAAGTCCTGAGCCATTCTTAAGGCATCAGCTCGAATATTGTTCCTGTGCTCATCCAAATAGGCTTCGGCGACGACTCTGCTCTCTTGGACGGCGGTTCTAACCCGTTCCGAGAACCAGCTTTCAACACCGAGATCGAAGAACAGTACCGAAAACACGGAGACGACGATCGTAGGAACCGCCGAAAGCGCTGCAAAAAGCGCGACGAGGCGCACATGCAGCCGTGACCCGGCAGACCCCCGCCGGCGTTCCGACCAAAGAGCGACAATACGCCGGGCGATCATGAACCCAAGCAACAGCAGTAGGACGAGGTCTACATAGATGAGAACAACCAATTCGCCAGGATCAGCACCTAATGGCGAACTGCCCGTAAACGCGAGATAGGTACCGCCGCCTGCCAAAAGCGCCAAGGTAAGCAGCAAAACGGTCAGCGCGCGGTTCAGGCGCCTGGATTCCGACAGCCGGCGTACAAAAGCACCCAGACGCGAATATTCGCGTTGGGTCTGCCTATCCTCGTCTGTTGCATTTTTGTGCGGGGAGATCGTCTCGAAGTCCGTCATGAAACAGATGTATCACAGCAAAGCGCAGAAGGGACAGTCGCGTTCGCAGAGCCCCTAAACTAATCGGAAACTCTGGTTAACCGTCCTTTGGCGTCCTTACAACGGTGATATCGAGATCGCGAATCTTCTTTCGCAAGGTATTGCGGTTCAATCCCAGCATATCCGCTGTTTTCACCTGATTTCCGCGGGTCGCGGTCAGGCTGAGCTCGATAAGGGGCTTCTCGACCTCGCGCAATATCCGCGAATACAGCCCTGACGGCGGTAACGTGCCGCCATGCGCTTCGAAGTAATCTTCTAGATGATGGCGAACTGAGTCGGTTAGGCTGACGCCTCCCCCGCCTTCGTCGGATTCGCGCCCGAAGTTTGGCGGTTCGCCCAATTCGGATTCGATCACGTCCTGCTCAATCCGATCCTGCGAGTGAAGCGCCACCAAACGGTGCACGAGGTTTTCCAGTTCTCGCACGTTTCCCGGCCAAGCATGCTGCATGAGGCGCTGCATCGCGGCTTCACTAAGAGATTTGTTCGGAAGTCCCTGTTCCGCAGCCTGCGTCAGGAAATTCCGCACTAGGTCTGGTATGTCTTCGCGCCGTTCGCGCAGAGCCGGAAGCCGGATCGGCACGACATTGATCCGATAGTACAAGTCTTCGCGGAACAATCCCTGTGACACCAACCGCCGAAGATCGCGGTGCGTTGCTGCGATAATCCGGAGATTGGTCTTGATCGGGTTCCGGCCGCCGACCATCGTGTATTCGCTTTCCTGAAGCACCCGAAGCAGCCGGGTTTGCGCCTCAAGCGGCATATCCCCGATTTCATCCAGGAAAAGGGTTCCGCCATCGGCAAGCTCGAACCGCCCCGATTTGCGCGTTGCAGCCCCGGTAAAGGCCCCTTTTTCATGGCCAAACAGTTCGCTTTCGATCAACTCACGCGGGATAGCCGCCATGTTGACCGCAACGAACGGACCATTCTTGCGATTGGAGAAATCGTGTAACGCCCGAGCGACAAGCTCCTTTCCGGTACCGGATTCACCCGTGATCAGAACGGAGAGATCCGTCGCCGTTAGCCTGGCGATGACGCGATAAACCTCCTGCATCGCAGGCGATCTACCGATCAAAGGGAGCGGCTCGTCCTCCGCATCCTGGGTGCCTGATGCGTCGCCGCCCGAAGAAGACCGCAGTGCACGGGTTACCGTTTCCACGAGGTTCCGCAGGTCGAACGGTTTCGGCAAATACTCAAACGCACCGCGTTCGGTCGCCTGGACCGCCGTCAACAACGTGTTACGCGCACTCATGGCGATGACGTTAAGTTCCGGGCGGAGTTTACGTATCTGCGGTATGAGATCCAGGCCGTTTCCGTCCGGCATGACGACATCTGTGACGACAAGGTCCCCCTCACCGCCTGAAACCCAATGCCAGAGCGTCGCCGCATTGCCGGTGGTGCGCACATCGTAGCCTTCGCGGGCTAAGGCTTGTGTGACCACTGTGCGAATGGCGCGATCGTCATCGGCGACCAGAATCGTTTCCCCCGTCATGACGCCTCCTCATCCCGCAGCAGGGCCTCAAGCTCCTGCGCGGATTTCAGAACTGGCAGCATCACGCGAAACGTCGTCCGTCTGACCTGACTCTCAAAGTCGATAACGCCGCCATGTTCTGAAACGAGCTTTGCGACCAGGGGAAGGCCAAGCCCCGATCCGCCGCTCTTCGTCGTGATAAACGGATCGAACAGATGCGGTTTCAGGTCGTCTGAGATACCGTTTCCATTGTCGCGGACCGACACCATGAGCGGCAAATGAACCCGAGCCTCAATTCCCGGCACTGCAAGCCTGACGCCATGGCGGTATGCGGTAGAAATAGCCACTTCTGGGTCGGCGGCGCTCCCTTCGCGCGCCGATTCACACGCATTCTTCACCAGGTTTAGAAATATCTGGATCAACTGATCCCGATCCCCCAAAACCGGCGGCAGCGAAGGGTCGTACGACACCACCACACGGGCTCGCTTGGCGAAACCATTGCGGGCGAGATCGGCAACCCGGTCCAGCACTTCATGAATGTTGACCGGTCGACGGTCCAGGGCCGGCCTGTCGGAAAAGATCTCCATTCCCTCGACCAGTTTCACGATCCGATCCGTCTCTTCGGTGATCAGACGGGTAAGCTGGCGGTCTTCCGCTGGAACCATGGTCTCCAGCAACTGGGCCGCACCGCGAATGCCCGATAGCGGATTCTTGACCTCATGCGCCAACATCGCGGCAAGCGCGGTCACGGAACGGACGGCGCCCTGTTGGGTCGTTGCGTGATCCATCTGCCCTGCGATCGATTGTTCGTTAAACTGCAGAACGATGCGATCCGGACGATCGATCATGGGCGATGCGGTGACACTGACTGTATGTTCCCCAACCCGCGGGGTCGACAGGCGTACACCGTGTACGGTCATCGGGCTTCCAATCCGGCGGGACCGGTCGACGGTCGATAGAATTGGGCTGTCCTGCGGGATCAAGTCTTGAAGGTTCGTGCCAACAAGCACAGCCTGCGACGTGCGCAGGAAATCCTGTCCGGCGGCGTTCAAATAGACGATATCCCCGTTGCCATCGACGACGATAACGGGGTCGTTCAATGAATCGAGAACCGCGCCCGCACTTTCGACTTCGATGGGTTTTCCGTGGGCTTTCCCTGGGTTGGCCGCTGCAGGCTTTTTCTTTGGAACGACCGCCATTTCAAACCGCCACTTTCAACGGATCCGCGGCACGACCTGAAAACGCATCAATCACAGTCTCCCGAACCGCACTGGGCGTGTCCGCCGCCATGGCTTTCGCACGATAAGACGCCGCCCCGTCGATCCCCGTTAGTGACCAACCGATATGCTTCCTGGCCATGCGGAGGCCGCGATCGATGCCGTGGTGGCTCAGCATCGCGTCCAAATGCTCAAGCAAAATGTCCCGGCGTTCGTCAAGGGATGGTGGTATCGGGTGAACGCCATCCCGTACGTACCGGACTGCCTCACCGGGGAACCAGAGACGCCCCTGTGCACCGCGTCCAATCATGACCCCGTCCGCACCGGAAGCCTGAAGACAGCGATCGATATCGGCCAGTTCGCAGATATCACCGTTCGCGATGACGGGGATGGTCACGGCCTGTTTAACGTTCCGGATAAACGACCAATCCGCATTGCCGGTATATTTCTGCTCACGTGTACGTCCATGAACCGTCACCAAGGAAACCCCGGATTGTTCCGCGCGTCTGGCGAATTCAGGGGCATTACGTTCGGCGTCACACCAGCCTGTCCGCATCTTAACGGTTACCGGCACAGAAACAGCGGCAACGACGGCATCCACGATACGGGTCGCGTGATCCAGGTCCTGCATCAAGGCTGAGCCGCAGAGCTTGCGGGTCACCTTCTTTGCGGGGCAACCGAAATTCAAGTCGACGATATCGGCACCCAAATCGACGCAAAGCCGCGCTGCCTCCGCCATCACAAACGGGTCGTGGCCCGCCAATTGGATAATCTTTGGCTGTTCGCCCTCTTCGGATTCTGCGCGCTTCAGGGAGCCGCGCGTTTCCCGCAGCACCTCTCCGCTGGCAATCATCTCAGATACGGTAACGGCGGCGCCAAGTTTTCGCGCCAAACGGCGAAACGGCAGATCCGTCACCCCCGACATCGGCGCGAGATATACGGGCGTGTCGATCCGGATCTTACCGACCTGTATGGGTCGAACCCGGTTTGCGTCCGTAAAGCTGCATATTTTCTGTGCAGACGAATCCATAGCCTAAATTTCCAGCAAAATCGCGGTTTTGTACAGCAGGGTGCGCCAAATCGCCACCCAAATCGAATGCGATTGCCGCCTTAACCCGCAGCGATCAACACGTCGGAGACAAATTTGACGCCAGGAAAGGCCAGCGTGATGAGAAGGCAGACGATCAGCACAAGGCTGCTCGCGCGGCGCCCGCGATAACCGAACATCTGCTGAATAATCAGTAGAAACGCGATCAATACAAAGGTTCCAACCAGCAGGATCGTTTTGTGATCGATCGAAAACACCGGCAAATCGCTGCTTACCTGCACGGAAATGCCGGTAACCAACCCTGCAGCCAGTACGGCTTCCCCCATGATCAGCAGACGAAACTGAAGCCCCTCACCCATCACAACCGCCGGCAATGACGAGGTAAATCGATTGATTTGCCGGGATTTTAGCGCCCTTTCCTTCAACACGACGGACAGCGCTGCAATAGAGGCCAGAGTGATTAATCCGTAGGCGGAAAGAGCAATGACGATATGAACGACGATCCAGCCGCCCACCATACCCAACCGCTGAACCCCCGCCATCCCGGCTAGCGCAGACAGAAGGCAGGCAATGCAGCCATAGCACAACACGAGGCCTGCGAGACGGCGCATTGTTTCGGATCGCAGGGCAAAAATCAGATGCAGGATCAGAACTGTCGTGGACGAAACCCAAAGCGTATAGGACACATCTTCCCGCCACCCATCTGCCGCGGCAAAGATACACCAAAGCGCCGCGGCCGCTGCGGGCAGCACTTGCCAAACCATTGGAATGGGCTCATCCCGCCCCGGCTGAAAGAAACTACGCAAGCCGGGAAAGAACAGAGCGACCGTCACGGCCTGCAAGATAACGGAGACATCCATCATGGGCGCGTTATATATCAGTTGACGGGATGCTGGCACCCGAAAGATCATCGCGTTCTCTCATAATTCGGACCGGAATTCCGATTTGTCTCAATCCATTCCAAGCTCATCCGCGCCCTCATCCGCCGACAGCAACGTTGGTGCCGTCATCGTGGCTGCCGGCAAGGGTTTGCGGCTGGGTAAGGATATTCCCAAACAGTTCCTGAAACTTGGCGGCGTCCCGATTTTACGTCGAACCGTGGAAACCTTTTCTAACCATCCTCGCATCGGCCCGATCGTGGTTGTTCACGGTGCGGATCAGGAAGATATCTGTCGCGAGATTCTGGCGGGAATTGATGGGCTGCTTTTCACAACCGGTGGTGCGAACCGCCGGGCTTCCGTAAGGAATGGCCTTGCCGAATTGGAGCATGTTGCCACTTCTGACATAACGGCGCTGATCCACGATGCTGCCCGGCCCTTCGTCGGTTGGGACGTGATAGACCGTGTGATCGACGCGACCGAAGCCCATGGCGCGGCAATCCCTGCCGTACCTCCGGTCGATTCGGTCAAATCCAGTGGTCCGGAAAATACGATTGCTGGTTCAGTGGATCGGGATAGCCTTAGGATGGCGCAGACACCACAAGGGTTCCGGTTGGGTATCATCTGTGGCGCGCATGATTCGGCTTCCTCAGATTGGGATGCTAGCGACGATGCGGCGCTCGTCGAAGCGGCGGGCGGCACGGTACACGTTGTGACGGGCGATATTGCTAA
>JGI12316J14372_10005002_pt1 | contig 10796 bp, 9 predicted proteins | sample MarCyaLeptolynsp_FD_14372 | JGI IMG/M metagenome (IMG submission 14372) | reverse complement strand
GCCGACAGCGCCGCCATGGTTGCGGCGGCGAAAGCGTCGGGGGCCGCGAATATGGTCGGTTTCAACTATATCCGGACGCCCGCCAGTCAGTTCGCCCGGCAATTGATCCGGTCGGGCAAAATTGGCGAGATCACCTGGTTCCGGGGTGAGCACACAGAGGATTTCTATGCCGCCCCCGATACAGCGGCGACCTGGCGGACCAGTGGAATGGCGAATGGGACAATGGGCGATCTTGCACCGCATATGATCAACGCGGCGCTGGCGCTGATGGGGCCGGTCGCCCGGGTCATGGGCGAAATCGAAACGGTTCACAAGGCCCGCCCGGGCGGTGACGTGACCAATGACGACCACGCCCAGTTGATGTGCCGGTTCGAAAACGGTGCTATGGGGCACATGTATTTCTCGCGCATCGCGACCGGGCGAAAGATGGGGTACGCCTACGAAATCACGGGGACGAAGGGGGCTATCCGGTTTGATCAGGAAGATCAAAACGCACTGTGGCTCTACAGCGCCGATGGTCCGGCTGCAATGCGCGGCTTTCGCAAGATTTTGGCCGGGCCGGCCCATCCCGACTATGAACCCTTTTGCCAGGGCCCTGGTCACGGCACCGGCTATCAGGACCAGATCATTATTGAAGCGCGCGACTTTCTGCAGGCCATAGAGACCGGCGAACCGGTCTGGCCGACCTTCCGGGACGGGCATGAGGTCAACCGTGTGATCGCCGCGACGATCGCCTCGGCCCGAGAAGAAATATGGCGGGACGTGAGTGCGTTTTGAGCAAGGAGAGACGATGAGATGACAATCAGAATCGGGAATGCACCTTGCTCTTGGGGGGTCGAATTTGCCGACGATCCCCGCAATCCCACCTGGCAATCCGTGTTGGAGGACTGTGCCGACGCCGGCTACAGGGGCATCGAACTCGGGCCCGTAGGCTTCATGCCCGAGGATCCGGCAAGACTGGCAGACGCGCTGTCCGAACACGGTCTGGAATTGATTGGTGGAGTCGTTTTTCGGGCGTTTCACGATCCGGACGCCTGGGATGACGTCGTCGACGCATCACATCGCACTGCGCGGGCGCTGAGATCGCATGGAGCGAAGCATCTCGTCCTGATTGACTCGATCTCATCGCGGCGCGCGCCGACGGCGGGTCGCGCCGCCGAAGCCGAGCAGATGGACAGCGCCGAGTGGGCGCACTATCGCAACCGCTTTGCCGAAATAGCCCGGATCGGCACCGAAGAATACGGTTTGACCGTCGGCATTCATGCCCACGCTGCCGGGTTCATGGATTTCGAACCGGAACTGGAGCGGCTCCTCAGCGAGGTTGACGAGCGACTGCTCAAGGTCTGTTTCGACACCGGTCATCATTCCTATGCCGGTTTTGATCCCGTGGGCTTCATGAAACGGAATATGGGCCGGATTTCCTATATGCATTTCAAGGACGTCGATCCCGGGATCAAAGGCGAGGTGATTGCCTCCCGCACCGGTTTCTACGATGCATGCGGTCAGGGCATATTCTGCAATCTGGGCGACGGAGACGTCGACTTTCGCAGCGTGCGCCAGATTTTGCTGGACGCCGGATTCGAGGGCTGGTGCACGGTCGAGCAGGATTGCGACCCGACCCTGGACCCGGATCCCCTGGGCGATGCGCGCAGGAACCGGACCTATCTTGAATCCATCGGTTTCCGATAAGGAGCACCTGCCATGGCGAAACTGAAATGGGGCATGGTCGGCGGCGGTGAAGGCAGCCAGATCGGACCGGCACATCGCCTGGGCGCGCAGGCAGACGGGCTCTTTGAGTTTGCGGCCGCAGCGCTCGACCACCGGCCCGAAACCGGTAAGGAATTCGCCAGACGGCTCGGGGTCCCGGCAGATCGCGCCTACGGAAATTGGGAAGAAATGTTGGCCGGTGAAAGAGCCCGTGAGGACCGGTTGGACCTGGTAACGGTCGCCACGCCGAACGCGACCCATTTTGAGATCACCAAGGCTTTTCTGGAGGCGGGGTTCCATGTCCTTTGCGAGAAGCCGATGACGATGACGGTCGAAGAGGGCGAGGCAGTCGTTCGCGTGGCGATGGGCGTCGGCAGAATATGCGCCGTGAACTATTGTTATTCGGCCTATCCCATGGTTCGTCAGGCACGCGCGATGGTGCGCGCCGGCGAAATCGGCAAGGTGCGACTGGTCAATACGAACTTCAGTCATGGTCACCACGGCGACGCGAAAGATGCCGAAAACCCGCGTGTTCGCTGGCGTTATGATCCCAAAATCGCCGGGATTTCCGGACAGTTTGCGGATTGCGGTATCCACGCCCTGCACATGGCGGGCTTTGTCTGCGATGATGCGGTGGAGACCTTGTCAGCCGACTTCGCGTCAACCATTCCCGGTCGGGCGCTGGAAGACGATGCGATGGTCAATTTCCGGCTGTCCGGCGGAACGGTCGGCAGGCTTTGGACATCGTCAGTGGCCATTGGGCGGCAGCACGGTTTCGATATCCAGGTGTTTGGGGAAACCGGCGGACTTCGCTGGGCATCGGAACAGCCGAACCAATTGATTTACACGCCCGTGAACGGGCGCACACAGATCATCGAAAAGGGGGAGGGCGGATTGCATGAGGATGCACAGCGATTGTCCCGCGTTTCCATCGCGCACCCCGAAGGTTTTCCTCTGGCGGTTGCCAACATCTATTGTGATCTGGCGGACGCCATCCGTGGTGAGACCCGCGACGGATTGCCGGACGCGTCCGAGGGGTTGCGATCGATCGCGGCGGTGCATGCGGCGGTGGCGTCTGCACGGAAGAACGGAGCATGGATGGACGCCCGTCCGCCAATGTTCCGCTGAGTACTTACCTCTCGGGTCCACGGCTGGCCGGCAGCACATCATCCCGGCGCGTCGCAGATCCGGTTGCCCTCAACGCGCCCCGGAGAGAGGTCTCAGGGTTCCGCGTTCGACAACAGAGCAGGGAAAAATCCGCGTCTCGGGACAGCGGTCCGGTTCGCTGAGCATCGCGACCATCAATTCGATCGAAGACGTCACAATCTGGCGGATCGGCTGGTGGATCGTGGTCAGATTGATGTTTTCCCACCGGGACATTTCCATGTCGTTCAATCCGATTATCCCGATGTCGCCGGGGACCGACAGGCCGTGATCCTGAATCGCCGAAAGTGCGCCTATTGACAGAACATCATCGCCGCAGAAATAGGCCTCGGCCGGTTCGCCGGACAGAAGACGCAACATTTCTCGTCGGCCGGCATCGAAGGAATAGGCGTCCGCGAAGGAGTGGGTGAACCTGACGGCGGTATTGCTGGCCATTTCGGAGACAAATCCGGAATATCGGTCCTGGGTCGACGTTGCGGATTCCGGGCCGCCCAGAAAAGCGATGTGATCATAGCCGCGTTCAACAAGCGCGCGGGCCGCCATGCGTCCGCACTCGACGTTGTCGATCCCGACCACATGCACAAACGGAGTAGCGGAATAACGACCGAAGGAATGAACCACGGGAACGCCGGCATCGCGAAACGCCTTGGCAAAAGCCGGCGGCAGCGTCGATGACGCGACAACGACCCCGTCGACCGAATATTGGCGCAGCATGCGAACCGAATTTGCCGGATCGGTCTCGTCGGACAAGTTGACCAGCAAGGGCCGCAACCCGCGATCCTGCAGCGCTCTGGTAAACAGGTCGAAAACTTCGAGAAATATCGGGTTGTGGAAGTTGTTGGAGACCAGCCCGATCAGTTTGGTCCGCCCTGTTGTCAGCGACGAGGCGAGGGCGTTTGGGCTGTATCCCAGTTCGCGTGCCGCCTTCTCGACCTTGCGGCGCATCTTGTCTGAAACGGATGCTCCGTCCGTAAAGGAGCGCGATACCGCCGACCGCGACACCCCGGCGCGTTCTGCAACCTCTTTCAAAGTCACGACCATGAATGTCTTGTCCCCAACTGCCCGCGCAAGGTTTTCTAACCGGTTTCTTCCGCCAACGCAGTATGAAACTCTCGCATATAAATTGCAACCGGTTGCAAAAAATGCATCACTATGCTTAAACTTTTACCGGTGTGTGGCGATGCTCATCACATCCCAAGCAAAAAGTTCGGTGAACCTGGGAGGAAATCATGATTTCACTGATGAAAAGACTGGCGCTGGCCACGGCGATCGTTGCCGCGCCGCTTCTGGCCGCGACGGGTGCTTCGGCGGAAGGCGAGAAGTACATTCTCGTCAGCCATGCGCCAGACAGTGACAGTTGGTGGAACACGATCAAAAACGGCATTGCGCTTGCCAGCGAACAGATGGGCGTCGAGGTCGAATATCGCAATCCTCCCACCGGCGACATTGCCGACATGGCACGGATCATCGAACAGGCCGCCGCCTCGGGGCCGCATGGCATCATCACAACCCTGGCCGACTACGACGTGCTGAAAGGGCCGATTTCAGCGGCCGTGGATTCCGGCGTCGACGTCATCATCATGAACACCGGAACTCCAGAACAGGCCCGCGAACTTGGTGCGCTGATGTATGTCGGACAGCCTGAATATGATGCCGGGCTCGCCGCCGGGCAACGGGCAAAAAGCGACGGTGTGACATCATTCCTATGTGTGAATCATGCAATTCAACAACCAACCGTCGGCGACCGTTGCCGAGGATTTGCCGACGGTCTGGGTGTGGATCTGGGCGACTCAATGCTGGACAGCGGCACCGACCCCTCGGAAATCAAGAACAAGGTTCTGGCCTATCTTGCCGCCAATCCCAAAACCGATGGCATCCTCACGCTGGGGCCGGTTTCCGCCGATCCGACCAAGGCTGCGCTGGAGGAAAACGGTCTGGCCGGCGACATCTATTTCGGCACATTCGATCTTGGCGACGAGATCGTAAAGGGCATCAAGGACGGCACCATCCAATGGGGGATCGATCAGCAACCGTTTCTGCAGGCCTATCTACCGGTTGTGATCATGACCAACTATCACCGGTACGGTGTTTTGCCAGGCAACAACATTAATTCGGGTCCCGGCTTTGTTACGAAGGACGGGTTGACGCTGGTGGAGAAGTACGCCGGCGAATACCGCTGACCTGAACCGGCGAGGGCGGCCTGTGCGGACCGGTCGTCCTCTGTCCCGGAGCTTTCCTGTTGAGACGAAACCGTTTGAACAGACAAGAACAGCGGAATGGAGGGAATAAGGCAATTTCACCGTTACCGTGAATTCTTGAAAAGCTCTTGCGATCAAAATCCATCTTGCGAGGGCCGATTATGTCAGAGTCATCCCCACAGGGTCCGGCAGTCGACGAACGCATCAAACAGCGGTCGCGTTTCCGTGAAGCGCTAATCCGCCCCGAACTTGGCGGAATAGTCGGTACCGCCATGGTCTTCGCCATGTTTTTGCTGTTTGCGTTCGATTCCGGAATGTTCAGCTCCCGCGGCATCATGAACTGGAGCCAGGTTTCGGCGCAGTTCATGATCATAGCCGTGGGTGCCTGCCTGCTTATGATTGCGGGAGAATTCGATCTGTCCGTCGGCTCGATGATCGGTTTTGCCGGCATGATGATCGCGATTTTCTCCGTCACGCTCGGCTGGCCGGTTTGGATGTCCATCATTGTGACCTTTGCAATGTGTATCGTCATCGGAGCGGTCAATGGTTACATCGTCATCCGCACCGGGCTTCCGAGTTTCATAGTGACGCTGGCCTTTCTGTTTATCCTGCGCGGGTTCACCATCTATCTGCCGCAGACCATAGAACGGAAAACCATCATCGGAGGCATCAAGGATGTCGCGGAAGGGGACTGGCTGGCGCCGATCTTTGGCGGGAAGATCCTGACCGGTCTTTTCCAGTGGCTGGCCGATGCCGGTCTTATTGCCACCTTCGAACGCGGTTCGCGCATCGGTCAGCCGGTTGTCGACGGCGTTCCGATGCTGATCGTCTGGGCCATCGTCCTTGTGATTTTCGGACATATCCTTCTGACCCGCACCCGGTTCGGAAACTGGATTTTCGCGTCGGGCGGCGACGCGGAATCGGCGCGCAATTCGGGCGTTCCGGTAAACCGGGTCAAGATCCTGATGTTCATGTTCACGGCCTTTTGCGCCTGCATCTTCGCCACATGCCAGGTCATGGAATTCGGGTCCGCCGGGGCGGATCGCGGGCTTCTCAAGGAATTCGAGGCGATTATCGCGGTGGTGATCGGAGGCGCTTTGCTGACCGGCGGCTACGGGTCCGTCATCGGCGCCGCCCTTGGGGCTCTGATCTTTGGCGTTGTGCAGCAGGGCCTGTTCTTTGCCGGCGTGGAAAGTTCGCTGTTCCGGGTCTTTCTCGGTGTGATCCTGCTGTTTGCGGTGATCCTCAACACCTATATCCGCCGCCTGATTACGGGGGAAAGATAAGATGACGTCCGTGACGTCCGACCAGGCGCCTATCATTGAAATGAAGAACATCGAGAAACATTTCGGGTCGGTTATCGCGCTTGCCGGCGTATCGGTCGATGTGTTTCCAGGAGAGTGCCACTGCCTTCTCGGCGACAATGGCGCCGGTAAATCGACTTTTATCAAAACCATGTCGGGTGTTCACAAGGCGACGAAAGGCGAAATCTTCTTTGAAGGCCAACCGATGCAATTCGCCGATCCGCGTGATGCGATTGCCGCGGGGATTGCGACCGTCCACCAGCACCTGGCCATGATCCCGCTGATGTCGGTCAGCCGCAATTTTTTCATGGGCAATGAGCCGTTGCGCAAGATCGGGCCGCTGAGATTCTTCGATCACGACTTGGCCAATCGCGTGACGATGGAAGAGATGCGCAAGATGGGGATCAACCTGCGCGGACCAGATCAGGCTGTCGGCACCCTGTCCGGCGGTGAACGTCAGACGGTCGCGATTGCCCGTGCGGTCTATTTCGGCGCCAAGGTCCTGATCCTCGATGAGCCGACGTCGGCGCTCGGCGTTCGCCAGACCGCAAATGTCCTGGCCACGATCGACAAGGTGCGCAAACAGGGCATCGGCGTCGTGTTCATCACCCACAATGTTCGCCACGCGATGGCCGTTGGCGATCGTTTCACCGTGCTCAACCGCGGCAAGACGCTGGGCACCGCGCAACGCGGCGAAATCACGCCGGACGAGTTGCAGGATCTGATGGCCGGTGGACAGGAAATGGTTGCGCTGGAGGTCAGTTTGGGCGGAACGGTCTGACAGTCATCGGCGGACCATTGCCGATCCAGCGCCGACCCATGGGAGTCAACGTCGCAGACATTGACGGCACGGCCTCTTGCCCGCTGGATGTNCAGAGTTTAAGGCAAATTTTGATCGCGGGACGGCAACCCGTGGCAGGTCGGTATTTCATCTGCCGTTTGGGTCATTGGTGGTCTCCGNCCGGACGGACTTCACAAAGGTCAATTGGGGACCGAAAACCGCAGCGACATGCAGGACAGGCCACCGTCGACCTTTGCCGCTTCGCCGGTCGACAGGTCGACGACCTTGTAACCCCTTGCGATCAACAGGTCATGGGTGCGCGGATAGCCTGAACTGATAAAGACAGTGTCGTTGAAACGGATCAGATTGGCGACGGCTTCCTCGCCGTCCGGCGCTTCGATGACCCGATAGCCGGTAAAACATCCCGTTGCCGCCAGGGCTTTGGTTGCAAAAATCGTTTCCGTATCGAGCAATCCGCACTCGGTCTTGAAATGCAGGATTTCCGGCGGCGTGTTCACTTGCCTTAGCGTGTAACCGAGCGACGCCAGGATCGGCTCCAGTGCCGCACATCCCTCAGCGTCTGTTCTGGCCGAAAGTCCGACAAATGCTTCATGGTCGGTGACGAGAATGTCGCCGCCATCGACAAAACCGTCACCATCGAGATCGATGACATCGCCGATTGCAGCTTCGAGCGCCGGGCGAAGGGCGGCCGTTTCGCCAAACCGGGACGGCGCTCCGGGGCGAAGTGCAATGGCTTTGCCGCCGACACAAAGGGCGGCATCCTCGACGAAAACGGAATCGGGAAAGGCCTCCAGCGGCTCCAGGACTGTCACCTCGGCCCCTGTTTCGCGCAGGGCCTCTACATAGGCTTCATGCTCGGCGAGGAACGTCGCGGGATCGGGATCGCCGGAATCCGCAGCGCGCAAACCCCGGGCGATGCTGTACGCGGGCGTGCGGGAGATGGCGTGGGTAAAGCGGTAGGAACGACCGTCGGTCATGAGGGATTTCCGATAAAGAAGGCAGGGAAACGGGCTGACGTACCGCACTGTTAGACCAGGACGATGCCGGGGTTCAAGCCCGGTCACGGGTTGATGGACCGATGCCGGAATTGGAGCGCTGGTTGGCGACGGGCAATCTGGTTCTGGTTGGCGTGTAAAGCTTCTTGTAAGTGCCGTGCCCCGTCCGCAAACCCTAAAGCGGATCGTCTCTGACCGGCCGACCGCCGATTGGGATCTGTTTCGGAAATTGGACCTCCCAAGATTTCAGAAATTGGCCCTTTTGATCAAGCCAATATTCGCCCATTCAGACGATTGCGATACAGGAGAGTGCGAAAAATGGCCCAAATATTGGATCCGCAACCCGTCGGCCCTTCGGTTCCGGATTGGACTCCACCGGCGAGACCTTCCAGAACGCCCATTGAAGGCATTTATGTCCGCATTGAACCGCTCTCTGTGAAAGAGCATGGCGATGAACTGTTCGAGGCGTTTTCGAAGGATCCGGAGGGGCGCAACTGGACCTATCGTTCCGATGGCCCATTTGCCGGCCGGGATGATTTCCTGGCATGGCTTGTGTCTATTGAAAAGGACGAGACCCGGATATTTTTTGCCTACCGCGATCTTGCAACCGGCACGGCTGAGGGTATGGGCGCTTTCATGGCCATTGCGCCTGCGAGCGGGTCGATGGAAGTCGGCTTCATCATGTTTTCTCCACAGATGCAGCGGACACGGGCTGCGACCGAGGCAATGTATCTGAAGATGAAATGGGCGTTCGAGGCCGGTTATCGACGCTATGAGTGGACCTGCCACTCCATGAATGCCGCCTCAATGGCGGCAGCTCTGCGCTTCGGTTTCAGTTTCGAGGCCGTGTTCAGGAAGGCCACTGTCAACAAGGGGCGTAATCGCAGCACGTCGATCTTCGCCTGTCTCGACAGCGAATGGCCGGGTCTGAAGGCCGCATTCGAAACCTGGTTGCAACCGTCGAATTTCTCGGCGGATGGCCGGCAAAAGTCCAGCCTCAGCAACCTGACCAGGCCCTTGCTCCGGCCTATGGAAACACCATTGCCCGACCCTGAAACGTCTCCCTACAGGAACCGGTTCGGGCAGCCGCTTGGGCCCGCTGTCGCGAACTGGGTTGCACCGCCGCGGCCCGAGCGCCGCACACTGGCCGGAACGTATTGTTCGCTTGAACCTCTCGACCGCCGCCATGGCCGAGAGCTTTTCGCGGCACTCAGCGCCGACCGCGAGGGACGCACGTGGACCTATATGCCAAACGGGCCGTTCGATGATTATGAGAGTTATGACGTCTGGCTGCAGGATGCCGCCGCATCGCCGGACCCGCTGCAATTTGCGATTGTTGTCGACGGCAAGCCCCTGGGAACGGCCAGTTTCCTGCGCATCAATCCCGCATCCGGTTCGATCGAAGTCGGTTACATAACCTATTCACCGGCCCTGCAGCGAACGCGGGCCGCGACCGAAACCATGTATCTGATGATGAAATGGGCGTTTGATGCGGGATATCGTCGTTATGAATGGAAATGCAACGCGCTCAACGCCCCCTCGTGTGCTGCTGCGCGGAGGCTGGGTTTCACCTATGAGGGGACCTTCCGGCAAATGATGGTGGTCAAGGGGCACAATCGCGACAGCGCCTGGTTCTCGATCACTGATGCCGAGTGGCCTGCCATTCGTGAAGCCATGGAGAGCTGGCTGGCGCCGGAAAACTTCGATGGGGACGGCAACCAGAGACTGTCTCTAAGCGATTTGACTGCTCAGCGGGTATCGCCGACATAGGCACCATGCAATCGACCGGCCACTGGCGTCGGCAAATGAAATGCGGCTGATCTGTTCTCCAGGGCGGCTGCGGGAAAGGATGTAAATGGTACAAACTCGCGGATTGAATCATCTCGGGCTCGCCGTTGCGGATCTTGACCGGACAACGGCATTCTTCACCGACCTGCTTGGCTGGGAAGAATCCGGGCGCGATCCATCCTATCCCCGCACCGCCGTCTCCGACGGAGCGGTGCGCCTGACATTGTGGCAGGTCGACAGGGAACTCGAGAACGAGGCCTTCGATCGTCGCAAGAATATCGGCCTTCATCATCTGGCGCTTGAAGTGCCGACCGAAGCCGACCTCAATGCGGTTGCGGAGAAGCTGCAGCAGGCGGAGGGGGTCGAGATTGAATTCATGCCGGAACTTGTTGGTGCCGGACCACGCCGGCACATGATGTGTTATGAACCGGGAGGGATCCGGGTGGAATTCATCTGGCCGGGAAAATAGTCCAGCCAAGAAATGAGCATCGATGTCCTGCCGCGTCCTGTCGAAATGGAAGCTGCGGCCGCATCAGGCAGTCCGATGCGCAATTCGCAGGGTCTCCAAACCGGTTTGGTGTTGACGGCTTCCCAGGCCGCAACGGCGTCGTACCGAGTCCGCGGCTGCGGAGAGCCGATGGCTCGCGATTGGCGTCTGCGATCCTACAATGTTTCGCATCGGTAAAAATGCCAATCATTGATTGATGCACAACCAATCGGGCACGCGTCCTGTCGCAACGGTTTCTGGTCATTCCTGTCCAGTATGTCGGAATCGCGATAGTCGCGTGCCGGAATAGGGTTGTCGATGGGTATTTCAGATGCAAGTATGCCGTCACAG
>JGI12316J14372_10004986_pt1 | contig 10834 bp, 10 predicted proteins | sample MarCyaLeptolynsp_FD_14372 | JGI IMG/M metagenome (IMG submission 14372) | reverse complement strand
ATGTCGAGCCGCTGCATTGGCTTGCCGATGAGCCGCCATTGCGACGGGTCGCGCAATTCGACCGCTGCCACCGGTGCGATGCCGGCCGCATCGGCCGCCAGTTCGGTGTATTTGAGTTCGGTTCCGTCGGGCAGTTGCACCGCGCCATCGGCGGTTTGAAGCTGGTCGACCGGCACGCCCGTGCGTTGCGAGGCGGCCAGTTTCAGCGTTTCGCGCGCAGTGGCGCCCGCCCGGCGCAGCTTGTCGAAACTGTCGGGCATGGCGGTCGAGCCGCCCGTGCCCTGAAGGCCCAGCAGCTTCATCACGCCGCCCATAATGCCGCGCGTCGTCTCGGCCGGAAAGCTTTCGTCGGTGGCCATGAACGGTACGCCCTCATCGGCCATGGCCGTGTTCCAGTAGGCCGGGCTCGGATCACCGAAGCTGATCTCGAACTGTCCAAACTCGACATCGAGCTCTTCGGCAATGAGCGCCGCCTGGGCCGAGGCAACGCCCTGACCCTTGTCGGCGTGCGGGGTGATCAGCGTGATCTTGTCGCTGTCGATCAGTACCCAGGGATTGAAAGTCGCCGCCCCATCGGGAAGTTCGGCGGCAAGCGGATTGTCGTAAGGGCGGCGAACCATATAGGTGCCGAAGGCGACGCCCCCCATGATCGCAGCGGATCCGATGAGGAATGTACGTCGGGCGATTGTGCGTGCGCGTCCCATGGCTCAAGCCTCCCGCAGTTTGGCTGCAGCGGACTTGATCGCCGCGCGGATGCGCGGATAGGTGCCGCAGCGGCACAAATTGCCGCTCATCACGAGATCGATGTCCTCGTCCGTCGGCTCGGGATTGAATTCGAGCAACGAGGCGGCCTGCATGATCTGGCCCGACTGGCAATAACCGCATTGCGCGACCTGGTGTTCGACCCATGCTTCCTGAACCGCATGCAGCGAATCGGGCGTGCCCAATCCCTCGATCGTCGTGATCTCGGCGCCGTCTGCAGAGGCAGCCGCAACCTGGCAGCTCCGCACGGCAAAGCCGTCCATATGCACCGTGCAGGCGCCGCACTGGGCAACGCCGCATCCATATTTGACGCCGGTGACGCCGAGTTCATCGCGCAGAACCCACAGTAGCGGCATGTCGTCTTCGACATCCACCTCGTGGGCCTGGCCGTTGACGGTGAGTTGCATGGCGGTCTCCGCAAGCATGATTGGACATTGAGACGATTAGACGCTAAACGTCATTATGTCTAATTTGACAATGAAACGCAAGCGGGGAAAAACCCCCTGAGATGACCGAGCGGAACACCAGGATACTCGCAGCGGCCGAAAGCGTTTTCGCACGCTACGGTGTCGGCAAGACGACGATGAACGATATCGCGCGCGAGGCGGGCGTGGCGCGCCAGACGCTGTACAATCGCTATCCGGGCAAGGACGAGGTCGTGCGCGCCGTCGTGCAGAACTCCTTCGAACAGACCTTCAGGCAGGTCTCGGACGCCTGGCAGGCCGCGTGCACGCTGGAAGACAAGTTGGACAGGTTCTTCGAACTCGGCCCGCTGGCCTGGTACGACGCGGTGGAATCATCACCGGATGCCGCCGAGTTCCTCGAAGGTGTCCACATCGTCGCCAAGGAAGAAATGGAGCGGGCCGGCCGGCGCGGCGCTGAGGCATTCAGCGACATGCTGCGCGAACATGCCCCCGGTTTGGCAAAGGCTCCCGGCGGGATCGATGCGATTGCCGAGTTCATCTATTCGACCGCGATCAACGCCAAGAAGAATGCCGGGAACAGACAGGTCCTCGAACAAAGGCTTGCGGTTCTCAAGGCGTCGGTTCTGGCCATGGTCGCCGCCGCTACGTGAACCGGACGCCAGTCGACCCAGCGACTAGACCGAGACCGCTTCGACCAGCGCGTCGCGAGACACCGCGTCACGATCGCCGGCCAGCGAGACCGCGCCGCGCTTCATGACGACGAACTCGTCCGCCAGCCCATAGGCGAAGTCGAAATACTGCTCGACGAGCACGATCGCCATCTGGCCCTGGTCGCGCAGATAGTCGATCACCTTGCCGATCTGTTTGATGATGTTGGGCTGGATGCCCTCGGTCGGCTCGTCAAGCAGCAACAGCTTGGGCCGCGTCACCAGCGCCCGGCCGATGCTGAGTTGCTGCTGCTGGCCGCCGGACAAATCGCCGCCGCGCCGCCCGTCCATCTTCCGGAGCACGGGAAACAGCTCATAGATCTCGTCGGGCACCGCGCGCTCGCCGCGCGGCAGCGTCGCAAAACCCGTCTCGAGATTTTCGCGCACGGTCAAAAGCGGAAAGATATCGCGTCCCTGCGGCACATAGCCGACGCCCTTGGCGGCAAGCACATGCGCCGGCACTTTGCCGATTGCCTCGCCGTCAAGCGACAGCGCACCGCCCGAGCGCGGATGAACACCGGCAATCGCTTTCAGAAGGCTCGTCTTGCCGACACCATTGGTACCCATCACGCAGGTGACGCGGCCCGTTTCAGCGGACAGCGAGACGCCGTTGAGGATTTGCGATTGGCCGTAGTGCAGGGTCAGGTCGGAAACAGAGAGCATCGGTTCAGCGTCCCAGATAGACGTCGATCACGTCCTGATTGGCGGTCACATGGTCGATCGAGCCTTCGGCCAGCACTGATCCCTCGTGCAGCACCGTAACCTTGCATTCGAGCCGCCGCACGAACTCCATATCGTGCTCGACGACGACCACGGCGCGGGTTTCGGCGGCGCGCTTGAGAAGATCGGTCGTGTGCTCGCGCTCGCCCAGCGTCATGCCGGCGGCGGGTTCATCGACCAAGAGAAGCTTGGGGTCCTGCGCCAGCAGCATGCCGATTTCGAGCCATTGCTTCTGGCCGTGCGCCAGCTCGCCTGCCGAACGGTCGAGCTGATCAGCCAGGCCAACTTCCTCGGCCAGTTCCCGGACCCGGTCGATATCGGCCCTGCCGGCGCGCCATGCCATCACACCGAACGGTCGTCGGTCGTTCTTCAGCGCCATCATCAGATTGTCGCGGACGCTTTGCTGCTCGAAGACCGTCGGCCGCTGAAACTTGCGGCCGATGCCGGCACGGGCGATTTCGCTTTCGCTCATCCGCAGAAGGCTGCGCGGCGGTTCGCCATAGTCGACGCGGCCCTCGTCCGGCCGTGTCTTGCCGGTGACGATATCCATGAAGGTGGTCTTGCCCGCGCCATTGGGGCCGATGATGGCGCGCAGTTCGGTAGCGCCGATCTCAAACGACAGATCGTTGATCGCCTTGAAACCGTCGAACGTCACCGAGACGCCGGCCACTTCGAGAAGGCTGCTCATGTGGCCTCGCTTGCCTTTTCGGCCGAGTTGGTGGCGGCGGTCGGCGGAGCGATTGCCTGCCGGTTCCGCACCAGCGCATCGACCAGACCGCCAAGGCCCTTTGGCGCAAACAGTGTCACCAGAACGAAACCGAAGCCGAGCAGCACCAACCACCAGTCGACCCATTCGATGGTATAAAAACCGAGCGGAATGTCCGGCACCTGGCCGGATGTGAACCAGGTGGAGACGAGCGAGACGAGCGCCGCGCCGATCACCGCGCCATAGAGCCGTCCGCGCCCGCCTATAGCCACCCAGACGGCCAGATAGATCGAGGCGATCGGTGCGATCTCCGCCGGGTTGATGATGCCCGCCTGGGGGTAATAGAGCGCGCCGGCAATGCCCGCGATCACCGCCGTTACCGTGAAGACGACCAGCTTGTAGGCCTCGACATTATAGCCAAGGAACCGCACGCGCGCCTCATCATCACGGATGCCGCGAACGACATTGCCGAACTTGCCCGACACCATCCAGGCGGCGAACAGATAGCCAGCGCCGAGCGCAAAAGCCGACGCCCACAGGAACCAGATCGAAATGACGTCCTGCGAGATGCCTTCGGCGCCCGGGATGTTCTGCAGGCCCGACAGGCCATTGTTGCCGCGCAGGCCGGAATCGTTCTGGAACAGATAGAGCGACAAGGCGAGCGTCATCGCCTGGGTCAGGATCGACAGATAGACGCCGGTGACCCGGCTGCGGAATGCCAGCCAGCCGAACACCAGTGCCAGAAGGCCGGGAACCAGAACGACCAGCGCAAGCTGGACTATCAAACTGTCGGCAAACATCCAGATGGCTGGGATCTCCGATCCGCCGACTACGCCGAAGATCTGCGATCCGATCGCCTCGCGCACTTCTTCCGGCGTCGGCGGCAATTGCGCCGCACCAAGCTGCTCGACGACGATGCCCTTGGTGCGCTCATACATGAGCCACATGCCGATCATGTAGCCGCCAAGGCCGAAAAAGGCGAAATGGCCCAGCGACAGGATTCCGCAATAGCCCCACACCAGATCCATCGCGATCGCGATCAGGCACAGGCAAAGCGTCTTGCCGAGCGTCTTGACGAAGCTGGTTGAGATCAGGCCGATGCCGAAGCCTTCCGAGAGCACCGTCGCGCCAAGCGTGAACAGCGCTAAAAGCGCGATGAAGACCATCACGGACGGATGCCTGACGAGGAATGTGCGCTGCACCGGTCAGTCCCCCGCCGCGCGGCCTTTGAGGGCGAAGATGCCCTTCGGCCGGAACTGGATGAAGATGATGATGAAGATGATCATGTAGGTCTGCGCGGCCAGCGTGTTGGCCGGGTTGAACCATTCGATGATCTTCTGCAGCGAGCCGATCATGCCGGCGCCGGCCAGCGTGCCCCAGATGTTGCCGACCCCGCCGACCACCACGGTCATGAAGCTCTGGACAATATAGGAGGCGCCCAGTTCTGAGGTGACCTGCGCGTAAAGGCCGATGGCGACACCGGCAATGCCGGCAATGCCCGAGCCGAGCCCGAAGGTGAGCATGTTCACCCGGTCGGGGCTGATGCCCATCGAGGCGGCCATGCGCGCATTTTGCGTCACAGCGCGCACTTCGAGCCCGAGCCGCGTCCGGTTCAGGATGAACCACAAAAGGACGAAGAAGATGACCGCGAGGGCAAAGATCGCGATCCTGATGTAGCTGATCGAGACCACATCGTTGAGCGACCAGGCCCCGTCCAGCCAGCCCGGCGCGGTCAGCGGCCGAGCCTGGGTGCCGAAGATGTTCTTGGCAAGCTGCTGCAGCGCGATCGAGATCCCGAAAGTCGCCAGAAGCGTCTCCAGCGGGCGGTGCATCAGATGGCGGATGACGAGCCGCTCGAGCGCGACGCCGGCGAGGAACGCGATCGCAAAGGCCAACGGCAGCGCGATGACGATCGAGGCGGTGTAATTGGGCACGAATTGTTGGACGACGAAGCCCGTATAGGCGCCGATCATGATGAACTCGCCATGCGCCATGTTGATGACGCCCATCACGCCGAAGGTGATGGCAAGCCCGATGGCGGCGAGAAAGTAGATCGAGGCCAGAGACAGCCCGTCGAGGCCCAGATCCACCACGCGGTAGGCGCCGACGCGGCTTTCGATGGCGCCGAGCGTCTGCACCGCCGCCGCGGTGACCAGCTGCGACGGCTCATTGTAGGTCTCAAAGAAGACGTGACCTGCGACCGCCGCCGTGCGCTCCTCGGACGTTATTGCCGGCGGCACGATGCCCGCTTCAGCAAGGGTGGCATAGGCCGCATCGCGCGCCGCATTGGTGTCGAGCGTCATGACATCGATGCCGGCCACCGTGCCATTGTCGATGTTGGCGATCAGTGTCGCATCCCGGGCGTCGGCGTCGACCAAGTCAGGCGCCAGATCGGCATCGACAAGCATGTCGTAGGCATCGTCGATTGCGATGTCACGGCCCGGCTCCAGAACACGGGCGATGTTGGCGTTGTCCGGCAGAACTTTGGCGGCGCGCAGGCGTGTCGACAGCAAAGGATTGAGCGTGGCGCGGACATCGACGGCGATGTCGCCGGAAAATCTCTCGATTGCGGCGACGCGGGCGGCTTCGTCCTCGTCGAAGGAGATGGTGAGCAGCCGTTCGAGCCGCTTCTTGCGCACCAGCAGCGCCGGATCGGTCTCGTTTTCGATCGATGCGCGCAGGGCCGTCAGATGCGAGGCCTCCGGGTCACGCTCGATGGAGGTCAGGCCGGCGGCGCGACGTACGGGATCGGGATCGGAGAGCTGGAACTGAACCAAGGCCGTTGCGATGACGCCGCGCACCCCGCTGTTGGGGCGAAGCTGACTCATCTCGTCTTCGGGGACTTCGCCGACGATCCCGCCCGTATCGATGTCGATCAACCTCATTGGGTCTGCGTCTTCGTCCTCGACCAGGAAGAACAGCCCGTCCGCATCACGCTGATAGACAACCCGGTTGCGCCAGCGTTCGAGAAACAGCGGAACGCGCTCGCTGCCGGTTGCGATGATCGCATCGAGCACCGGCTGGACCGTGCGTCGCGATGCCCGCTCAATGTCGGCGCGATTGTCCTGCAAGACGCCCTGCATTGGGCCGGTCTGCGCATAAGACGGGCCGATCGCGCCAAGGCACGCAATCGCCAAGACCAGAATGAGCCTGAGCATGATCAGCCCGATACCCCGATAGGTGTGCCGGAAGGGCCAAAGGCCCCTCCGGACGCTATTGCGACGTCAGATCAGTAGTTGGATTCGATCTGCACGCAGGTCTCGGTTTCGGTGTTGAACATGCCGCACTCCAACTCCTGCCAGTTGGAGACGAGCACCGCGCTTTCCGCAAGGAAGTCGGTCCAGGCGTCGCCGGGCACTTCCTCGGTCTGGCTGATGATGTCGAACTGGCCATCCTCGGTGATCTCGCCGATCAGCACCGGCTTGGTCAGGTGATGGTTGGGCAGCATGGTCGCCATGCCGCCCGTCAGGTTGGGGAATTCCTGGCCCCACATGGCTTCGCGTACGGCGTCGACATCGGTGGTGCCGGCCTCGGTGACCGCGTTCACCCACATGTTGAAGCCGATATAGTGCGCTTCCATCGGATCGTTGGTCACCCGTTCCTCGCCCATCCGCGCCTTCCAGGCGGCGACGAACTCGGAATTGGTGTCGGTGTCGGCGGACTGGNNGNNNTNACCATGCAGCCAGATGGCCGACCAGGTCCGTCGTATCGAGTCCCGACAGCTCTTCCTCGCCAACCGAGAAGGCGACCACCGGAATGTCGTCGGCGGAGATGCCCGCCGCTGCCAGTTCCTTGTAGAAGCCGACATTGGCATCGCCATTGATGGTCGAGATCACGCCGACCTTCTTGCCATCGGCGCCGAGCGCCACGACATCGGCGACGATCGACGACCAGTCCGAATGGCCGAACGGCGTGTAGTTGACGAAGATGTCTTCCTCGGCGATGCCATTGTCTTTCAGATATTGCTCGAGAATGCGGTTGGTCGTGCGCGGATAGACATAGTCCGTGCCCAAAAGCGCGAACTTCTCGACGCCCAACTCCTCAAGGAAATAGTCGGTGGCCGGAATCGCCTGCTGGTTGGGCGCAGCGCCGGTGTAGAAGACGTTCTTCGAGCTTTCCTCACCCTCATACTGGACCGGGTAGAACATCAGCCCGTTCAGCTCTTCGAGCACCGGCAGCGCCGCCTTACGGCTGACCGATGTCCACGATCCGAAGATCACATCGACTTCCTCGACGGTGAGCAGTTCGCGGGCCTTTTCGGCGAACAGCGGCCAGTCGGACGCCGGATCGACGACGACCGCTTCAAGCTGTCGGCCCAGAAGGCCGCCTTTTTCGTTCTGCTCGTCGACAAGCATCTCGACGGTGTCTTTCAGCGTGGTCTCGGAGATCGCCATCGTTCCCGACAGCGAATGCAGGACGCCGACCTTGATCGGTCCGTCCTCGGCCTGGGCGGCACCGATCAGTGCGGTGGTTGCGAGAAGGCATGAGCCGAGCAGCAGCCGGCTTTGTTTGGCGGTTGTGATCATCATTGACGCTCCGTGCGATGAATCTGACCCCGGCATCGAAGCAACAGCCGTGCCAGTTGGCGGAAGATGGCGGTCGGGCCTTGATTCCCGGCGCGAGTCGCATTCAGCCTTTCGGATTCTGGACGCCCGTTCCCGGTCCGACGGAAATGCCCGAATGCCTAAATGATGATCAGTTTTTTTGCGCCGCACAAAAAACGGACATGTGCAGGCGCAGCAACCCAGCGCGTTCTTTGCATTGGGCAATTCGTGTTCCGCGTTGAGGGGTCGGATGATGGTCCCTTGCAGGACGCAGTCAAACGACCGCGTACCGTAGACTGGAACGCGGCCATCTGGTCAGGCGGTATCAATTGGGCGAAGTGTATCGTGGCGTGATCAGCAGCCGCCTCCACCGCCGCCATGGCCGCCTTCAGAGTAGAACTCGCCTCCCGTGCCATCGAGCATTCGTTCCATGGCTGCGGTTGCCGCGTGCTGCCTGCGGGGCTCCGCATAACAGTTGCTTTCCCCGGTCGGGGGCAAGAACCGACGCCGCGGAGGGGAGTTGGCGTCCTCGCGATTGGCGGCTGCTTCCGCCGCGCCACTGGCCAGATCGAAGGCGGCGGCGTTGACCGCTTCCTCCCTGACAGAAAGCCGGCTGTCCACCATGTTGGCGCATCCGGTGAGCATCGCGGCCGATGCGAGGAAAAAGGCCGCGCCGATCCGGGAGTACAGTTTGATAGTCTTGTTTATGCGATCGTTCATGCCGAAGCCCTCCTTGGCATTGCGTTCAAAGGTCGGTGATTCAGTCCGCATTGGACGCGGCCGCCAGCGTCGACCATGCGGTGGCTTTTGGCCGGCTGGCCGAATCTGAGACCCCGCAAGGTTGCGCAACCGCGTGCGCGGGTTTGCGTATGTTTTCTGGGGCGGGACGCCGATCAGGCAGGGATCGTATCGTTGTGAGCGATAAGGCTTTTCGACCGGGTGAAGCATAGCGGGGGACCGGCGAGCGGACCCCATGCTGCCGCTGTTGAGCTGGCGCCGAGCCCACCGTCCGAACTTCGTTCAGCAGCCACCTCCGCCGCCGCCATCGCCGCCTTCCGAATAGTACTCGCCGCCCACGCCATCGAGCATGCGTTCCATGGCAACGGTGGCCGCGTGCCGCCTGCGGGGCTCCGCATAGCAGTTGCTCTCGCCGATATCCTGCAAGAAACGGCTCCGTCCCGTGCGCCGACGCCGCTCTTCGGCTGCGATCTCCTCGCGTTCTTCGGCATCCTTTATCGCTCCGATCGCCACTCTTTGACCGGCAATGATTGCCGCTTCCTCCGCCACGCTGGGCTCGCCGGTTTGCGTCAAAGAACAGCCGCTGATCAGCGGCGCGGACGCAAACAGGCAAATCGCACCGATACGCACAATACCCCCGGGGACCTTTGTTGAGTGATGACGCATGCCATAGCCTCCTCTGCGTTGCGTCAGGCGGTGGGTGCAAACTCGATGAGACCGGGATGGCCGCAGACCCTGACGATGGGTCCGAGCCTAGTCGGGTGGGTTGCCGGCGGAATCGGCAAAGCTGCGTAATTGGGTACGCAGTGCTACGTATGGTGCGCTCGGGACTGCATGGCTACTCTGTCGGGGGAGGGAACATGTCGATGACAAGCATGGCGCGAAAATCGGCCGGCCATCGCTTTTATTCCCGCAGGGCCGTGTTGCTGGGAACGGCGATAGGCTTGGCCTTCATCGCCGCAATGTTCGCTGCATCAATGCTCCCTCAGGACCAACACATCGTCGCCGCGCGCGTGTTGCCTTTGCCGGCCCTGGACACGGGCGCGGCAGCTTGCGGAACCGAGATGGACGAGCACAGCGTCAAAAGCGATGGCCAGATCAGGTTACTGCCCGGCAATGGGCGGCAACATTTCCTCGTATCGGCCCCGTCGGACTTGTCCGATGGCGTGCTGATCATCCGATCAATGGTCGACCAGGCTGAGCTTTACCGATGCGTGGGAACCGATCTGATCGACACGGGAATGCGCGTCGGCGACACGCTGCCGTTTTCAGAGCGGCCACTGGCGTTGCACAGGCTGGCTTTTCCGCTCGGACCAATTGCGCCGGATGACCGTCTTCTCATCGTCATCACTCAGAACAGCTTCATTTCCACGCATATCGAATTGAATGAGTACCGTTCGTTCCTCTCAGGCGCACAAAGGGAACTGACGCTCGCGCTGTTTCTGTTCGGCGCAATCTCCGCCTTGGTCGTCTACAATCTGGTGCTATCGCTCGTCGCCGCCAATGCCACCTTCATGTTCAATGCCCTGACGGTGTTCAGCATGCTGGCGCTCGACATCTACATGACCGGCATCGGCCCGGCTTATCTTTGGCCTGCGCAACCATGGCTATCCAACTGGGTCATCGGGCTTTCGCTGGCTGGCCCCACGCTCTTTGCGCCGTTTTACGTCTACCACTTTCTCGAAGATCGCCCGTTGGCGGCCTTTTTTTCGATTCCGATCTACTGGCTCTGGCCCGCCGCAAGCGTCGTTGGCCTCGCGGCGATGCCCTTCGTTCCGTTGTGGCCCGTCTACATCTTTCACACGGCGACCTGGATCGTGATGACCATCTTCTTCGCCGGCTTGCTTTTGCGCCGGGTTGCTGCAGGTGACGAAAGGGCGACGATATTGTTGGTCCCTCTGTTCGGCGCGATTGTCCCGGTCATGCTGGTGGCGATTTTCAAGGAGTTCGTCGGTTTCGACTTTGGCTGGGTCGGCCGGCATGCGACGGAGTTGGCGTTGCTGTTGGAGGCGATGCTGTTCACACTGGCGCTCGCCTATCTGTTGCGCCTGTCCCAGTGGCGCGAAAGCGCCGCGCTGGATCGCGCCAATCAGGTTGCTCAGTCCGTCAATCGCCGGCTGGTGGAAACGCTTGATGACGAACGGGAGCGGGTCGCTGGCGAACTGCATGACACGGCTGGCCAGAACACCGTTTTGATCTCCAATTGGCTCGGTCGCCTGTCGGCGAGCCCCC
>JGI12316J14372_10004969_pt1 | contig 10868 bp, 10 predicted proteins | sample MarCyaLeptolynsp_FD_14372 | JGI IMG/M metagenome (IMG submission 14372) | reverse complement strand
ATCCGCAGGTGCTAAGACATGGGAAAAGGCACGCCAACTCCCCGCCTCTCCAAGCAGTCCATGAATGACGTTCGAAAGCGCGGTGCGCCGGGCAACCAGGCAGTGTTTTTGGAATACGAACCCCGTCTGTCGCCGAATGCGATGGCGCTGTTTGCCATAGGGGCTGCCGGTAAAAATCTCGCCGGCGGTCTCAACCACACCCTCTGTCACCGGATGCAGACCAATCAAGCACTTCAGGAGCGTGGATTTTCCGCTGCCGTTGTGGCCGATCAGCGCGACGCGTTCTCCTTCCCCAACGGATAAAGAGACGCCCCGTATGATGGGCGTCCTCCCGTCATAGGATTTGGATACATCGGAAAGCCGGAGGATTGGAGCATCCGCCCGACCTTTTATATCAACCACAGAGTTCATATACGGAAATACGGTACCGGGGCGGTAAACCGCACGCCCCGGTACCGCCCCTAACCCTTGACTACATCAGTCGCCGACGAAGGACGACGTATCGACACCGATCGTGCTGTACATGGCGCGGACGTAATCGTAATCGCTGTCTTCGACGCCGGTCAGGAAGAACCCACCGCGATACTTCTGATTGTCTTCACCATTTAGGACCGCTTCCATCAGAGTTGCGCCTTCATGCAGGAAGACGTCTCGGACCTTAGCGGTGATTTCTTCATCAAGGCCGTTTCGGGCGACAAGAATATCATTCGGCAGATCGCGGCCCCGCGCGACGACGGTGAAGGCCGTTTCGGGGAAAGCATCGCGAATGCGGCGCAGATGTCCTTCATTCATGCCGACAGCCTGCACGTCACCACGAATCAACGCTTCCACCGCAACATTGCGAGAAATGATCTGCGGATCGTAATCCGCGCCATAGGACAGGCCGAAGTCGGAAAGAACCTGGGCGGGACCCAAATGCTGCGACGTTGAGCCGACGGAACCGAACGTGACGGTTTGACCCTGAAGATCCTGAACGCTGGCGATTGGACCATCGGCGAGCACGACGATTTGAGCGAAATAATTCGGGCGCTGCCAGGCAACGATGATTTCCGAATTCGTGAGTTCTTCAATGACCACGTATTCGGCCGGGCCGGTCAAAACCAGATCGACCTGATCCTGGTTCAGGGCTTCAACCGCGGCGGTGCGGGAGCTTACCGAAAACAGCTCGATGTCGAGGCCGGTTCGCTCTTCGAGCGTGGCCTCGAAAGCACCGAATTCTTGCTGCAGGGCCTCAAGACCTTCGATGTCGGTCACGGCAAACCGGATTGGATCGGCGGAAGCCACCGCGGGCAGCATTGCCAGTGCGGCGACAAAGGATGCGAATGTGCGAAACATGACGTTCCCCCAGTGTGAGGACATACGGAAGCATCATGGGTATCGCAGGCGTGTTTCGCCTTGATTGACGCGACAAGTAGGTTTGGTGGTCAATAGTCGACCACTCGCCCAAACCGTTGGGTTCGTCGTCCTAAATCTGTCTTGAAAAGAAATGGGGGGCCAAACCGGCCCCCCAAAACACATCATACTATAAGCTAGCCCTAACCGCCGAGCTCTTCGATCTCCCGATGACACTCGATGATGTGGCCATGGCCGTTTTTGTCTTCCCGGCGCGGCGGGTCGATCTTGTCGCAGGTTCCCTCGATCGCCAGCGGACAACGATCGTAGAACGGACACCCGATCTTCGTGATCGTGACCCCACGGGAAATCCCGGCCAACGCCTCTCGCGTTCCCATGGTTTCTTCCAGCCAACCGATGCGCATCTCCGGCACCGACGAGATGAGAAGACGGGTGTACGGGTGATAAGGCGGCGAAAGCACCTGATCGGTCGGTCCCTTCTCCGCGACACGACCGGCATAAAGCACGACGATTTCGTCCGCGAAAGACGCGACCGTCGAGAGATCGTGACTGATGAAGACGAAGGAAACGCCAGTTTCTTTCCGAAGCCGCTTGAGCAGTTCGATGACGTTTGCCCCGACGATACTGTCTAGTGCCGACGTCACCTCGTCACAGAGCATGACTTCTGGCTCGGCCGCCAAAGACCGCGCAAGGTTCACACGCTGCTTCTGACCGCCCGAAAGCTCGTGCGGATAGCGTGCTGCGAAGCTCGGCTGAAGGTCGACCAAAGTCAGCAGTTCTTCGACCCTTGCGCGTTTCTTCTCGCCACGCAGACCCTGATAGAACTCTAAGGGGCGACCCAAGATTTCGTGAATCTTCTGGCGAGGGTTCAACGCCGTATCCGCCATCTGATAGACGAACTGCACCTTACCTAGCTGATCCTTGGATCGGCTGCGATAGGAACCCGGCAATTGGTTGCCGTCCAGAGACACCGTTCCTTCGGCCGGAGGCAACAGGCCCGCCATCACCCGCGCAAGGGTGGACTTACCGCAACCGGACTCACCGATGACACCGACAGTCGCGCCGCGTTCGATCGCAACGTTGACGTCTCGAAGGATCGTTACCAGAGGTCCGCCGCCTGGGCCTTTCCCGTATCCGGCGGTGACGTTCTTGCACTCCAGCGCCGGCGCTTCACGCTTGTGCTGGTCGTCGAACGCATCGCCCATTCCCGCTTCCGGTGTCGGTCGAACCGCCGCCATGAGGCGTTTGGTATAGGGGTGTTGCGGATTGTTGATGATGATGTCCGTCGGACCCTTTTCTTGGATCTCCCCATGGTAGAGCACGACGATGTAATCCGCGATCTGGGCCACGACAGCGAGGTCGTGCGTCACGTAGATTGCCGCGGCACCCTCTTCCTTAATGACCTTCTTAAACGCCTTTAGAACTTCGATCTGCGTCGTCACATCGAGCGCGGTTGTCGGCTCGTCCAGCACCAGAAGGTCTGGATCGCCGCACAGTGCCATCGCCGCCATCAGACGCTGCAACTGACCGCCGGAGACCTGGTGAGGATACCGTCCACCAATCCTGTCCGGTTGTGGCAGTTCAAGAGCGTGATAAAGCTCGTTCGCTTTCTTATCCGCCTCGTCCTGCGTCTTCGTGCCGTGCAGAACCGGTGACTCCGTCACCTGTTCGTTGATCTTGATCGCTGGGTTGAACGTCGCCGCGGCACTCTGCGCCAGATATGCAACCTTCTCACCACGGATCGGCCGCAGTTCGTCGATGTCCATCTTGGTAAGGTCCTGCCCTTTCAGGTTCGCCTCACCACCCGCGAAGATCAGGCCAGGCTTACAGTATCCCAGCGCCGAGAGGGAAATCGTGGTCTTACCGGAACCGGACTCGCCGATCAGTGCGACCACTTCGCCCCGCTTCACCTGAATATCCACGCCCTTGACGATCGGAAGCTCGCTTCCGTCCTCGCGCAGCGCGTGGATCTTCAGACCCTTAGTTTCGAATACGATATCGTCGCTCATGTCTTACATCCGTCCAGAGAGTTTGCCGCCGGCATGAGCGGAGATGTCGTCCACGACCAGGTTAATCCCGACCGTCAAAGTTGCGATGGCCACGGCAGGTGCCACAACCGGCAATAGAGAGGCGTTGAACGCCTGGAACGCACCAAGGTTTTCCCGAACCATCGAACCCCAGTCCGAAGCCGGCGGTTGAACGCCGAGACCCAGGAAACTCAGGCTCGAGATGAACAGGATCACGTAAATCAGTCGCAGACCGAAGTCCGAGATCAACGGCATTGCCGCACTTGGCCAAATCTCTTTGGTTACGATCCACCAGATGCCTTCGCCACGGACCTTCGCCGCTTCAACGAAATCCATCACCATGATCTCCATACCGATGGCGCGCGCCAATCGGTAGACGACCGTCATGTAGATGAGACCCGCGGTACAGATCAAAACCGTGTAGGACGATCCAAGAGCCGCCACAGCGACAAGTCCCAGCATGATCGTCGGCAAACTGAGGAATGCGTCGTTGATCCTACTGGCGATCATATCGACTTTTGGTCCCGCAACGGCGGCGCCAATCCCGAAGATAACGCCCAGGAAGTAGGCCAACACCGTCCCCGTAAAGGCGATCCCCATGGTACGACTGGCCCCATACATCAGGCGTGACATGATATCCCGGTCCTGAACGTCGGTCCCGAGCCAGGCACCGTCTTTGGGATGCTGGAATTCACTGTAGTCGTCCGGGAACGGCAGGTCGTTTTCGCCGTACGGTGCGATGAACTGCCCGAACAGCGCGATGAAGACCCAGAATGCAACAATGGCTACGCCAATTTTACCGGAAAAAGAAAACCGGAACTTGGCGCTGGGCGCGGCGTCATGAAGTTCTTCGAACTTGATGTCGCCATCATGCGGCGCAACGTAGTGTTCCGCCTGCGAGTTTTGCGTCGTATCGCTCATTTCGGGTGCCTCAGACGTGGGTTAGCGACAATCGATGCGATGTCCGCAATCAGCATCAGGATCACGTAGGTGGTGCAGAAGATCATCCCAATTCCTTGGACCAGCACGAAGTCGCGCTGCTGCACGCCCTGGACGATCAATGTCGCAAGACCGTTGTAGGAAAAATAGACCTCAATCACGACAACGCCGGACACGAGGTAGGCGAGGTTCAGCGCCACGACGTTCACGATCGGGCCCAATGCGTTGAGGAGTGCGTGGCGCAGGATAATGCGCTTGCGCGGAACGCCCTTCAGGATCGCCATTTCGATATAAGGCGAACTCATAACGTTGAGCACCGCCGCCCTGGCCATCCTGATCAACTGCGAGGCAATCACGAAACAAAGTGTTGCGATGGGAAGGGCGAAGTGGGCGATGAGCTCGCCAAGTCCCATCCCTTCGATACTGCCGATAACAACCGACTGCGCCAACGGCTCACCGAACATTCCCCGCCAGGCAAACACGAAGAACAGAACCATCAACGTCGCCGTGAAAAACTCCGGTGCCGCCACAAGGGTCACGGACACCAAGGTAAGGATTCTGTCGTATAGGCTTCTTGGGAACATGGCCGCCATAATGCCGAGAGCCAGCGAGATCGGAACACCGATCGCGGCCGTCAGCACACTGACCCAGACCGTGTTCATATAACGGGCTTCAATAAGCTGCGCCACGGTCACGTTCTCGGACGATAGCGACGTACCAAGATCGCCCTGCACGAAGTTACCGAGCCAGTTTATGTACTGCATTGGGATCGGCTGATCCAAACCCAATTGCGCTCGCAAAGCGGCACGGTTTTCTTCGGTAGCCGCCTGGCCAAGCCGAATTTCCGCCGCATCGCCCGGCAGCAGGTTTGTGCCGATAAAGATGATGACGGACACCGCGATGATCGTGATAAACCCGATCCCGAGGCGTTGCATGATCATAGAGTACATGGAAGCCCTTCCCCCGTTGGTCTGGATCGCGAAATGCGACCGCTTCCGAAACTTTCAAACAACTGCAAAACGCTTAAATAAGAAGCGACAAACAAATACGAAAAAGACGAAAAACGCGCCCCCGGCACAGTGCGGGGAGCGCGTTCTTCAATCCTAACTTACGCGTCGAGCCACATAAATTCAGGCGACTCAGCACCACCGAACGCGTTCAGCGGTACATAGGTCAGACCCTTCAGGTTCGACGAGACTGCATCCACGTAGTTACGGTAGACCGACGTGAGCTGGCCACCGGTTTCGTGGATCAGCACCTGCATATCGCAGTACATCTGGCGACGCAGATCCGGATCGGTTACGCCGCGAACGTTGATGAGCAATTCGTCGAACTGGTCGTTCTTCCAGAAGCTCTCGTTCCACGGTGCATCGCCCTTGAAGGCCAGCGTCAGCATGATGTTAGCCGTCGGACGCATGTTCCAGCTAACCGCACAAATCGGTGCGTTCAGCCATACAGCGCCCCAGTAACCGTCGGTGGTCACTTTCTGCACATCGATGTTCATGCCGATTTTTGCGGCTTCACGCTGCAGGAACAGACCCTGCTCAACCGCACCTGCCGAGACTTCTGCCACGACAACCGGGATCGACGTGCTGCCAATTCCGGACTGGTCGAAATGCCACTTCGCCTTTTCCGGATCCAGCGTGCGCTGCGGAATGTCAGAGCAATGGTCGAAATAGGCCGGACCGATCGGCTGGTCGTTACCAACGGAAGCCTGACCTTTGAACACGCCGCGAACCAAGCGCTCACGGTCCATCAGGTACTGCATCGCGGAGATCATGTGCCGGTTATTGGAAGGCTCCATATCCAACCGGAATGCCAGGTTGGTGTACGCACTGGACTCGGAAGCCCAGATGTCGACCCCATCCGTCTGTTCGATCTGCTCGATAGACTTCGGCGGCAGGTTAGCCATGGCATGGACGTCGCCGGCCAGAAGCGCGTTCAGACGCGCGACCGAGTCGCCGATACCGAAATGCTCGATCGCATCCAGATACGGACCACCGTCGCCCCAATAATTGTCGTTCCGCACACCGATGGTACGAACGCCCGGGCTGAACTCTTCAACCTTGAACGGACCGGTACCGACCGTGGTCGAGAAGTCTTCCCAACCGTCCTGAACGATCTTGAAGTGGAACGTACCCAGCGCAATCGGAAGGTCGGCGTTCGGCGAAGACAGAACCGCCTTCACTTCGTGGCTGTTGACCTTCTCCCAGCGCTCGACCATGGACACCAGCGAACTGGCGACAGAAGCACTGTCTTCGCCCAAGTGACGGTTCATGGAGTACATGACGTCATCCGCCGTCAGCGGCTTACCATCATGGAACTCGATGTCGTTACGCAGTTTGAACGTCCACTCCGTTGCGTCGTCATTGGAAACGACTTCAGAGGCGATTTCCGGCGAATAGCTCAGGTCTGCCTCGATACGGGTCAGCGAGTTGTAGAACATCCGTCCGCGGAAGTAGTCGATCGCCGCTGTGTACAGGATCGGGTCCAACGTATCCGCCGGACCGTGCTGGTCGCCGGCGAGGATCGCCGTACCGCCAGACTTCGGCTCGTTCGCGACGGCATGTTTAGCCCCCGTGAAAATGGAGCCCGCAGCTGCAGCGGTCGCGCCCAAAGCCATCATCCAGCTCATGAATTCGCGACGGCTAGCGCCCGACCGAACCATGCCCAGGACCTTTTCCCGGTCCGTCTGGCTCAGGCCCTCTAGGGTCGGCTCGTTAAGGTTTTTGATATGCATAACGCCTCCTTGTTCAATTATCAGCCGAACTGGCCAGATTTCGCCGAATACACGGCAATTTCATTCTGTTGCTTTTGTCTGCAACCTCCAAAGCGATGCCACCATGGCAAAGCTCTCAACACTCTCTTAAGACCGCTCCCCACCAGGCTCAACTGACCAGCAGCCGTCCCCACAAAACGCAGGACCTGGAATCACGCCGAAACCTCTCGAAGCTCAGTGCCATGTCCCAAACCTGGGACGTCGACAAAAAGCGCTCGAAAGACTAATCGATCCCCGAAATCAACATTCAGCAGAATACCAAGTCCCTGTTCACCTTAGGCCGGAATCTTAAGGTTCCGATCCTGTGTGGGCGGCCGCCGCGCCCCATACCTTTTACAGGCTTTTACGACGACCAAAGCTTGGAAGAAATTCTCATAGTATGACGGTCATTTTTCCGCAAAAAATGTACAATAATCCGCAAAATTGCTGGTTTTTGAATTATTTTTGAAGGTGCAGAGACCGGTACTCTTTCGGCGAGGAACCGAAATTTGCGCGATAAGCTCTAGCGAAGCTGGAACTGTCGGAAAATCCACAAGCGACAGCGATTTCACTGATCCGAAGGGTCGTTCCCTCCAGCAGGTCCCGGGCATGTTGGAATCGGATGGCGCGATAATAGGACATTGCCGTCTGCCCCACCTCCCGCCGGAAGAGCCGTTCAAGCGTATCGACAGAAACCCGAACTGCGTCTGCCAGAGCTTCTCCCGACAAGGGCTCTTCGATGTGCTTCTCCATGAGAGAGATCGCACCCAAGACCCGTGAATCTGTCGCACCGGTTCTCAATCTAACGGACAGGAGCTCACGATCGCTCGACTTGCGCAGACGCGAATGTACGAACCATTCGGAAACCGACAGCGCGAGATCGGAATTGAAGTCCCGTTCGATCAACGCAAGCATCATATCCAGTGCGCCAACCCCGCCCGCTGCCGTAAAGCGGTCCCGATCGATAACATACAAGTCGCGGCTGCACTGAACGTCCGGGAACGCCTCGCGGAATGTCGACTGCACATCCCAGTGGACCGTGCAGTTATAGCCATCAAGCAAACCGACATTGGCCAGGAAGAACGGTCCATCGGAAACCGCTCCAACCTCGGCGCCGCCGCGAATCTGGCGGCGAAGGAAAGCACTCACCGCATTCGAAACGAAGTTCTGCGATGCCAAGCCGGATACCACGACGACGCGATCGACCGTTTGTTTAATGTCGAACAGATTGGTTCCCATAACGGTCAGGCCGCTTGAACTGCGCGTCCCACCGGGCTCCACAGAAAGCGTGATCCAATCGTACAATCGATGCCCGGCAACGCCGTTTGCCGCGCGCAACGGTTCGACGACCGCGCTGTAAGCAAGAAGCGGGAAGGAAGGAAAGACGATGATAGCCCAAGTTATGGGATCGCCGATGTCTTCGTCCTGTAGGCGAAAATTGCCAGGTACGGAGAGTTGCTCGACTTTATCCTTGCTCATGCTGGTCGATATCCGGGAGCACTATGCGCCCTTGCTCCAGTGCGGATCATCAAAGCGCTGCACTTCAAGGAGATGACCATCCGGATCTTTGAAAAAACAGCTATAAACCCCGAACGCCGCGCTGTGTCCTGGCGGTTGCACGATGTCCGCCCCTGCTTCGACGAGGGTCCGATAGACTCCGTCCACGTCGTCGCATACGAAGCAAACCACTAGCCCTTTTTGATTGCTTTCTCGTCCCTCGCGCTCGCGACATACACCAAGATACGCGCCGGGAGCAGTTCTATAGATCGAACACCCGCCATCCTGCTCCACAATCAAAGGAAGGCTCAAGACTTCCCGGTAAAACCGATGTGCTGCCTCGGGCTCCCGGGAATAGATGAAAGTTATTTGGCCCTCAAAATCCAAGATTTGCCCTCTCGATCATATTGCTCTTTGTGACGAATCGACACGTTCTTTTGGTTTCGCCACACGGAAATAGCGTCATCCATGGCCGACGATATTCACACCATTATCGCCAAAGCAATAAGAAGCGCTGATTGGACTCTGTTCAACGAGAACTATACCAAACAGGCAGCCGCCGTCATTAAAGCGGTCAATAAAGCTGGTTGGGCGATTGTGCCTCTGGAACCGGACGATGAAGCGGTGCGCGAAGGCGCCCGGGAGATTGAAGTCGGCCAGTATCTTCCTTCGGAAGTGGCCCGCGTCGTCTATCGCGCGATGGTGAAATTCATTCGCCTTTGAGTGTGGCCGGTCGAATATAGACGACGTAATAGACAAGACCGACAAAAACGCTGCCACCGATCACATTTCCAAGAGTGACGGGAACGATGTTGGCGATGACCCCGGGACCATCCCAGAAACCACCTGTCAGCATACCCACTGGAATAAGGTAAAGATTGGCGACGCAATGCTCGAACCCCGCCGCGACGAAAGCGCTGATTGGGAACACGATCGCCAGCACCTTGTCCGTCACGCTTCGTGCCGCGAAACAGAGCCAGACAGCAAGACAGACCAGAGCATTGCATAAGATTCCACGAAAGAATGCTTCCCCCGCGGGAATCGCGATTTTCGCCGCTGCGATTGCTTCTGCCGTTGCTCCGACTGGCCCACTAAGCACACCAGAGAAGTGAACGACAAACGCGGTTCCGATCGCGCCTACCGCATTCCCCGCGAAAACGATGACCCAATTTCGCATCAGCGCACGGGTCGAAACTTTTCCATCGGCCCAGGCCATAACGATCAGGTTGTTACCGGTAAAAAGTTCGGCGCCGCCGACAATCACCAGGACCAACCCCAAACAGAATGCCAGCCCACCAAGTAGTTTCGTTGGTCCGAAACCAAGTTCCGAACCTGTAATCGCCACCGTAAATACGATCGCGCCGAATGCGATGAAAGCACCGGCCAGATTTGCAAGAACGAAGAGCTGCAAGGCACCTGCTGACGCCTTGGTCATTCCAGCGTTTTCTATTCGAATGGCTATCTCTTTGGGTTGATAGGCGTCGATCCCACTGGGATGGCTATTCNCTTGATTCGCCATACTCCACTCCTGNTGTTCGGCTTGAACGCACAATCAGGAAGCAGAGTCAGAGATATCCGCCTCCTCTTCCGGGACCAGGGCAAGCGCCTGCTCCAGGACCTCGGTCCCCGCCACCGCGCGATAGGCGTTCTCACTCAGAAAACGTCGCCAGCGACGGGCGCCCGGCATTCCATTGAATAAACCGAGCAGGTGTCGTGAGATATGATGTAGCGCAACGCCGGACCGAATTTGCGTATCCACGTAGGGAAGCAGATCGCGGATGATATCGTGACGGCTCAGCGGTAAGGCCTCGGAATCCCCAAAAATCATCTGGTCCGCCTCTGCAAGGCAGTAAGGATCCTGATAGGCTGCGCGACCAATCATGACACCGTCCAGGCGGTCGAGCAGGCCGTGCGCCGCTGCCAAGTCCTTCACCCCGCCGTTAAGGGATACGGAAAGTTCCGGGAAGTCCGCCTTCAACCGCAAGACATCATCGTATCGAAGCGGTGGAATCTCTCGATTTTCCTTCGGGCTGAGCCCTTGAAGGATCGCGATCCGCGCATGAACGACGAATGTATCGCAACCACAGTCCGAAACGGTATCGACGAAGGCGGCCAAGTCTTCGTAACTGTCTCGTCCATCAATCCCAATCCGGCACTTGACGGTCACTGGTATGTTCACCGCGCTGCGCATCGCGGCAATACAGTCGCGTACCAGTTCTGGCTCCGCCATAAGACAGGCGCCGAACCGTCCGCTCTGAACGCGATCCGAAGGGCAGCCGACATTGAGATTTACC
>JGI12316J14372_10004964_pt1 | contig 10878 bp, 10 predicted proteins | sample MarCyaLeptolynsp_FD_14372 | JGI IMG/M metagenome (IMG submission 14372) | reverse complement strand
TGACTGAAGTCGCCATTCGCTTCGTCAGGTTGCTCATCATGTCAGTCCATCTCCTCAAGTAATGTGATAACTGCGTATCTGACGTCTGCCGATGAACTACACTTGCCGGCAGCACTTTTCAGAATTGCGATTGCTGCGCCCGAACACATGTCGGGGCTCTTCCAACTCAACCTCTTAGTTTTTCGACACTTCCGCGAAGTATCGACACGAAAACACCGTACGAACGTACCGGGGTTCGGCAAATTTCGCATTGCCCTCAGCCCGGAGTATTACCGCTCATATTGAGTTTTCAAACTTTGTCAGCCAAAGACTGACCGCGCATTCCCTTAATCTCGGTGGCTGCGTTTGAGAGGTTTTCAATCCTGAAAAACCTGAATCCCGATCGATTCAACGCTTGGCCGAGAGCGACCGACCCTCGTTAGAAGGCCCCACAGATGGGTTAGTCGGTCTTTTTCTCGTGCAACAATCGCCAAAACCGGGCTTGGACAACCGAATTAGGACCTGCCCGAAACGCCCGTACAGCAGATTGCTGCCACCATTACCGGTCGGATCATAAGCGTAAGTTATGCTCTGTCAAACAACAATGAATCGAAAATGGGAAATTTTCGAGGCTATTTCAGGACTCACAACCCCCCGTTTCGATACTGGGAGCGGGGGTATTATCCGTCCGTCACTTCGAAGCCGACCTCACTGCGGGTACTTTGGCCGCTGGTGCGGTCGGTCAGTTCAAAAATCATGCGGTATCGGCCCTCAGCCAGCTCCTGAGCGAAGCGAATCGGCCCTACATGCAGAAAAAACGTATCACGCGGCTGATCATTTACGTCAACCACATCTTTAGCGGGCTGGGCCCAGACCTCGACGCCACGCTCGTCGATTACTTTCTGCTCGAGGGCCAGTAAGGTGCGATACATGCCGCTACGCGTTTGCGTCGAGGTGTAATTTTCGACCTCGATATAGGCTTGAAATGCGGGAAAATCGTCTTGATCGAAACGATTCCCGTCAAACGACTCATAATCGCCAAAACCATTTACCCGCTTGCAAATTGCCGCCCTTGGAATTGTTAGGGTCTTCGCGGGAGCCGCTTCGACGGGGCGGCGACGAATCAGCGGTTCGCGCTCAGGACGCTCAGTGACGGGTTCAGGCCTGCGATTTTGCGGCGGCGGCGGGGTCCATGCAGTTTCGACCGGTCGCGCTGGTTCAGGATCGCGGCGGGCAACGCGCGTGGGCTCAGGATCGCGCTGAGTACTACGGGCCGGCGCAAGGGTCGGACGCTGTGGCGGTGCCGTAAGTGAATCGAAGCCTTGTGGCGCGGCAACTGCGGGCCGCGTTTCGGTCGGAACGAAGCGTCGCACGTACTCCGTAATTTCCCGATGGTTCGCCTGATTGGTACCGTTAATAAACGCTAAAGCGTCTTCATGACGGCCTAGCGCGACGTACATCATGCGCAAACGCAATTGGTTTTGTACGTTATTCGGGTTGGCTTTAACGAGGCCTTCTTGTTCCACTAATTCACGTGCCATGGAATCGCCGATCTGGGGATTGATCGGGCCGGCGGCTTCTGGCGCTGCGGCAGTTTGGTTGTCACGCGCCGTAGGCGGTGCTTGTAAATCTTCCCGACCTGCGAGTGCGTCGCTGCGCGGTCGTGCAAACTCGGGTGGCGGGGCTCCGGCGGGGCCGGCTGCACGCCGTTCGGTGGTGGGTTCTGGGTGCGTTACATTGCTGCCGACATCAGCGAATTGCAGCGGCAATTCGACGATATCTTCGGCCAACACTTCGCCGGTCGGCAGCGTGAGTCGAGCTTGGCCGTAGGCGGGTAAGTGTCGCTCATTCAAGCCCATAGAACGCATCGGCAATTGCACGCGCACATGCGTCGGACGGCCCGTTGCTTCCTCGGCGATCGTCGCTTTGGTGGCGGCCAGATTGCCGTTTTCGTCGCGATAGCTATTGCCCGGCGCGCGAATCGGTTGCTGTTGGCTGTTCAGTACCCCCACGTGATATATGACCTGTTGGCCGTGCATGCTTTTCGTTTTGAACATCGATTCGATGGCAATCGACTCGAGGCCTTTACCTGTGTCAACACGCATCGCCCGCGTCCCCACGAAGTCAGCTTTGGGCCCGCAACCGGTCATCATTAATGTGGGTATGGCTATGCATTGGCACCAAAATGCGAGACGTCGAAATTGGAATCGAAAAGCGGGCATCGGCAAAAACTCCACGGGGCGATAATGGCAAAACCTCGAATTGTAATACTGGATGCCAGATTCGCGAGCAGGGCAGCAGGGTTTGCCCGCGAGCACGTTTCAGTTCGATTTGAAAGTTGTAAATATTTCTCGCACCGACGAGACCTTGGCGGGTTGGTGACCGTAGGATGAATTAGCGAAAAGAGGACGTCCCCGGCAGGAGTCGAACCTGCAACCTCTGGCTTCGGAGGCCAGCACTCTATCCAATTGAGCTACGGGGACCCGAAACCATTCATCTTATCGGTGCAGCGGTCACAGGCAAGGTTTCGCACCGATCTGTGGCTGGCGAATCGCCGATGCAAAAACATAGAATCGCGGCTTGACGGACGACCGCCCCACGGAGATTCTGCGCCGGTCGGCGCTTAAGCCAAACGACCCGTGCGGCCCTGCCGCGAAGACCTTTAAACCATCACGCCCGAGTGAATGAGGACAAGATGAGCACCACTGCAACCGACACGAAGACCGCCGAACACTTGCGGCTCAACGAACAGTACGGCGCCCACAACTATCACCCGCTTCCCGTCGTGATCGAATCGGGCGAGGGAGCCTGGGTGCACGATGTCGAGGGCAATAAGTACCTCGATATGTTGGCCGCTTATTCGGCGCTTAACTTCGGCTATTCGCACGAGCGCCTTATCACGGCTGCAACCAAGCAGCTGAACAAGGTGACGCTTACGTCGCGCGCTTTTCATAACGATCAGATTGGCCCTTGGTGCAAGGAACTATGCGAGCTATCCGGCTTCGATGCGGCGCTGCCGATGAACAGCGGTGCCGAAGCGTGCGAAACCGCCATAAAAATGGCACGTAAGTGGGGCTACGAAAAGAAGGGTGTTGCCGACAACAAGGCCGAAATCATTATGGCCAAGGGCAACTTCCACGGTCGCACCACGACGATCATCAGCTTTAGCACCGACGAACAATATCGGCAGGGCTTCGGTCCTTACACGCCTGGCTTTCCGTTGGTGCCGTTCGGTGATGCCGCTGCGTTTGAAGCTGCGATTACTGACAACACGGTGGCCGTTGTGGTGGAGCCGATTCAGGCGGAAAACGGCATCATCGTGCCGCCGGAAGGTTACTTAAAGCAGTTGCGCGAGATTTGTACCAAGCACAACGTGCTATTCATTGTCGACGAAGTGCAAACGGGTTTGTGCCGCACGGGGTATCACTTTGCTTGGCAGCACGAAGGCGAAGACGCGCGACCTGACGCCATGTGTTTGGGCAAGGCGCTGGGTGGTGGCATCGTGCCGATTTCGGCCGTGGTGTCGCGCCGCGAGGTAATGGATGTATTCCGCCCCGGCGATCATGGTTCGACGTTTGGCGGTAACCCGCTGTGTTGTGCCGTCAGCCGCGTGGCGATGGATATGATCAAGAACGACGGCTTGGCCGAGCGCGCGACTGAGTTGGGCGAACATTTCCGAACAAAACTCAAAGCAGTGGGTGCGCCTGCAGTGGAAGAGATTCGCGGCCGCGGCTTGCTGATCGGTGTGCAGATCAAATCGAATTATCCAAAGGCACGCTGGTTCTGCGAGAAGTTTATGGAAGCAGGCATCTTGTGTAAGGATGCCCACGAAGACGTGATTCGCTTCGCGCCGCCACTCGTGATTGAACAAAGCGAGATCGACTGGGCGATGGAACGCATCGCTCCGGCGCTGTTGTCGGCGGAACCTAACGCGTAATGCGATGCAGTTGATGAATACGAAATGCGCGCTCGATATTCACCGACTCCTTAACGAGCAACGATGAACGGGTGCCCATGCCCTTTTAGGGCGGGGGAACGGCGGACCGAGTTTGCAAGTAGAGACAAGAATGGGTGCCCCTGCCCCTCTGGGGCTGGGGGACATCCGGTAAGCGTGGGCATCACCTGCTGGGGTTTTGAAACGACGTGCACGACGATTGCACGTCTTTTTTTTTGTGCAGTCGTTGTGTTCGCTAGGTACAATATGTTTTGGTAGTTCTTGAGTGAGTGCGCTCTTGAGCGACACGATCAGAATCACAAACAGGTAGCCATTATGGCACGCATGCAGAAGACCATTCGCATCTTTAAGTCCCACGCCGAGGCCGAGGCAGCGGATATCGAGTATTATCGCAGTCTGACGCCGCAACAGCGGTTGGAGATTCTTTGCGAGTTGGTCGCGCGTTACCACGAAGGTTTTAATGAGTCTGAAAGACGACTACAAAGAGTTGGTCGCATTACTTCACTCGAAGAACGTTAACTACCTCATAGTGGGTGCATACGCGGTAGCTTGTCACGGCCTTCCGCGCTATACCGGTGGTTTCGATCTACTGATTGAGCAGACGGACAGAAATAGAGAACGGTTGGTCGATGTCTTGGCCCAGTTTGGATTCGCCTCACTTGGCATTTCAACACGCGATCTGAATAAGATTGATCGAGTCATACAACTTGGCGTCGAACCCACTCGCATCGACATCATCACCGGGATTTCTGGCGTGTCGTTTGAAGATGCGTATAAAAACCGTGTAGAGATTGAGTTTGACAGTTTCAAGTTGCCGGTGATCTCGATCGATGATCTGATCAAGAACAAGATTGCCAGCGGACGACCGCTAGATTTAGCGGATGGTGAGCGGCTCAAAAAGATACACATTAAGTAGGGACTGCGCTTTCCGTATTCGGGCTTTAATGGCAATAAACAGTAGCGCTAACTCGGACGTATCTTGTGATTCACAAGTCAGGTTTGGCCGCAAGATCGACTCTGTGTTGTGAATGAAGTCCTTTATTCTGCAACGTCAAAAGTCTTTTCTCATTTTCGCAACCTAACTGTAACAAACTAATTGGTCCTGTTCTTTTTTCTTGAGTTATTTCAAACGTAACATTTATCATCGAATTAGGATTCAGCGTATTTTTTGACGTCAGATTGTCATAACTGTCTGCAGGAGGTCTTTTCGATGAGTAAATTGTTTCGCCGAAAGTTCATTGGTGTTTCAGGACTGCTGCTGTTCGGTGTAATCCTTTCTATGGTTGATCGCGCTAGTACTGTCACCGCTCAGGCTGATAGTCCACGTGATTCAACTCGATCGCTTCCGTCACCTTTTTTGGGAGTAGGACCTTGCGACCATTACCTTAAAGCCGTGCATGACGGCACTGACAACGACGCGATGCGTCAAGAGCGTCGTCATGCGGCCATAGTGTCGCTTGAAGCGAGCAAGTCGACGATTGAGTATCTCGGCGCGGGCCTGCAGTACGATCTGGATGACAAATTGGTCGAACTGCTTCGGCTAGAGTTACGTACCAGCGCGTTCGCAGATATGCAATGTGTGCCGGGTGAACGTTGCATCGTGGAAGCGTGTTTGAAGCGTGCGGGTCGTTTCGGGGTAGTCTCGATTCCTGCCCTTTGGCGGTTGGTCAATGAACAGCAGCATGAGCCTTTAATAAAAGACCGTTTTCGAACGCACGCGCTGCATGTGCTTGCAGACCTGTATCGCTCGGCAGCTGATAAAGCCGAAATTCGCAATAGAATTAAGGGCCAACCCGACGGTGCGGCGATCATCGAGCACCTAAGCTGTCTCGATCCGTTACCCGCGGCAGCGACATCGGCCAAGAACGGTGAGTAGTCGCTATTCTAGTTTCAAATGCCGGGGTTTGCAGAACAGGTATTGGTAACTTTGAGCCTTATTTTCGAAGTTTGAGGGGGCCTGCTGAGTTGTTGCGGAACAATTTTCTGAGCTGATTCGTTTCAATTATCAGATTGTCAACTTCAAATCTTGAACATCAATTATGCGGGTGCCAGACCAATGCGACGATTCGTTCCAATTTTCTTGCTGACCGCTGAATTAAGCGGCTTACGTCTTTTGTTTGTCGGCACGACTATCCTCGCGTCAATAACAGGCTGCCAATCCAATCGACACCCGCGCGATTATTTCGACGCCGAAGCTTGGCAGTTGGTACAGTCCGCCGAGATCGTCGAAGCGCGCCTGCTCGATCCGAAGGGCACGTCCGACGCGGAGAAAGCGCCCGACGTAGACTTCGGTAACGGAATCACGGCTGATTATCGAAGCGACGTGCTGAAGCCATCGAATCCGTGGCTAAAGCGGTTGCGCACCGAACTCGATAACCGCTCTCATTATATGTGGGATGCCGCCAAAGGCTGTCTGCCCATGCCCGGCGTCGAATTGCGATTTATTGATAAAGATCGGACTGCGGTCCTGCTGCTCTGTTTCGAATGCAAGATGTTGTCGATTGCGATGGACGGAAAATCGACACGCTGGGAGGATTTCGATCCGATGGACGCCGCGCTCGTTAAATTGGTGCAAGAGGTGTTTCCTGAGGATGAGGAAATTGCGGCATTGCCCTAACGTAGTACGTCGTGACTGAGCGTGACCCCGAACAAACCGCGCGCCTGCTTTGTTTTATTGACGCCGCGGTTGATGATCAACCACGGGCTGCAAGCTTGCTGCGAGTCTACCCCGATTTGCTCAATATGCGCTACATGAGTGAAACGGCGCTGCACTGGTTGTCGGTCGAGAACTATCTCGACGCGGTACGGTTCCTTGCGGGCCTCGGCTTCGATGTGAATACCACCGCCGACCGGTACGAAGGTGAAACGCCCTTAGAAAATGCCGTTCAGCTTTCTAATCATGAGATGGCCGAGCTGCTGCTCGAACTCGGGGCCAATCCCAATCCGCAACAACGGCTTTACGAACCAATGTCTCTGACGTACGCCGCGATTGAAAAAGCCGATGCCCGTATGCTCGATATTCTGCTGCGGCACGGGGCGGCGTATCGATACGAAGACGCCGATATGGTGGACGGCATGCGATTCGATTTAACGCCCGACGATCAAAAAAAGCTGCGGGCGGTCTTGGAGAGATATGGACACGAACTGCCCGAGCCGCCATATTTCCAACCATTGAATTTAGACCCCGATTTCCCTTTGGAGAACCCGGCCATGAGCCTTAAAGGACGCAGCCTCGTAACGCTTGCCGACCTCAACCCCGACGAATTGCACAAGATCATCAAGCTGGCAGGCAAAGTGAAGAAGAAGCCCGGCGATTTTGCCAAGAACTTTCGCCGCAAGACGCTGGCGATGATCTTTATGAAGCCGTCGCTGCGCACACGCGTGTCGTTTGAGACCGGCATGACGCAAATGGGCGGTCATGCGATTTATCTTTCGCCCAACGACATAAGCATCGGCAAACGCGAGACGACGGAAGACATCGCCATCGTCACGTCGCGTTACGTCGACATCATCATGGCACGCGTGTTTGGGCACGATATCGTTGAGGAAATGGCCAAGCACGCCACGGTCCCGGTGATCAATGGTCTTTCCGATTACGCCCACCCTTGCCAGGTATTGGCCGATTTGCAAACGATCGTCGAACGCAAAGGGAAACTCGAAGGTCTTAAGTTGGTCTATTCGGGCGACGGCAACAACATGGCACACTCGCTGATGTTCGGTGGTGCGTTAAGTGGTATGCATGTTGTCGTGGTGACGCCGCCCGGCTTTGAGCCCAAGCCCGAAGCCGTGCAGCGCGCGCAGGTGCTTGCTACGGGTGGCGCGACGATCGAAACCACGACCGACCTGAGTGCTGCCGCGCAAGGTGCCGACGTGATTTACACCGACGTATGGGCGAGTATGGGCCAGGAAGACGACGCCGCGCGCCGTCGCGAGTTTTTCATGCCGTACCAAGTCAATGCCGAGTTGATGGCGAAGGCCAAGCCCGATTGCACGTTCTTGCATTGTTTGCCGGCGCATTACGACGAAGAAGCGACGTACGAGGTGTCGCGCTCGGAAAATTCAGCGATCTTCGACCAGGCAGAGAACCGTATGCACGCGCAGAAGGCGCTGATGTTGTTATTGGCGGGGGCGGAGTAGGAGTAGGCTTACACGTACAAGGCATCGATCCGTTGGCGAATTTCCGCCGCCAGATTTTTGCCCTCAAACCGTAGCGCATCGGCCTGCTTGCGGTAACCATCGCGGCGTGCTTCGTCGGTGAAGCCCGGCAGGTTGATCATCACATTGAGCCGCGCCCCTTCGAGACAGGCATGGGCCGCGAGCCCTGCGACGCCTGCATCGGAGATGCAATTTTTCTTTGATTTATCGAGCCCTTCCAGCGCTAACGTCATCACATCGAACGCCGTTTGCATGATTGCCAACGGCGCTTCGGTGGCGGCGATGGTGGCGGCTTCCATCTGTTGTTGACGGTCGGGCGCATCGGCAGGCAACTTCCAACAGCGCATTAAATCCTGAAAAGCGGCAACGTCGGCATCGGCGAGTTCGACGAGGCGGGCACGCAGGGCGTCGGCCTTATCGATGGTTTCATGCAACGGACCGGCTTCGCCGTCTTTTTTGTCATTTAGGCGACCGACCATGCCGCAGAGGGCAGCGCCGACAGCGCCGATGATCGCGCTACCGCTGCCACCACCGGGCGTGGGGGCGCGGGACGCAAGGGTGTCGAGAAAGCTCTGGAGGGTTTGTGAATCGGTGCTCATATGGGGAATAGTATCGGAAGACGGTCAATCGAGCAGGGGGCGGAGATGAATTTGATGTCGGGATGCAAAGGTGCTTAAGGCTGGTCCGGTTTCTGTGGCGATGGGTGCTTGCCCGAGAGTCGTTGGAGGCCGTACCGAAGCAACCATAGGATTGAATAGATCAGTGCGGAATAAATAAGACCGAATATCCAGCCGGCCAAAATCCATAACGAATCTGCTACGCCACTGACACGCTCGGGGTCAAGGCTGCTCAGGATCGGGCCGGACGCTCCGATGATGGCCCAATTGGAGAAAGCGCCCAATATGATTCCGAGCCGTTTGAAACAGATGACAAGTAGAATCGGAAAAATGAAAGCAGACGCGACGAGCAGGCGATCGACGATAATAGGGTCAGTGAGCATGCGAAGGGTCTCTGTCTCGATCACTTTAGTAGTGGAAGGCCTAAGGTAGCGATGAGACCTTATTTAAAGCGTAGGGCGCTGCGGCTTACGAATCCAACATTTCGTTATGAATCAACTGGGCCCATAGTTGTTCATAAACTTTGCGTGCTGGCTTATCGAATACCACGAAATGCACCGCTCGGATCGTGCCTGAGTTTTCGAGTTGTCGCGCGGCCTCATCCAAAGCGATCGGCGCCGCCTCGTCCATTGGGTAGCCGTAAACGCCGCAGCTTATCGCAGGGAAAGCCAATGATGTGAGGTGGTGCTGCCTTGCCAAATCGAAACAACTTGCATAACAGCAGCGCAACAAGTCGGCGGCTTCATCGCCCGCACGATCGTAAATCGGCCCGACGGTATGAATGATGTGCTTAGCAGGCAGTTGATAGCCGCCGGTGATGCGCGCCTCACCGATGGGGCAACCACCGAGCGTGCGACATTCTTCGAGCAACGATGGCCCAGCCGCGCGATGAATCGCACCATCCACGCCACCGCCGCCGAGTAAAGAGGAATTGGCGGCATTTACAATGGCATCGACGGCGAAGGTTGTGATATCGCCCCGATCGATATGAATGCGAGCTGCGATATCAGGCCTAATCGTCATGCTGCACGTCAGCTATTTGGGCCGGGCTAGGCCGTCGCTTTCGCCGCCTTTTTGCCGCGCCCTTTCTTCTTGCTGACAGGTGCCGATTTGCTCACGTTCAACTCTTCGGTGCTGTCGTCCGTCGGCTTCGCGTCAGCGACATCGACTTTTGCCGGTGACGCGGCTTCGGGCTTAGCTTCATCACCCTTGTTTTGCGTAAAGCCGCCGGCTTCCAGAATCTTCAGGCGAATTTCTCCCATCAGGTCGGTGTTGTCTTCGAGGAAGCGCTTGGCGTTCTCGCGGCCTTGGCCTAGCTGTACGTCGCCATAGCGCAGCCAGGCACCTTGCTTCTCGACGATGTTGTATTTCACGCCCAACTCGAGCAAATCACCGCTACGACTGATGCCAGCGTCAAACATGATATCGAACTGGGCATCGCGGAAGGGCGGGGCGCATTTGTTTTTGACCACACGGGCACGCACTTGGTTCCCCGTTACCTTGTCGGCTTCTTTGATCGAGGCGATACGACGCACGTCGATACGAATCGAGCTATAGAACTTTAGGGCACGACCACCGGGCGTGGTTTCGGGATTGCCGAACATCACGCCGATCTTCTCGCGGATTTGGTTGATGAAGATCACGATACAGCGGCTCTTGCTAATGGCGGCAGTGAGCTTACGCATCGCTTGGCTCATCAGGCGCGCTTGCTGGCCGACGTGCGCCTGGCCCATTTCGCCTTCGAGTTCGGCTTTGGGAATCAGTGCCGCGACCGAGTCCACCACGATGACATCGACGGCGTTAGACCGCACCAGCATGTCGGCGATTTCCAGCGCTTGTTCGCCACCGTCGGGTTGCGAGACGAGCAGCGTTTTCGGGTCGACGCCGTTGCGCTTCATCCAGGCCGGGTCGAGCGCGTGTTCGGCATCGACAAACGCACAGACGCCGTCGTTGCGTTGGGCTTGAGCGATTACGTTCAAGGCCAGCGTGGTCTTACCGCTCGATTCGGGGCCGAAGATTTCGACGATGCGGCCGCGCGGGATACCGTAGCCGCCCAGCGCCATATCGAGCGAAAGGGCACCGGTGCCGATGGCGTCGCGCGTGATCGACACGTCGCCGTCGAGCTGCATGATCGAGCCCTTGCCGTAGGCCTTTTCGATCTGCTGCAAGGCC
>JGI12316J14372_10004960_pt1 | contig 10887 bp, 9 predicted proteins | sample MarCyaLeptolynsp_FD_14372 | JGI IMG/M metagenome (IMG submission 14372) | reverse complement strand
GATTGTCACGGTGGCCAACGAGGACACCGCGCGCCTGTGGAATGGGCAAACCGGTGCGAAAATCGCCGTGCTTGAAGGCCATGATGGCCGTGTATGGAGCGCGGCCTTCTCGCCGGATAGCCAGCGCATAGTCACCACATCGTCTGACGAGCGCGCGCCGCGTCTATGGAATGGGCAAACAGGCGAGGAGATCACTGCGCTTGAAGGCCATGAAGGTCGGGTGAGCAGTGCGGTCTTCTCGCCCGACAGCACGAGGATTTTCACGGTGTCTCTAGATGACCCCGTGCGCCTTTGGGATGCGGAGACAGGTTCGGAGTTCGTCGAGTTGGAAGGCCATCACGACTTGGTGGACAGTGCAGTCTTTTCTCCCGACAGCACGCGGATTGTCACGGTCTCTGACGAGGGCGCGGCGCGTCTATGGAATGGGTACACCGGTAAGGAAATCGCCGTGCTTGAAGGCAATAAGAGCAAAGTGTACCGCGCGATCTTCTCGCCCGACGGCACGCGGGTTGTCACGGCGTATGATGACGGCACCGCGCGTTTGTGGGAGGGACATACTGGTGAAGAAATCGCCGTGTTTGAAGGCCGTCCGGGATGGGACCGCGCGGTGTTCTCTCCAGATGGCAGGTGGGTTGTCACGGTGTCTGATAGCGGCACTGCGCGTCTGTGGGAGGGGCAAACCGGAGCCCCCCTCGCCGGGCTCTTCGCCCATGAAAGCAGAGTGCTGTGGGCGGTGTTCTCGCCAGATGGAAACCGCCTTTTGACGGCTTCAGATGACGGCACCGCGCGGCTGTGGCGAATTTTTCCTACCACTCAAGCGCTCGTCGACGAGGCTAAAGAAAGTGTACCTCGTTGTTTAACGCGGGAGCAGCGGCAACAATTCTATTTGTCGCCGGAGGTGCCCGAGTGGTGCTATGCAATGAACAAATGGCCCTACAGACAAAGCGATACGCCTACTGATGAATAATCAGCGACTCCCAACGAAAGTGCTGGCCGGGCAAATGGGCATTCCTGTCCACTGCAAGATAAATACACTATATTGATAATCTTATTATGCTCGACATTCGCTTTTAGGGCAGCAATGGTTCGTATTTTTCACCCATTTGGGTGATGTACAATAGGGCCACAGGAACTCAGAATAGGTCTAACGTTAACATATTTCTGCCCATTCACGCCGACCGGTTTGTGAGGCAAGGAAATAAAATAGGCGGTGCCTCGGCTTCTTGTCTCAACGTTCTCTTCTTTTTGTACATTTCAAAAAATAGAAAGTGCTTTTGATTTTTCAATCAAATGATTGACTAAAAATAGCTGAAATTAATGCAGACAAAGGGGTAAGTGACATGACGCATGTGGTTCTTATTCATGGAATGGCAAACAAGCCCAACGCAAATGATTTACATAGAATTTGGCGCGAATCGTTAAAGCACGGCACGAATAGTGAGCTCAATATCGACCTTGGTGCCGAGGGGATCGAGACAAGCATGGTCTATTGGGCCGATGTCTTGTACGAGCATCCTGAAGACTCTGCCAATTATGAGTCGGTCAGTAAAACGCCTCCAGATGCAAGTATCGAATTGCAATGGAATGAGTCGGTTACTGAAGAAGAAGCTAAATGGCTTCAAAGTTTGGCAGACAAGTATGATATCGAACTCGGTCCGCCAAATGGCGATGATAATTACTCTCCGCCTATCAATGAAGCCGACGGCAGTTTTGAAAGAATCCCATTGCCATGGTTTATCAAGCGCAGAATTATGAAGGCATTGCTGAGAGATGTTCATCACTATCTCTTCAATGCAGAGCATTCTCCGCGTGAGGGTACCACCTATAAAGTTCAGGACGAAGTGCGTCGCCGATTCGTGAGTGGTTTGCAGGCTGCGGAAGCGGGTGGAGGACCCATAATCGTGGTCAGCCATAGTTTGGGAACAGTTGTTGCCTATGATTGCTTGAAAAGGGTACCTGACTGTCCGGAGATTGCGGGTTTGGTGACGATTGGCAGCCCTCTTGGCATTGATGAAATCCAAGATAAGTTTAAACCGGAATGGTCCAACGAGAATGGCTTTCCGAGCGAGAAACTCAGCGGTTCTTGGATCAATATTTACGACCCGATTGATGTCGTATCCCGCTTGGACGCGAAAATCTCTAATGATTATAAAAAAGCCGGTAACGAAGTGATCGTCGACCTCAAACAAGAAAATGACGGCCCGTGGACACATTCAATCACAAAATATTTGTCTGGAGATGCTCTCAAGACAGAATTGCGGCAGATGCTCTCGCTCTAGGCAGATAGTGCTGTTTTAGCAGTGAAGCCGATAATGAGAGTCTTGGGATGTCAGAGCTTCAAGAACTAACGGATCGATTGATCGAAGCCGCAAAGGGTGTCGAACTTGAGCCTGTTGAAGCGGCAAATGAAGATCTGATACGGCATTTGCACGATCATCCGGCGGATGTTGTGACAGTGAATGCGGCTCCGGTTCTAGAAGAGATGCGGGCCAACCGGCACTTTGAGCCGATGAAGGATTTTGCCGATGTATTGATCAGCAGCGGTCGAGACGATTTCAAAATTCGTCAATACATGGGTCAAAGTCTTGTTGATACCGGTGGGGCAACCGCAGCGGTTGGATTTCTCAGAGAACATGTCAAAAAGAGTGCCGACCAACTTGAAATTGCCGAAGCGACAGGGCTCCTTGCGCGTGCATCCAAAGACATTTTTATAAAGAGTGCAGATAAGAGTACCGATACCGCAAAGAAAGCGATCAGGGAATCCATCCGAAATTACGGCAAGGTATACAAAGAACAGCCGTCCAATGCCACCTGGCACGGTGTCAATCTTGTGGCGCTGCAGATGCGCGCCAAAAAAGAAGGAATTCCTATTCGAGGTTTTCCTGATCCCAAAGTGACCGCCCAACAAATAGTTGAGACAATCGAGCAAATTCCAGAAGCGCAAAGACAAGCGTGGGATTGGGCCTCAATGGCCGAAGCCGGTATCGCCTTGGGCGATCAGAGCTCGACCGATCTGGCTGTCCAGAAATACCTCCACGCAGATGATGTCAGTGCCTTCTCGCTGAAGGGGACATTAAGGCAATTCGAAGAGGTTTGGGAGCTGGATAGAAACAATGATCACGAAGGTGCCGTATTGGCGGCTCTTCAAGCGAGATTGCTTGAAATGGCAGGCGGCGATTTTTCGCTGACCGCACAACAGGTGTCGCAATCGTTGAATGTTTCTAAGCCGGCTTTCGAACGTGTATTTGGTCCAAGAGGTGCGCAAACCTATGAATGGCATAAAACCTTCATGAAAAAAGGACGATCAGTCGGATTGGTGTCGAAGAAACTCGGGCAGTCCGTCGGAACCTGTTTTGTCGTACGAGGGGGTGACTTCTATGAACAGCTTGGAAATGAGTTGTTGGTTTTGACGAACAACCATGTTGTTTCCGATAATCCTGAACTTTATGGCGACCCTTCACCCATCCTACCTGAGCAAGCCGAAGTGTCTTTCGAATTGGATATTGCAGAAGGAGGCGCGCCACAAAAGTATGAGGTTGAATCGATTATTTGGTCCTCGCTCGGCAATGCACATGATGCAACACTTTTGCGATTGCAGCCGGCGCTGGCACCAGACAGATTCTCTCCCATGTCATTGACAGACAGGTTGCCGGTTTTGAGCACGACGAATCCGCAGCGCGTTTATATCATTGGCCATCCTGGTGGACGCGGATTGTCCTTCGCGATGCAGAACAATGAGCTGTTGGACTATCAAAAGCCCGTGGACCCGCAGACCGAAGAGGCTGAACCGAAAAAGGTTCACTATTACACGCCCACAGAGCCGGGAAGTTCCGGGAGTCCGGCGATGAATGAAACCCTGGATGTGATCGCGTTACACCATAGTGGTTCGAGTCAAATGGAACGGCTCAATGGCATGATGGGTACCTATGAAGCGAATGAGGGAATATGGATTAAGTCCATACGCAATGCCGCAAGCCGTACCTTGTCACAAGGGAATCTTGTTTGGGGGACTTAGCTTGACTGCCAAATGCGGAAGGCAACAGCGAGTTTTTGGATGTCCAAGATCTATCTGTCATCAACCTAAGCTGACTCAAGTCAATAATTGCCGGATCTGGTGAATGGAATTACGATTGCCTTTTTACATAAGACGGATCGATTAATTGTGACATACCAGCCAAAACCAATAGATACATCAGCAGTCCAACTTCCGAAGGGGCTTGCTGAGCTGACAGAATTACTTGCAAGGAATACCCATGAAAACTGGGCTTTGCAGAGAATAGAAGACGGTTGGCAATATGGCGAGGTGAGAGACGATCGAACCAAAAGTCATCCAAATCTCGTCCCCTATGAAGAGCTTTCAGAGTCTGACAGAGATTATGATCGTATCACGAGCCTGGAAACGCTTCGCGTGATTCTCGCGCTTGGCTTTACGATAGAAAAAGCTGACGAATAAATATGGCGGAGAACCCTCATCACGACGAGATTGTTCAACTTGCCATTGAGACCTTGGAACAGCTTAACCAAGATCGGCCATGGATGACTGCTGAATCAATGGCAAAAAGGTTTGAGGTGGAATTCCACCAAGCATATTCAGCACAAGACATTCAAAATGCATTAGAGCGGCATAGTGGGGATGCCGACCGGAAAATAAGATATTCGATCTATCCCAGTAAGAAAAGTCTCAATGTTTTATGGGGACATATTGATATTGTTGGTGAACGTATTGATCAACCGAGTTTGAGATTAGATGCCGGTGAGATAGATGAAATGGCCGACCAAGAGCCGGAAATAGATGATCATTCTCATCTTTTCCTTTCTCACAATAGTAGAGATGCCGCCAAGATATTTGCGATTGACCAATGCTTGAGGGCTATTGGTGTGAGATGTTGGTATTTTGAGCAGAACATAATGCCGGGTGATGAGATTGCCGGGGCCGTTCGGGATGCAATCGCAAAGACCCCATATTTTGCTGTCTATATAAGTGGCTTTTCGCTCGGATCTCTTTGGGTGGCTAAGGAATACATGAATGCCCTATCAGCAAATCGGGCATTTGTTCTGTATGATGGCCAAGACGAAGAATTGCTGAAGATTCTAGATAATGGCATTGCCTATGGTACGGATAACAGATCCGCTCTTGAGAATTATGTGACAAAACATGCTGATCGGCTCGGACTTAAACAGGGCGCATTAGACCGGTGGAAAAGCCGCAGTGAAGATTTCCTGCGACAATTGAATGAGTATTTTTATCGAGAGAAAGTTATCTATGCTTTTCCTGATGAGGTGAGCGAGCAAAAAGAAAACTTGTCGAATCTAGAAGTTCATACTTTTTGTAACTTCAAAAAAGATATCAAAAAATTGCTTTCGACTGGGGGTGAATGGTGATTGACGACACCGAGTTTCGTTGCTGTCGGATCCACCTTTTCTCATGGCCGTGAATCGAGTTAACAGTAGGGACAGTTTCAAGCGTTAGATTTGAACAGTTTGAGTACTTTGCCAATAGAAAGAGCGCAGACACACATGCCCGGGCAATACCTCTATCGTAAGATTCTAACAGGGTACGCCGTCGAACAGATCAGCACGCCGGAGTCGGAAAGCGACGGCGACGCACCTACGCTTCCCGAATTGACAATCTATGGCAACATTCCCATTGAAAAACTGGTTTCGGAGTTGAAGACAGCCGCTTTGGAGAGACCGCAAATCTTGGGGTTTCCAATCTCGGAAGGACGTACGGGGCTCATATTGGCAGTGTTCGCCGGACGCCTGGATCTCGTAAAGGAACTCATTGAGGCCGGCGCCGATCCAAATACGACCGACCTTAACGGCGATGCGCCTTTGCACATTGCAGCGGCGCGCAATCGTCCAGACATGATTGCCACTTTGATATCCGCCGGCGCTCAAATCGATATTGCCGACGCTTACAATCGGTCGCCATTGAGCCGGGCCTGTATGGCAGGTGCCATTTTTGCAGTTAGAGCTTTGATGAATGTCGAGGCAGAGACGGGCAGTCCAGATTCTTTCGGCCGGGTACCATATGACTACTTTGCCGCACTGCCGGACAAAACGAGAGAGGAACTAAATCCCGAATTTTCCGATGCTCTGATGCAGGGAAAAACGGCCAAGGCGGGCAGACAAGAGGGTCAGGCTGATCCGGAGATTTTTTCGGACCCCTTCTTCGGGTATGCATATGCCTTGAGGCGACTCAATATCCAATTTCCCTTCACGCCGAGACCGGCTCTTTCAAAAGTCCTTTTTGCTGCGCTTTCCATATTCATCGGTATGGGATTATACGCCTTTATTGCTGTTTACTCAGGTTGGTTGGGCTGGTTATTGTTGCTTGTTATCGGACTTGCCATATTTCCCTATCGGCATGTCCGACATCAGATTCCGTCCTTCTCTAAGTTTGCGGCCGGATTTTACGATAACAGTCGTGGCCGGAAGCGTGGCGCGGCTGGGGCGCAAGACGCGCCTGATGGCCCTATGGAGATTACGGGATTTTCGCGGTTTATGCGTCAAGCAACGCATGATTTCCGCGCGGACCTTATAACGCAGGAAATCAGGAAATTTCGCTGGCCGATTGGGGGCACCGTTTTTTGGCACAGATTGCGATTACTGCCCGCATCCATGTTGGGTACCGCCGGTACGCTTCTCTTTTTTCCCGTGCATGTCGCCGCTGTTATGATGAAGATTCCATTGCTCAATGAGTTTCTGTTCCGTACCGTTATCGGCATTGCCGCTGTCGCCTTATTGGTCGTATCCTGGAACCTATCGTTCAAGGTTGTTGGCTTCCTCATGCCCGATGTTGACATGGGGCTTTTTAGTTTTTTGATCTTAATACCGCTCGTCATTGCAGCATTGATTGGTGGCCCGGCGCTTGCAATATGTGTCGTCGGTGTGCTGTCACTCATAAGTTCTGAGCTGTTTAAGGGCTTCATTCAACGATCAAAGGATATTCACAGCCGTGTCGCTGAGAGAGCAATGAATGAACTGGCGGCATACATTGAACGCATTCTGTCGCAGCGAAACCTAAATATAGCAAATCAATTGGCACAAGTGCGTTCAGAGGGTTCCGGTGGTTCCAATCCCGCCTATCTTGACTCTGGCAGACCAATTTCATTGTTCTTGAGGTCCTTCGGCATCGATCAAGAAACAAATAGCTATAACGAGCCTTTCGAAGATCTCATCGCCCATTTAATGCGTGGCAATTCAGATTTCATTTCAATCGGCAATAATCCTCAAGGTGCAGGTGCGATTCGTGTTGAGTCATCCGGTTCGGGTTGGGAGGATAAAGTTGCTGAATTTGCAGAGGCAGCGCAGACCATCATCATGATTCCTGCACCGACCAAGGGCGTTCAACGCGAGCTCGAGATGTTGAAGGAGAAGGCTTGGCTCAGCAAAACGATCTTCATTATGCCACCCAGTTGGATTGGTACCGATGGCCAAGCGCGAAGGAGTTGGAACGATTTGCTTGACCTGCCGAGTTTTGCAGATTGGGATTTTCCGGGCTACGTTGCCAATGGCTGTATATTCCGACTCAATGAAGACGCCAAGCTCGACGATTGGGGTTTTTTGGGAGTCGAGTTTGCGGCACATGAGAGACCTGCCTTCGCGCCACCCAAAGTGCGCGCGGATTGGGAGGAGGCACAAGTTCATAAAGTCTATCCCATGCCACAAGATGGGAACGACGTTCATGACGGTGATGCCGCGGATGGGTCGCTCGGTGCGGGCGGTTATGACGGATCGGCGGCGGCACAAACCGCGCCGGCAAATCAGCAGTCCGCCACATCGATGCTCGCCACCGCTTCGTTGATAGGGACGTCTTTGTCCGTCGTCCAGATGCTTGATCTTCTCGATGGCGCCACGGGGCAGACACTGGCCGATCTGGCGCAGCATGCCCAATCGAATGGATTTGCAGAATCAGCTGGTTTCGTCAACGAGTCTGGAGCGATAGATCTATCTGCTGCGCTGCCCGATGGTGGTGGAGACGGCGGTTTTGGCGGTGGAGATGGTGGAGGAATGTACTCTGACGGCGGCGGAGCGGGCTAGAGTTACATTTTATTTTGCGCCGCACTTCAAACGGCGCCAGCGGCTAGATTGAGTAGGCTTGTGCTACTGCGTTCGAATTCGCTCCACCATCTTCCCGGCAGTTGAATTATAGCGGCCCCCGAACTCGCGCCGGCTTCGCCACAGCAATTGCTGTTATAAGTCATAACAATGATGAGCTGACAAAACCCGTTCATTCCTTAGCAGCGGGCTAAGTCATCAGGGCCGAAAAACAGATCTTGTTCTTGTCTAAATCTCTCACATAGGCTGAGAAAAAGGGCCCTCGTTGATTGGGTTTACCCTCGCAGCGTCCGCCCAGCTCAATAGCCTCTTTGTAGAGTCTCTCAACTTCGCTTTCCGAACCGACGTCAAAGCCAATCATCGTCCCATTCCCATTCGTTGCGGGCTGTTTGTCAAAAGGACTGGCTACCGCGAAGGCGGAATCTTTGTCCTTGCCCTGCCAGTAAGTCATTCTGTCAGTTGAGGCGGTCTGACGAAACTCTGTTTGCTCGAAAAGTGAATCATAGAATCTCGTGGCCGATGCCAAATTGTTTGTCCCGATGACAAAGTAATGCATTCTCATTTTGTGATGTCCACCCTTCTCGTTAAGCTCGGGAATTTGATTTCTTTCGTGACAATAAATATTGTCGTCAGGTGAGCTGAGAAGGCGTTGTATCTTTTGAAGTTGTCAGAACCTGTCAGCAAAGTTCAGAAAATACCCATCTGGTGTCCGAAAATCTTTCCGTTGCGCAGAAACTCTCCTGACAATTTCTGACACGCTCAGTTCATATATTGGGTTCCTATTGAATCGATCACCAAATAAAGAAGAATGCCATGACAGAACAAAACTCCAGCATCCTATCCCACGTCTCCGTGGGTACAGCCAATTACGAAGCCGCCGTTGCTTTCTATGACAAGGTGATGTCAACGTTAGGTATTCCGCGTCTCTTCCATGAGCCTGAATTTCAAGCCACCGCTTACGGTCGGCAGTTTCCTGAATTCTGGGTCCAGGCGCCATACGACGGGGGTGCCCCTTCTGTCGGGAACGGGTACCATGTTGCCTTTCTCGCGGAGAATCGAGCAGCGGTTGATGCCTTTTATCAAGCGGCGATTGATGCCGGTGCGAAAGACGACGGTGAACCCGGCACGAGACCTCAATATTCGGAAGCTTATTATGCCTGCTTTGTGCGCGACCTCGATGGTCATAAGATTGAGGCGATGTATTGGGATGAATCCATTTCCCCGATGGAAGGGCAGCAGTAAGAAAGTCTCATTGCGCAATTTGTCCGTCGTATTGGGGATTTAGAGACAATTAGTAGAGACGATGACAAAGAGCATACGGTTATTCAAACTGCTCACCCTATTGCAAGGCTGCCGGCGTGCCATTACCGCGTCGGCAATTGCCGAGCAGCTTGGCATTAGTGAGCGGACTGTTTATCGCGACATCGAAGCGTTGGTCGCGACGGGCGCTCCCATTAGCGGCGAAGCTGGTGTGGGCTTTTTGTTGCAGAAAGGGAGCACGCTCGCGCCGTTGATGTTTGATCAAGAGGAACTTGAAGCGCTCATCTTGGGTGTGCGAATGGTGAGAGGTTGGGGAGATCCTGCCTTGGGTGAAGCTGCTGATAACGCTTTGTCAAAAATTCGAGCGGTCCTTCCAGATCAAATGCACTATCTTCGAGATATTTCAGAAGAAATCTTACTTGTTCCCGAATATGAAAGAGCCGAATTGTTGAACAACAGTCCGGCCCTGCGCGTGGCGATTAGGGAGAGAGAGAAAGTCAAAATTGACTACAGCAAATTGGAGCAAGATGAGCAAACCAGCCGCATCATTTGGCCCCTGGGACTTGTCTATTGGGGGAAGGTTTGGACGCTCATCTCATGGTGCGAGATGCGCGATGACTATCGCGTATTCCGTCTTGATCGTATTATGGGCCTGCAACGGACAAATGAGTATTTTGAACCGACACCAGAGCGCGGTTTAAAGCATTATCTCGACAATCGCTTCGAGTGCTAAAAGGTATCAATCAGTTCGGTTGGAGATCATTTGGCTGCGCCGGCTAGCCTTTGAGGCTCGCCAGATACTCTGATTCTAACTTAGCTATTTTCTCAGCCAAAATCGTCTATCTCTTTGCCTTGTCTTTATGCTCTCGCAAACTAAGGGTTGTTCGTCTCACAAGCGCGATTGGCCAAATCAAGATAGTCTGCTGGATATACGCGCGCTTCGGTGATTTCAACAACATCCGTATCGCTATAACGATTAATGTATTCCCAAATAATATTGCCTGCCGCATCGGCTTCGATGATCCGGCCTGCCTCAAATTCGGTAATTATGATGCCATTAGACTGTGTCGGTTCAACCTTTCCGCGGATGACCGACATCATTTCTTGTCCTGGTTTGTCGCCAAAAACAATATTGTGCTCTCGTGTTATGGGGTCGATTTCAAGAATATTTGTTTTGCGCACAATGGACGGGTGAGATCTCCCAGCTCCGGGCAAGTAGTCTGTACGGTAACCATTATTATTAAATACCATCAATGTGCCACCGCGTCTAAATTCAACGTCGTGCTGGCGCACCCACGGGCCGACGCTGTGCCATTTAACTTTTTCGGTAACTGGGTCTAAGACAACGACCAAATTCAGTTTGCGCAAAGATAAAGCAAGGTCGCCCGCCTGAAAGCTGGGGAAATCGTCCGCCAGTTCACTGCTCAGTTCTTCGATTTTGTTCATATGAACGATCTGTTGGTCCCATTTCTTGCCATGGAACAACCTCCCTCGCCAGATGCGGTTAAAATGGGCTCAAGCCCGTTGTCTTGCAACAGTTTAGGAACCGAGATTTCCTGCAGGACT
>JGI12316J14372_10004947_pt1 | contig 10910 bp, 10 predicted proteins | sample MarCyaLeptolynsp_FD_14372 | JGI IMG/M metagenome (IMG submission 14372) | reverse complement strand
TCTGCTCGAACATGCCGGGGATCGGCTTGCCTGCATCAAGATACAGCGTGCCAGCATTGTTCAGCACGTTGTTGAAGCTGATATTGCCCGCGGAAATGTGGTTCCACGGCATCCATTCCAGCGTCTCCGGAATGTCGTCCGGGTCCGGCTCTTCATCACGCAGGGCTTCCTGGCCGGCGACGACAGCGCACATCATCTCCTGGGTCTGCAGTACGCCTTTGGGCATGCCCGTCGAGCCCGACGTGAACAGATACTTGCCGACCGTGTCATGGGTGATCTGCCCCATGCTGGCCGCGATGGCATCTCGGTCAACCGGTGTCAGGCACAACTGCTCATAGGTGAGCGCACCCGCGGGCACCTTGTCCGCCCCGCCCGACTTGGCCTCGCAGACCACAAGCTCAATGCCGTCCATGTCGATGTCGGCAATGGCGCCTGCGAACAGGTCCGCATTGTCCACATAGATCATCGCCGGGCGGGCAACCTTGACCACATGCTTGAGCTTTTCATGGCCCGGGCTCATCAGGGAGTAAGGCACCGAGATCGGCGCCAGCGGCACCCGCGCCTTCATGGCACCGAGCATCAGCACGCCGTGCTCGATGGCGTTGCCGGACAGCACCATGACCGGCGTATCCGGCCCCATGCCGCGCGCCAGCAGCGCCGAGGCAATGGCGTCGGACTTGGCCGCTGCTTCGCCATAGGTGATGAACTGCCACGCACCGGTGATGTCACGCTCGCCGATGAAGTTGCGTGACGGGTGCTCCCGCGCCGCCGCTTCCAGCATATGCGGCACACTCTGCGGCATCTCACCGAGCTGGTAGTCCGACGCGATGGTCACTGACCCGTCGGGCAGATGCGCCACGGTCACCTTTGGCGGCTTCTGCGGCAGCGGCTTGAACGGCGGCAGGCTGTCGTCGATCTTGGCGGCTTCACTCATGGCAGTTCATCCCTGGGTCTTAGTTGTCTTTGTCTGTCAGACGGACAAAGGGCGCATCCATGTCTGAATGCGCCCCCCGTGTCTTTGATCTCTATGCCGTTAGCCGACCTTGCGGTCGCGGCCTTCCCAGTACGGGTCCCGCAGCTCGCGGCGCAGGATCTTGCCCGACGGGTTGCGCGGCAGGGCGTCGATGAAGTCCACCGACTTGGGCACCTTGTACCCGGCGATCTGCGTCTTCGCCCAGGAGATGATCTCCTGCGGGTCCGGCGACTTGCCCTGCTCCGCCACGACGATCGCCTTCACGGCCTCGCCCCACTTGTCGTCGGGCACGCCCACGACAGCGACGTCGGCAATTTCCGGATGCTTGAACAGCGCGTTCTCGACTTCCGCCGGATACACGTTCTCACCGCCGGATACGATCATGTCCTTCACCCGGTCATGGATGTAGATGAAGCCTTCGTCATCCGTGTAGCCGGCGTCACCCGTGTAGAACCACTCATTGCGGATCGCGTCCTTGGTCGCGTCGTCGCGGTTCCAGTAGCCCTTCATGATGCAGGCGGACTTGATTGTGATCTCGCCAACGTCGCCGGTTGGCACTTCGTTGCCCTCTTCATCGACGATGCGGATCTCAACGCCGGGGCTTGCCTGGCCGCAGGAGCGCAGCTTGCCGCGCGCCGGATCATGATCTTCCGGCTTCAGCACCGTCGCGCCGCCCGCGGTTTCCGTCAGGCCATACACCTGAATGAAGTTGCACCCGAAAATGTCCTGCGCCTGCAGCAGCAGGTCTTCCTGGATCGGTGATGCGCCGTAGAGAATGTATTTCAGGCACGAGTAATCAATGTCGTTCACATTCGGCATCATGGTGAGGAACAGGATCACCGCCGGCACCATGAAGGCGATGGAGAGCCTGTGCTCTTCAATCGCGGTCAGAATGCCGGCCGGGTCCACATCCTTCATGATGATGTTGGTGCAGCCATGGGCATGGCCGAGCACGCCGACATTCACACCCGCCACGTGGAACAGCGGCATGACCACAAGGTTCTTGTCGTCCGGCTGCCAGTCGGCCCAGCCCGCACGCTCCGCCTGGTCGAAGATCGACAGGTAGTTGGCGTTGGTCAGCTGCACGCCCTTCGGATACCCCGTGGTGCCGGACGTGTAGAGCTGGATGATGTCGTCATGGGCGCCCATCTCCACATGCGGGTCCGTCGCCTCGAACTTGTCGCGCCACTCGGTGAAGCTCTCCCAGTCAGCATGACCGCCATCCAGCGCAATGACCTTGCGCACCTGCGGGCACTTGTCGAGAACGGCCGCCACCGTGTCGTAGAAGTCCTCGCTGACGAAGACGATCTCCGAGTGGCTGTCATTGAGGATGTATTCCACTTCCGGCCCGGCGAGGCGCCAGTTGACGCCCACCACCACGGAGCCCGCCTTGAAGGCGCCGTTGAGCATTTCGAAATAGTGGTCCGAGCCCTTGCCCATGAAGGCGATGCGCCCGTCCTTCTTCATGCCTTCGGCAATCAGACCCTGCGCAACCTGGCAGGCCCGCTTGTCGAGGTCGCCATAGGTGGTCTCGCGGCCTTCAAAGACCTGCGCGATGTGGTCCGGCCGCGTCCGCGCCTGAAAGCGCGTGATGTCGGCCACCACATTGATGTTGTCAAAATCAATCATCAGTCACTCCCCAAGATGCCCCTTCGTCATGAGGGACTTTGTGATCTTCATGTTGGCCATAAGTCTAGCGCGTGCCGCGGCGCTGGCAATCAGAACACGCAACATGTGCTGCGTTTTTGCACCGGAATCGCCGATTCCACCCTCGCAATCCGCCTGATCCCAAGGCTATGCTTCCTGCGTCCGGGCACTGACAGAAAATCAAGACGCCAAAGCCCGGATGGTCAGGGAGTACAAAATGGCACGTATCGACTACGCGGACCCCGGCAAGCTGGAGGGCCTCGCGGCCAAGGCGTTCGAGAACGCCCCGCCCATCAACATCTTCCGCATGCTCGCCCATACGGGGCCGCTGTTCGGCCGCTTCATGCAGTTCGGCCAGGGCATTCTGGCGGAAACGGAGATTGATCCGGAACTGCGCGAACTGGCGATCCTGCGCGTCGGGCACCTGTCGGGCGCGTCCTACGAGGTGCAGCAGCACGAAACAATCTCGCGTCAGATGAAAATGCGCGAAGAGCTGATCGCCGCCGCCCGCACCGGCGACACAAAGGACCTCACGGAAATCGAGGCGCAGGTCATGGCGTATACCGATGACGTGGTGAAGAACGTCAAGGCATCCGACGCGACCTTCAATCCGCTGCTCGACAAACTCGGCGTCCGGCAGATCCAGGAGCTCACCATCACCATCGGCTTCTACATGGCGGTTCACGCTATCTCGAAACCTTCGAAGTGGATCTCGAACCCGGCGAAGTCCCCGACCTCGCCTCGATGACCCGGACAAGCTAGAGGCACCGCCCATGTCCCGCCGCATCATCACCGCAGGCCGCGTGCTGCCCATGGTGGACGGCACGCGGGAAATCGAAGCCGATATCCTCATTGAAGACGGCCGCATCGCCGCCATCGAGCCGGGCATTGCGGCCGCCAGCGACGGCAGCGCCGAGATCATCGATGCCCAAGGCGGTATCGTCATTCCCGGCTTCGTCGACACACATCGTCATGTCTGGCAGACGCAGCTGCGCACGGTCGCCACCGACTGGAGCCTGTTCGACTACTTCGTGCAGATGCGGCTGGTCTATTCGACGTTCTATACCGCGGACGACGCCCATCTCGGCAATCATGTGGGCGCGCTTGAAGCGCTCGATGCGGGCATCACCACGCTCGTCGACCATTGCCACATCCTCAACACGCCCGACCATGTGGAAGCTGCGGCCCGCGGCCTGCAGGAGACGGGCATTCGCGGCATCTTCTGCTACGGCACCTTCCCCAACGAGCCGCGGGTGCCGATGCCGGTGCCGGACGATCCGGGCTGGCGCGCTGCCGCAGCCCGCGAACTGCGCGCCGCCCGCCTTGCTGATGACCACGGCCGTGTCCGCTTCGGCTATGCGCCGGCGGAAGCCGAGGCCATGGACTTCGACGACTTGGTGGCCGAGATCAAGCTGGCGCGCGAGCTGGGTGCCGCCGCTATTTCGTGCCACGCCGCCATGGGCGCCTATGCCGCCGGTGCAGACATTGTCGGCCGCCTGGATGAGCGCGGCCTGATGGGCCCCGACCTGCTGTTTGTGCATGGTGCCGCCTTCACCGATGCAGAGCTTGACCTGATTGCCGCATCCGGCGCCGGCATTTCCGCGACGCCGGAAACCGAACTGCAGATGGGGATGGGCTTCCCCGTCGCCCACCGCGCAACCGATCATGATGTGCGCACCGGTCTCGGCATCGACATCGTGTCCAACTATTCCGGCGACATGTTCGCGCAGATGCGGTTGGCCCTGCAGTCGACCCGCGCCGCCCGCAACGCTGCGTTCGAAGCGCGCGGCGAAGCGCCGTCACGGATCACGCCGGACGCCGCCAGCGTTCTGCAGATGGCGACCATCGGCGGCGCCCGCGCCATCAACATGGATGCGCAGATCGGGACGCTGGAAAAGGGCAAGCAGGCCGACATCGCCGTCATTTCGACCGACGCCATTCACATGACACCCGCCTTTGATGCGGTCGGCGCGCTGGTGATGAATGCGAGACCGTCGGATGTGAGCACCGTGCTGGTGGCGGGCAATGTGGTGAAGCGCGACGGACAGCTGGTCGGTGTCGACTGGCCGGACCTGCGACGCAAGGTGACGGCCTCCGCCACCCGCATCATGGACGGATTCAGAACCGTCGACATCGCCGCGCTCGAAACCGCCGCCCGGCCGGTCATGCCAAATCTGGTCTAGGCACCCTGAGACAGAACAGGCAGCAGAACAGGCAACAGGACAGGCAAGGGGCCAAACAAAGGAAAGACCGCCATGAACACAGCAGTGACCGGACTGGGAATCCCGAAATACACCTACACCAAGGGCCTGCATGACCTGGGCGACGGCGCCTATGCATGGCTGCAGCCGGACGGCGGCTGGGGCTGGTCGAACTCCGGCATGATCGTCGACGGCGAGGAATCTCTCATCGTCGATACCCTGTTCGACGTGCCGCTGACCCGCGACATGCTGGCCGCCTACCGCAAGGCCGAGCCGAAGGCCGCCGACACCATCGGCATGCTGGTCAACACCCACCACAATGGTGACCACTGCTACGGCAACGAGTGCTGCGAAGGGGCGGAAATCATCGCCCACAAGCTCGCCGCCGAGGCCATGGCCCATGAGCCGCCGAGCATGCTGGCGGGCTTCCTCGACGCGGCGCCCGACCTGGGCGATCTGGGCACCTATCTCACCAAGTGCTTCGGCGCCTTTGACTTCAAGGGCGTGACGCCGACCCTGCCGACCACGACCTTCGAGGGTGCACTGACCCGCAAGGTGGGCGACAAGGACGTGCACCTGATGAGTGTCGGTCCGGCCCATACCCCCGGCGACATTCTCGTCCACGTACCCGCCAACAAGACCGTCTACACAGGCGACATCCTGTTCATTGAGGGCCACCCGATCCTCTGGGAAGGCCCGGTGCAGAACTGGATCGACGCCTGCGACGCCATCTGCGCCATGGATGTGGACACCGTCGTACCCGGCCACGGCCCCATCACCGACAAGCGCGGCGTGAAAGCATTGCAGCAGTATCTCGTCTATGTGCGCGACGAGGCCCGCAAGCGCTACGACGCCGGGCTCACCTGCTTCGAAGCCGCCCAGGACATCGATATGAGCGACTATGACAGCTGGGGCGACGGCGAACGCATCGCGGTCAATGTGGCGACGCTCTATCACGAGTTCTCCGGCGACCCGCGCCCCGACACAGCCACACTCTTTGGCTGGATGGCGGAACTCGACAAGCGCCGGGGCTGAGGCTGACCGGCGAAGGATGCGCATATCCGCAGGTCGCGTTAGGCTGCACCCATGGCACCGGCGCTTCCAGAGACGCTCTCGCACATCCTTGCAGAGGCCTATCCAGGCAGGCCGGTGCAGTCTGCCAGCGACATGGCGACGCTGCCGCACAGCACCGTGTATCAGGTGCGCTTCACCGACGGTGAAACGGTGTATGTGAAGCATTCAGGCGTCGCCGACTTTCCAGCATCCCTGCTCAGAGAGATAGCGATCAACCGCGATGTCCTGTCGGCGCTTCCCCACAAGGTCGCGCCCCGCAGCCTCGCCTTGTGTGCCGACCCGGACCGCCCGTGGCTGATCCTCGAAGACGTGTCGACCACCCACGCTGCCCTGCCGCCCGGTGACCCTGCGGCAGATGCCGTCCTCAAATTTGTCGGTGTTCTGGCGCGGAACCATGCGCAAAGCCGACACATCGACCTTCCGCACGCATTCAGGAATGTCGCGACAAGGTCACGGATCACCGAGAGTGCCGATCTCTTCGGTCTCATGCTGGAGAGGTTCTTGAACTCGCATGATGCCGATGCCTTGCCAGCTGGTGCCCATATTCTGGTCAACAACCTCGCCGACCACCTTCCGCTGCTTGTCGCGTGGCTGTCGGCCGATTCCACACTGGTCCATGGCGACGCACATTTCTGGAACGCGCTCTATGGCGAGGATGCCCTGTTGCTCGACTGGGAGTTGGCGACCACCGGCCCCGCGGCCGTTGACCTCTGTCACGCGCTGGCAATGAACCTGCCGGGCCCCCTTGCCCGGAGCCTGGAGCCCCGTTGCCTGTCACACTATGCGCGCGTGGCAGCCGAACACGGTGCCGAGCACAGCGAAGACGGTCTGTGGCACCACTACCGTGTCGGCACGCTCTACACGGTCATGGAAGCCGTGGGACTGAAGGACATTCCCGGGATTGAGGATACAATCTGGCGCGGGCTGCTCGCCAATGCGGTGCAAAGCGCGATAGACCACGACGCGCTATCATTGCTGAAATAGATCTCCAAAGCTCACGGACACGACAAGCCCCATGCCCCGCATCCCCTACCCGTCCGCCGCCGACATCACGCCCGAAAACGCGGCCCTGCTGGCCGACCTCCCGGACCTGAACGTCTTCAAAATGATGGCGCGGTCCGGTGCCGCCTTTGCGCCCTTCATGGCGCTGGTCAATTCCTACCTCAATGACGGCACGCTCGACCCGGAGCTGCGCGAACTGGTGATCCTGCGCGTCGGTCACAACCGCAGCGCCCAGTACGAAGTCTGGCACCACGAACGCGTTGCCCGCGAGCTCGGCATGGCCGAAGACCGCATCATGGCCGCTGGCGCCCCGACGCCGTCCCCGCTGCTCAGCGATATCGAGAACGCGGCCATCGCCTTCACCGATGATGTCGTGGAAAACACCCGCGCGTCGGATGTGACCTTCAACGCTATCCATGCCCATCTCGGCGACAATCAGACGACAGAGCTTCTGGTCGTCATCGGCGTCTATCAGATGGTCTGCTCATTTCTTGAAACGATGGACATCGAGATCGAGTCCGGCCCGGTCCCAGAAGGCCGCCTCGAAAAGATCAGATCTGGCGTCTCGCGCGTCCCGTAAGGCTTTCCCATGACCGACCTGACCCTCTACGAGCATCCCCTCTCTCCCTATGCCCAGAAGTGCAAGATCGCCTTGCGTGAGAAGGGCGTGGCCTTCGATACGAAAATGCCCGACGCCGTCGGCACCGGGCTGGCGGGAGGTGAGTTTCGCGACGCCTCCCCGCGCATCGAAGTGCCGGCCCTGATCCATGGCGGCGTGACTCTGTTCGATTCCACGATCATTCTCGAATACATCGAGGAGACTTGGCCTGATCCAGCGCTGTTGCCCACGAGCCCCATCGCGCGCGCCCGCGCGCGGATGATCGAGGACATGATGGACACCCACTACGAGGCCATCACCTGGGCGCTGGGCGAAATCCATTTCTTCAAGCGTGCCGGCGGCGCCAAGGCTGCTGAACTGACAACAACCGCCGGTGAGCAACTGGCACAGGCCCACGCATGGCTGGAACGCATGCTCGGCGATGCTGACTGGTTCAGCGGGCGGCACTTCGGGTGGGCTGATCTGGCGGTTGCCCCTTTCGTCAATGCATCCGTCGGCTTTGACCTTGGTCCGGGCGCGGGATCTCGGCTGGCCGCCTGGCTGGACCGGGCCAATGCCCGGCCTTCGGTCGGGATCACGCAGGAGCAGGCCGTTGCGTCGCTTGGCGACATGGCGCAGGTCGGTGATCTCATTTCAACCGGCCAGTTCAAGCGGCAATACCGCGACCACCGGCTGGAATGGATGGTGCGCTCCGGCGGCCTCGACATCGTCGTCGACGGCGTGAAGAACGACACCATCCGCTTTGTCTGGCCCTTCCACTGATCCCTTCATCCGTATCCGGAGCACCCCATGACCCCCGAAATCATCTTTCATCAGTATGACGTGTCGCCCTTCTCAGAGAAGGTGCGTGTCGTTCTGGGCATCAAGGGCCTGAGCTGGCGTGCCGTCGAGCAGCCGGTGATCATGCCGAAGCCTGACCTCGTCTGCCTCACCGGCGGCTACCGCAAGATCCCCGTGCTGCAGCTGGGGGCAGATATCTATTGCGACAGCCAGATGATCATCCGCGAACTCGACCGGCGCTTTCCGGACAGCGCCCTGCCGGACGGCGAGCTGCCCGGCTCGACGGGCCTGGGCTACCCGCTCGGCTTCTGGACCGACCGCGAGGTCTTCCAGGCCGCGGTGGCCATCATCTTCGGCGGTCTTGGGGATGCGGTGGATGAAAGCTTCAAGAAGGACCGCGAGGCCCTGATGGGCCGGCCGTTCGATACCGACCAGATGAAGCAGGCGGTGCCGATCATGACCGAGCAGATGCGCGGCCACATGGCGATGCTGGAAGCACGCCTCGCCGACGGGCGACCCTTCCTCGGCGGCACGCAGGCAGGCCTCGCCGATGCCTCCGCCTACTACAACATCTGGTTCGTCCGCATCGTGAATCCGGACGGCGCCTCGGTGTTTGACGGCTTCGACAAGCTCAACGCCTGGGAAGAAAGGGTAAAGGCGATCGGCCACGGCACCCGCAAGGAAATGACCACCGACGAAGCAATCGCCATCGCCAAGGCCGCCACCTCCATCACCGAAGAGTCAGCGGACCCCCGTGAGCCCAACGGCCTCAAGCCCGGCATGGCGGTTCAGGTGATGGCGGACGACTATGGCCGCGATCCGATCGCCGGGACGCTGGTGTCCTCCGGCGCCGACCACATCGCCATCAAACGTACCGACGACCGCGTCGGCGACGTCACCGTCCACTTCCCCCGCGCAGGCTTCTGGGTGCTGCCGGCCTAGCCCAGCTTGGCCCCGTTGGGGACAGGGCTGTCCGGGGAGACGAGCACCACGGCACCGTCTTCCCGGTAGAAGCCGGTGACCAGCGCTTCCGACTTGAACCCGGCAATGCGCTTGGGCGGGAAATTGACGACGCAGATCACCTGACGGCCGATCAGCTCCTCCGTGGCATAGAGTGCCGTCAACTGGGCACTCGAATGGCGGAGGCCAATCTCGGGTCCGGCATCAAGCGTCAGCTTGTAGGCGGGCGTGCGGGCGCCTTCCAGCGGCTCGGCCGCCGTGATCGTTGCGGCGCGCAACTCAACGCGCGCGAACTCGTCCCAGGTGATGTCGTCCATCGGCCTACTTGTACTGCGCCGCCGTGATGAACTCGCTGAAGCTCTCGCACCAGACGATGACCGTCGAGTAATCGGACACGTTCACATCCGCCGGGACATCAACAATGAAGCCGTCAAACGTCTTCACACTGCCGATGCGCCGGGCCTGATCCTTGATGCGAGCAAAACCCGCCTCGTCCTCGACGAATTCGTTGGCGAGATACAGCTGATAGTCCGGTCCCGGCGCCAGCGCGCCCTTGTGGACGACCTGCGTCGGCGTGATGCTGACCGTGCCTTCGCCCCAGTGCAGGAAGTCACTGCCGGCGAGCTCGCGGGTAAACTCTGCATCGTAAACGGCGGAGGCCGCGCTTTCCGCCAGCACCGCTTCGTCCGGGGCGTCGGGTGCCGTGAGGATCGGCAGCAGATAGATGCCGAGAGCGAAGCCGACAGCCAGGGCGCCGCCATGGGTACCGGCGAGAATGATCCAACGAAGCATGTGTATGTCCCCCATACGGTTGTGCAGTCGGTCAGGTGTGCGTTTGTCTGGCCGCGAGCTTCCCCGCTCGCGCGCCTGCGCGCAAGCAACGTGTTCTCACGTTTTGATGTCTGATGCGTGAACCGCGCGTGAGGGCGGCGGAACAGGCCGCGCGCCTTACGCGGGCTTGAGCATCACCTTGCACTGGTCACTCGGCGTGCGCAGGGCCTCGAAGGCATCCGGGAAGGCATCGAACCCGACGCGGTGCGTCACCAGATGCTCGACCTTGAGGCGGTCATTGGCCATGAAGGACAGGACCGTGTCCCAGTCACGCGGCTCATAGCCGAGCACAAACTGGATGCCGACCTCCTTCATGATGCCGACCATCGGCATGATCTGGTCCTGCTGCTGGCACACGCCGACCACGACCACGCGGCCCTTGGGTTTCACGAAGTCCACCGCCTGCTGCACCATGCCGGGAATGCCCACGGCCTCGATCACCACATCCGGCATCATCGCGCCGGTGGCGTCGGCAAACTGTTCAAGCACATTGCCGGTCGCATCGATGGTCGCCGTGGCGCCGACACTTTCCGCCAGCGCCCGCCGCTGATCCGTCATCTCGCTGACCACCACATTGGCGGCGCCCATGCGCAGGGCAAAGGCGATGCTGGCAAGGCCGATCGGCCCGGCCCCGAGCACCAGCACATTGTCGCCGGAGCGCATGTCGGCACGGTTCACCGCATGCAGGCCCACCGCCAGCGGCTCTACCAGCGCGCCCTGCTCAAAGCTCACATTCTCCGGCAGCCGCTTCGTCTGATTGACGCCGACGCGGACATATTCCGCGTAGGCGCCGGGCACCTGGCCAAGGCCGATGGTCTGGGAG
>JGI12316J14372_10004941_pt1 | contig 10914 bp, 5 predicted proteins | sample MarCyaLeptolynsp_FD_14372 | JGI IMG/M metagenome (IMG submission 14372) | reverse complement strand
GAGGTCGTCGACCTGATTGGTGGTGCCGGTGGAGACGGGGCGGACGGTGACGGTCGGATCGAGCAGGCCGGTCGGGCGGATGACTTGTTCGGTAAAGACGCCGCCGGTGCGCTCCAACTCCCACGGGCCGGGGGTGGCCGAGACGTGCACGGTCTGCGGGCGCATGGCCTGCCACTCCTCGAACTTGAGCGGACGATTGTCGAGACAGGATGGCAGCCGGAAGCCATATTCTGCGAGCGTGCGCTTGCGGCTGAAATCGCCTTTATACATGGCCCCGATCTGCGGCACGGTCTGATGAGATTCATCGACGAAGACGAGCGCATTGTCGGGCAGATACTCGAACATAGTCGGCGGCGGCTCCCCCGGCTTGCGGCCGGTGAGATACCTGCTGTAATTTTCTATGCCATTACAAGACCCAGTCGCTGCCAGCATTTCCAGATCGTACTGGACGCGTTGTTCGATGCGCTGGGCTTCGAGCAGTTTGCCCTCTTTCTGGAAGTGTTCGAGCGTGGTCTTGAGTTCGACCTTGATCTGCTCGATGGCCTGGTTCAGCGTCGGGCGCGGGGTGACATAGTGACTGTTCGCATAGAGCTTGATGGCCGGCAGGGATTCGCTCTTTCGGCCGGTGAGTGGATCGAACTCGACAATACTCTCCAGCTCGTCACCAAAGAAGGACAGCTTCCAGGCCCGGTCTTCATAGTGGGCTGGGAAGATATCGACAATGTCGCCCTTCATCCGGAACGTGCCGCGTTGGAAGGCGGCGTCATTGCGATTGTATTGCAGCTCAACCAGAAGCTTGGCGACTTCACGCGGGTCAATGCGTTGGCCAACCTCCAGCTTGCGGGTCATTGACGTATAGGTCTCTACGGAGCCGATCCCATAGATGCAGGAGACCGAAGCGACAATGATGCAGTCATCGCGCTCGAGGATCGCCCGGGTCGCCGAGTGGCGCATCCGGTCGATCGCTTCATTGATCGAGCTTTCTTTCTCGATATAGAGATCGCGCCGCGGAACATACGCCTCTGGCTGGTAATAGTCATAGTAGGAGACGAAGTACTCGACCGCATTATTCGGGAAGAAGGATTTGAATTCTCCATAGAGCTGCGCCGCCAGAGTTTTATTCGGCGCGAGGATCAAAGCCGGTCGCTGGGTCGCTTCGATGATCTTGGCCATGGTAAAGGTCTTGCCGGTTCCGGTCGCGCCGAGCAGGACCTGGTCGCGCTCGCCTTGCTGGATACCATCCACGAGTTCGGGAATCGCGGTGCGCTGATCACCGGCCGGATCGTAAGGCGAATCGACTTCGAGCGCGATCCCACCTTCCAGCTTTTCCCAACGGCGGTCGGGACGATGCGGCGTCCACTCGCTGCTCGGCAAGCCGCCAACCGCGTCGCGCGCTGCGCCGGACTGATCGAAAGAGCCAACCATTTTGCGATACCCTCGGCCGTGAATCAAAGCTCGGTCTAATCTATTGTGAAGCCGCACACACACAACCGTGACTTAACGGTTGAATTTACACCTACTGCCACTTTCTGGCAGGAAGCAATTTCGACGGGAACGCCCCTGCCGAACCGGCTCTTGCCCGTTTTGAGCAAAATTATTTCGCGCAAATTTCGATCTCCGCACGTTCGTGCCGCAGAACTTGTCACAAATGTGGCAAAATCAACACACATGAACGTGAGATGGAGTTGAAAGTGACAATTCTGTGATCTGTTAATTGACGCCCGCTCTTTAGCGCCTCTAATCACATCACCTGCGTAATCAGGAAAGCTGCGTACTAAGAAAAATCTGCGTTTTTCTATTCGCGTATCGAGAGGCTCCTAGGAGTGGGAGCGCTCAGTTTATTGGAGGACGATAGATCATGGCTAATGATCTTCTCAAGAAGAATTTGTTTGCAACAACGCTTCTTGCTGGCGCTGTCGGCGGCCTTTGGGCCGGCGCTGCTGTCGCGCAAGAAACTGTTGATGAAGATGCTGTCACCGTCATCGAAGAGGTCGATGAGGATGATGAAGCCCGTCAGGACAAGATTGTCATTACGGGTTCGCGTATCGCACGTGACAGCTTTACATCGACTGCCCCGCTGCAAGTTATCACGGCTGACACCATCCGCGAGGCGGGTCTGGTTGATGTTGGTGACATCCTGAAAACAACTTCGGTTGTTAACGGTGCGCAGCTTGACCAAACTGTGACCACTTCCGGGTTCCTCGGTGATGGTGGCCCAGGTGGTGCTTCTGTTGGTCTGCGTGGCCTCGACCCAGAGCGTACTCTGGTTCTGGTGAACGGACGTCGCTACGCACCTGCGGGTGTGGAAGGCGCGCCGTCTTTCCCAGACATCTCGCTGATCCCATCTTCCGTTGTTAGCCGGATCGACGTTCTGCTCGACGGTGCGTCTTCGGTATACGGTTCAGACGCTGTTGCCGGCGTTGTAAACGTCATTCTGCGTGACGAGTATGACGGCTTCAACGTTGAAGCATTCCGCACCTTCCCACAGGAAACTGGCGGTGAGCAAACCAGCCTGAACTTCCTCTTGGGTAGTGTCGGCGACCGTGGTTCTTACATGTTCGCAGGTGAATATGTTTACAACGAGCCGCTGAAAGCCAACAGCCGTGACTGGATGGCGTCGACAGATGGTGTCTACTGTGACCGCGCGATCGGTAATGACCTGGCCAACGGCACTGTCATCCAACAGTGTAACCCAGCTCAGACCGGTATTGCGATTGCCGAGCCAACCTTCATTCTCTTCTACGGTATCCCTGGGGTCACCGAAGCAGAGTCTGACCTGGTCTTTGGCGGCGCCAACACAGTCGGTATTCCTAACTTCGTAAACGGCCGCGGCGATCTTGCCGTTTCGCCAAACGGTTATGGCCGCTGGAGAGACTATACTTCGCTCGGTCAGCAAGTGTTTGACGTTCAGCCAGAATTCCAGAGAACTTCTCTGTTCTTCACCGCGAAGCGCGACATTGACGTGCTCGGCGGCATGGAACTGTTCACTGAGTTCTCATTCACCAACCGTCAGACCAGCGCTGACACAGGCACTGGACAGTTCACTGTACCTGTCCCGGCCGAGAACCCGTTCAACCCGTTTGGCGTGAATGCTGCGCCTGGCACGATCGGTGCAGCCTTCGGCCCTCAGGACACGTCTTCGCTCCTGCTGCGCCCATGGAACGACCAGATCTATGTTGAACTCGACCAGTATCGCCTACTTGGCGGTGGTCGCGGTGACTATGAGCTGTTTGGTGACACTTGGGACTATGAAGTCTTCGGTGGCTACACGCGTTCGCAAGGTTTCTCTGAGCGTACCGGCGTGAACGAAATCAACTTGGCACTTTCTGTCTATACAACGACGATTGGCACCGATGGCCTGGCCTCTTGTGGTCTGGCTAACATTGCCGAGCGTCCTGAGACATTTGGTGGCTTCTTCGGTATCGACCCAGAAGCTTGTGTGCCAATCAACTTCTTCGCACCAAGCCTGTACGGCCCGAACCCAGAATTCGCGGAAGGCCAAGCCGCCGTCGACTATCTGCGTGACGTCCGGACTGTTTCCACCTTCGTTGATGAGACCATCATCGGTGGTTACACCACGGGTACTCTGTTCGATCTGCCAGCTGGCGAGATGAAAGGTGTGTTCGGTTTCGAATGGCGTGAAGACGCGATCGACACCCGTTCAGACTCTGTTGCGCAACGTGCGACGCTTGACGGCTTCTTCTTCGACCGTCCGACACGCGGTAGCGTGAACCTCGGCGAACTCTACGGCGAGCTCTTCATCCCGCTGGTGAAGGATCAAGTCGGTATCGAGAACCTGGAAATGGAAGTTGCTGGTCGTTTGGTTGACCACGAATTCTACGGTCAGAACTCGACATACTCGATCAAGGGTTCTTACTCGCCAGTCGAATGGCTCACCATTCGCGGTACCTATGGTACATCGTTCCGTGCACCAAACCTGCGCGAACTGTTCCTCGAAGGTCAGTCTAGCTTCGAAACAGCGATCGACCCTTGTGAGGTTCCAGCTGTTGCAACGGCATTCGATCCAGTGACCGGTGATCCGTTCTACGATCCGACACTTGACGATCGTCAGCCACAGATCCTCGCGAACTGTGCAGCGGAAGGTCTGGACCCAACGAGCCTCGGTCTTCGCGGTGGTTCGACGGCGTTCCAAGCTGTGAACGGTGGTAACACTGGTCTTGATCCTGAAACCTCGACCGCTTGGTCTGCCGGTTTCGTGGTTGAGCAGCCATTCTTCGACAGCTTCGACCTGACCTTCGGTGTCAGCGTCTTCGACCTGCTCGTGGAAGACACCGTGTTCACACCAACCCTGAACCAGATTCTGGGCCTCTGCTACACAGCAGACAACTTCCCGAACTCTACGTTCTGTACGCGCCGTGTTCGCGACCCGAACACCGGCTTCCTGACCGAAGTCGATGCGACACCATTCAACGTGTCTGAGCGTGTCTCCAAGGGTATCGACTACAACATCAACTTCCGTAAAGACTTCGACGCGTTCGGTCAGGAAATGGTGCTGGATGTCGATCTGGAAGCGACCTATCAGGACGAGCTGTCTACCCTGGTTACCATCCCTGGTGAGCCGGATGACTTTAACGAGTTCACAGGTGACATCGGTATTCCAGAGTGGCGTGCATCACTGCGCGGTAACCTGGAAATTGGTAACTTCACCTACTTCTGGCAGACCCGTTACATCGGCATCCAGGATGACCTCGAGAACCCACCATCTGCGACGGTTGGCGACCAGCCTGTCGTCAAGGTTCCTGAGTACCTGATCTCTGATGTTTCAGCGACCTACACCGCGGACGACTGGTCGTTCCGTATCGGTCTGCAGAATGTCTTCGATGAGGACCCACCACTGGTCGACCAGGACGCAACCGGTAATATCAGCGCGCGTAACGTGCCGCTGGGTGTCGGTTACGACCAAATCGGTCGCCGCCTCTTCGTAGGTGTCTCGAAAGCATTCTAAGCTTAGCTTAGATCCGAATAAGAAGGGCGGCTCCTCGGAGCCGCCCTTTTTTACATCCCACCCCTCGGCGCGGCGCTCCTGTCGCCGAACCACCAGAGGGTCGCGGCGGTGGCGGCGAAAGTTGCGGTCTCGATGATGGTCGCGCGGTTCGGGGCGTCAGCGGAGAACCAGATCAGCACTGTGATCAGCCAGAGCAGAACTGTCAGGGCCGGACGGGTCAGGCCGCGAATGGCGTCGACCCATTTATAACTCGACCGGATCGCCGTCTCGGCCTCGAGGCTCGCCTGCAGGCCCGACCAGCGCCCTTCAGCATGTTCGAGCGCGAGACTGGCTTCCGCTTCAGCGCTGGCCGCCTGTTGGTTTCGATCGAGGACTTTCAGCTCATGCTGCCAGCGGCGTTCTTCATGTGCGATGCTCTGGCGGCGTTCGAAATAGCCCGCCAGCCGGCCAAGTGCAGTCCCCATCACGCCGAACACGCCGCCACCCGCGGCGCTTGCTGCCATACCGATCAAATCTGCCATGCTCCAAAACTCCTGAAATCAAACCAGTGGTTCGGCGCAAAGGCTACGGGTGGCTGCAATTACAAAAGCCTACCCTCATGTCCGAACGCTCGGATCGAGGATAGGCTTTGATCAACTCCGCCGGATTAGCAGCGGATTGAGGCTTATGCATCCGCCATGGAGAAGGCGCGGTGGTTTTGCAAAGCTTCGATGGCCGCGAGATATTCGGCTTCCAGCTTGTCGACGAATTCCGCGGTGCTCATCCGGGATTTGACTGCGCCAATCCCCTGCCCGCAGCCCCAGATATCTTTCCAGGCTTTCGCCTCCTGGTTACCACCCGAGCCGAAATTCATCTTGCTCGGATCGCTCTCCGGCAGGTCGTTCGGGTTCAACCCAGCCTTGGCAATGGACGGTGCGAGATAGTTCCCGTGCACGCCGGTGAACAGATTGGAATAGACAATGTCCTTGGCATCGCTCTCGACGATCATGTCCTTGTACCCATCGACTGCATTGGCCTCGTCACACGAAATGAAGGCCGAACCGATATAGCCGAGGTCGGCGCCCATCGCCTGGGCCGCGGCAACTGCGCCGCCATTCGCCATCGCGCCGGACAGCGCTAGCGGACCATCGAAGAATTCGCGAATGTCCTGGATCAGGGCGAGCGGCGAAATCGTGCCGGCATGACCACCGGCGCCGGCTGCAACAGCGATCAGGCCATCTGCGCCTTTATCCAGCGCCTTGCGGGCGAAGATGGCATTGATGATGTCATGCAGGACGATGCCGCCATAGGAATGGATGGCATCATTGACTTCAGTCCGCGCCCCGAGCGATGTGATGACGATCGGAACCTTGAATTTGACGCACGCTTCCACATCGTGATCGAGGCGATTATTGGTCTTGTGAACAATCTGATTCACAGCAAATGGCGCCGACGGACGGTCCGGGTTTTTCTCATCATATTCAGCAAGTTCGGTCGTAATCTGATCGAGCCATTCGTGCAGAACGGGTCCTGGCCGCGCATTCAGCGCCGGGAAGGAGCCCACCACGCCGGCCTTGCACTGGGCGATGACCAGGTCCGGATTGGAGATGATAAAAAGCGGACTACCGATCACGGGAATACGCAGGTTCTGCAGGATGGGAGGTAGCGCCATGAAATCTCTCTCAATACTTGCCGTTTACGTTAGCGCTAACCTAAACCTCAAGCGCCATTGAGCAAGCCCTTACCAAACGGCACCCCGCGCGTTGGCGCACGCTTTTTTTCCGTAGCGGAACGCTTGCCAGTCGCCCCTGCTTGGGCCAAATCCGCCCTAGGAGATTTCCACGAGGTTCGGCAGACATGGCAGACGGCACACTTTCTCTTTCTGACGGGTTTGATGAAGCCACCGAAGCAGACTGGCTCGCCGCTGTCGGAAAAGCGCTGAAAGGTGGCGGCATCGAGCGCATCACACGCCAGACTCGGGACGGCATCAAGATCCATCCGCTCTACCGCGAAACCGATTTTGCCAGCAGCTCTGATCCGCGCGGTGCGCCCGGCGCTGCTCCATATCTGCGCGGCGCCACGGACGAACCTGATCGCTACCTGCCATGGGACATAAGGCAGAGTTTCTCGCATCCGGATCCGGCCGAGACCAATCAGGAAATCATGCGCGATCTCGAACGCGGGGTGAGCTCTATCCATCTCGCTGTGGAGTGTTCCGGCAAGACGGGGTGCATCATCACCAATCTGGATCAGCTCTCGGTCGCTCTGAGCGGAGTCCGTGCAGATCTTGCCACGATCTCGCTCGGACATCGCGGCGCAGGGTCCGGCGCCAGCGCGGCCGGCCTGCTGGCGCTATGGGCTGACGGGCAAAATGATCCGAAGGCCCAGAAACTCGCCTTCAACATCTCGCCCATCCGGCAATTGATGCGGACGGGCAAGATTGGCGGCGGCGTCGATGCGGCGATGGCAAAGACATCAGCTCTGGTGTCCGCGCTCGCTGAGAAGTTTCCGAACGCGACCAGCCTGGAAGTCGAAGCGCAGACCGTGCACGAGGCTGGCGGCAGCGAGGCGCAGGAGCTTGGCGCTCTGATGGCCAATGCAGTTGACCTGCTCCGCCGTCTCAGCGCGGCTGGTCTCGCTCCCGCCGAGGCCGCGCCACAAATCCTGTTCCGCCTTGCCGTCGATGCCAATTATGGGATCGGCATCGTCAAGCTACGTGCAGCACGCCGCCTTTGGGCACGGGTGCAGGAGGCTCTGGACCTGGACGCTCAACCGATGAAGCTGCACGCCGTGACCAGTGCGCGCATGCTGACCCGCTATGATGCCTGGGTGAACATGTTGCGCGGCACGGCCGCTTGTTTCGCGTCTGCGACGGGCGGCGCCGACATCATCACAGTCCGCGCCTTCAATGAGAGTTTCAGCGTCCCGGAAGAACTGGGCCGCCGCATCGCGCGGAACACGCAGATCATGGCCATGGAAGAAAGCGGCCTTGGCCGTATCGCCGATCCCAGCGGCGGCGCCTGGTTCACCGAGACGCTGGCCGAAGACCTTGCCGAAAGCGCCTGGGCAGAGTTCCAGCAGATCGAAAGCGAAGGCGGCTTGGTCGCCAGCCTGGTAGCGGGCGAGCTGCAAGCGCGCGTGACTGAAAAGCGCGCGGCGCTGATGAAAGATGTCAGCCGCCGCAAGATCCCGGTCACAGGGGTCAGCGAGTTTCCGCTGCTCGAAGAGATCGCCGCACCCGTGGCCGATATTCAGGCGCCGCCTGCCGGAGACGGGGTTGATCCGGTGGGGCTCGACACATTGCTTCCAGGCTTCGAGACCATGGCAGGTGACGATACGACCGCCGAGCCGCTCGACTGGATCTCAGTCGCCGCGCCGTTCGAAGACTTGCGAGACCGCGCCGAGGCGCATCTCGCCGCGACCGGCGGCCGCCCGTCTATTTTCCTCGCCACGCTCGGCCCGCTCGCGGAACACACCGCGCGCGCCGACTTTGCCCGCAACTTTTTCGCTGCCGGCGGGGTCGAAGCCAAGGCCGCGCCAGTGCCGCCAGAGAGCCATTCGGAACTCGCCGCAGCGTTTCAGGCGAGCGGCTGCAAGATTGCCGTGCTGTGCGGGTCGGATCAACGCTACGCGGAAGGAGCGGAGGCCGCGGCCAAGGCGCTGAAACACGCAGGCGCTGCCGCGCTTTGGCTTGCGGGGAAGCACGAGGCGGCTGGCATTGATCGCCACGTCTTCATGGGCGCAGATGTGGTGCACGAGCTGACCGTGGCGCTGGCCGAGCTGGGAGTGAAATAGATGACCAAGTTTCCCGATTTCACCAAGCTGGATCTCGGTGCCCTCGAAACGGGCAGCGCGAAGGCCCGCCCTCGAACCCTCCCTACCCCTGAAGGCATCGACCTCGCAACCGCCTATAGCGCCGCCGATACCAAGCCTCTCGATTTCCTCGATGATTATCCCGGCCTCGCGCCATTCGGACGCGGCCCCTACCCGACCATGTATACGCAGCGCCCATGGACCGTGCGCCAGTATGCTGGGTTCTCGACGGCCGAGGATTCCAACGCCTTCTACCGCCGCAATCTCGCGGCCGGTCAAAAAGGCCTGTCGGTCGCTTTCGATCTCGCCACTCATCGCGGTTATGACAGTGACCATGTCCGGGTCAGCGGCGATGTCGGAATGGCGGGCGTGGCGATCGATTCCATTTATGACATGCGCACGCTTTTCTCCGGTATTCCGCTCGACCAGACGTCGGTCTCGATGACGATGAATGGCGCGGTGCTGCCAATCATGGCGCTCTACATCGTCGCTGCCGAGGAACAGGGCGTCGGCCCGGACAAGCTCGCCGGCACGATTCAGAATGACATTCTGAAAGAGTTCATGGTCCGCAACACCTATATCTATCCGCCCAAGCCGAGCATGCGGATCATTTCGGACATCTTTGCCTACACCTCGCAGAACATGCCGAAATTCAACTCGATTTCGATCTCCGGCTATCACATGCAGGAAGCGGGCGCGACGGCCGACCTGGAACTCGCCTACACGATCGCCGACGGGATTGAATATATTCGCGCCGGAGTGAATGCCGGACTGGACGTCGATGCCTTCGCACCGCGCCTCAGCTTCTTCTGGGCGATCGGCATGAATACGTTCATGGAAGTCGCCAAGATGCGCGCTGCGCGTCTGATCTGGGCCAAGCTGGTCAGTCAGGAATTCTCGCCCAAGAACGCAAAGTCGACCTCGCTGCGGACCCATTGCCAAACCTCTGGATGGTCCCTCACCGCGCAAGACGTGTACAATAATGTCATTCGCACCTGCCTCGAGGCCATCGCCGCAGCAGGCGGCCAGACCCAGAGCCTGCACACTAATTCCTTTGACGAGGCGCTTGCTTTGCCGACCGACTTCTCGGCCCGCATCGCGCGCAACACGCAGCTCTTCCTGCAACAGGAAGGCGGCGCCGCGCAGACCATCGATCCCTGGGGCGGCTCTTATTATGTCGAGCGCCTGACCCATGATCTCGCGGCCAAGGCGCTGGAGCATATCGCCGAAGTCGAAAAGCTGGGCGGTATGCGCAAGGCGATCGAGGAAGGCATCCCGAAACTGCGCATCGAGGAAGCCGCGGCCAACACCCAGGCCCGCATTGATAGCGGCGAGCAGACCGTGGTCGGCGTCAACAAATTCCTGCTGGATGAGGAAGAAGAGGTCCCGGTCCTGAAAGTCGACAATGCGACCGTGCGCCGGATGCAGCTCGACAAGCTGGCGCGTCTGAAATCGGATCGCAGCCAGGCCGAAGTCGATGCGAAACTCGATGCGATCGCCACTGCTGCGGCCGGAACGGAAGGTAATCTGCTGGCGCTCGCCGTGGACGCTGCGCGGGCCAAGGCCACGGTCGGGGAAATCTCCGAAGCGGTCGAGCGCAGCCAGGGCCGCCACAAGGCGGTCATCCGCTCAATCAAGGGCGTCTATGGCGCGGGCGTCAAAACCACCGATCGCGCCAAGGAAGCCGTCGGCATGGCCGAAGCGTTCGAAGCCAAGCACGGCCGGCGCCCGAAAATCTATATCGCCAAGATGGGCCAGGACGGCCATGATCGGGGCCAGAAAGTCGTCGCCTCAGCGCTGATGGATCTCGGTTGGGAAGTCGAAATCGGCCCCCTCTTCCAGACCCCGGAAGAAGCGGCAAAAGATGCGCGCGCGGCTGGCGTCGATATTGTCGCCGCCTCCTCCCTCGCCGCCGGCCACCTGACGCTGGTCCCGGAACTCAAACGCGCGCTCGGCAATGAAGGCGCCGCAGCGACCAAGATCATGGTTGGCGGTGTGATCCCGCCGCAGGACTTTGACGCGCTCTATGCCGCGGGCGCCGTGGCGATCTTTCCGCCTGGGAGTGTGATTGCCGATTGCGCGGTGACCATGCTGGACGCGCTCGGCGATGATGGCGATGGCATTCAGGCGGCGGAGTGACGGACCGCGCCTCCAAC
>JGI12316J14372_10004923_pt1 | contig 10961 bp, 7 predicted proteins | sample MarCyaLeptolynsp_FD_14372 | JGI IMG/M metagenome (IMG submission 14372) | reverse complement strand
CCCGCGTGCTTCGATCAGCTCGCCTTCCAGCGCGCCCGCCAGGAATTCAGACGTGAAAGCGACCGTCACGCCATAGCCCTCATCCTCGCCCGAATGGGCCAGGGCGAACAGCGCGAAGTCGGCAAACGTCATCAGCGCGCCGCCATGCACGACGCCGCCAGCATTCATATGCTTGCGCTGCGCCCGGAAGGCCGCAACCATACTGCCATCCTCGTCCTGGCGCATATAGAACGGACCGGCTGTATCATGTTCAAACGGTTCGCCGGGCCAGGTGAACCAGCCCTTGAACTCGCCATCGGTGACGGTTTTGGTTTCCATTTGGATCTCCTTCGACCGCTTTGATAGCGCGGCTGCAAAGTTTCGCCAGAGTGACACGGCGTCAGGGTTCGACTTGGCGCGCAGGTGGGCGTAGGGTGGCTGGCAGGAGGACTGTTCGAATGGCTTTTGATCCCGAAATTCGCGACGCCCTGATTGACCAGGTGCGCCGGTTTGTGCGCGAGCGCTGCGTCCCGGCTGAAGCTCAAGTGTCGGAAGAAGACCAGGTGCCGGATGAGCTGGTTCAGGAAATGAAAGAGCTTGGCCTGTTCGGCCTCGCCGTGCCGGAAGAGTATGGCGGGCTTGGCCTCGATATGGAAACCGAATGCCTGGTCGGGTTTGAGCTCGGTTGGACCTCGCCGGCCTTTCGCTCTGTCGCGGGCACGAATATCGGCATTGGCTCGCAGGCCTTGGTCCTGTTCGGGACGGATGAGCAGAAAGAAAAATACCTGCCCGGCATTGCCAGCGGCGACTATGTGACCAGCTTTGCGCTGACTGAACCGGAAGCCGGGTCGGACGCGGCCGGGTTGCGCACCAAGGCGACCAGGGAGGGCGACGATTACGTCCTGAATGGCGGCAAGCGCTACATAACAAACGCCAATGTCGCTGACCTGTTTACAGTCATGGCGCGGACCAATCCGGATGAGCCGGGTGGCAAAGGCGTCTCGGCCTTTATCGTCGCCCGCGACACGCCTGGTGTCAGTGTCGGCAAGCCGGAAAAGAAAATGGGACAGCAGGGTGCCCATATCTGTGACGTCAATTTCGACAATGCGCGTGTGCCGTCCGAGATGATGATCGCCGGCGAGGGCGAAGGCTTCAAAGTCGCGATGAGCGTACTGGACAAGGGTCGCTTGCACATCTCGTCCGTTTGTACGGGGATGATGGAGCGCCTGATCAGTGAGATGGTCAATTACGCCATGGAGCGCGAGCAATTCGGCAAGCCGATCATGCAGCATCAGCTGATCCAGGCGATGATTGCCGACAGTCAGGCCGAGGCCTATGCGGCGCGCTGCATGATCCTCGATGCCGCCCGCAAAAGGGATGCGGGCGAGCCGGTCACCATGCTCGCCTCGTGCTGCAAGATGTTCGCATCGGAGGCGGTGGGCCGTGTTGCCGACCGCGCCGTACAAGTGTTCGGGGGCGCTGGCTATGTCGCCGATTACGGCGTCGAGCGGTTTTTCCGGGATGCGCGGATTTTCCGCCTTTACGAAGGCACCACACAGATCCAACAGATCATCATCGCGCGCGAGCTCAGCCGCGCCGCCAAGCGAGGAGAGATTTAGATGCCGGATACCGAACACGAATTTGCCCCGGAAGATGTCGGCCTGAACCGCGAACGTCTGGCCTTCATTCCGGACTATTTCGACAAGGCCTATATTAGCAGCGGCAAGCTGCCCTGCATGGCGACCATGGTCTCGCGCAATGGTCAGATTGTGCATGAATCCTATCTCGGCAAGACGCAACTGGACGGCGGTGCGCCGATCGGGCCGGACACGATCTTCCGCATCTATTCCATGACCAAACCGATCACGTCGGTGGCGGCAATGATGCTGCATGATGAAGGCGAGATCCGGCTTGATCATGAGATTGCGCGCTATATTCCCGAATTTGCCGATGTCGAAGTCTGGGATGGCGGCGATCTGAAGGATTACAAGACCCGCAAGCCGGACCGGCCAATGACGGTGCGCGATGCCTTCACGCACACGACGGGCGTGACCTATGGCTTCTTGTTCCAGCATGAGGTCGATGCGCTCTATCGCCGGGAAAAGATCGGCAATATTGGCGAAGGCGAGGGCGAGACGCTGGGCGAAATGTGCGCCCGCATTGCCAAGCTGCCTTTGGTGTTCTCTCCGGGCGAACGCTGGAATTATGGCCACTCGACGGACATTCTCGGCCGCGTGGTTGAGGTCGCGAGCGGGATGTCGCTCGACGCCTTCTTCCGCGAACGGATCTTCGGGCCGCTCGGCATGGTGGATACTGATTTCTTCGTTCCGGAGAGCAAGCTCGACCGCCTGATGGCCTGCTATGCCAAGGACCCGGTGACCGGTAAGGTGACCATGAGCGATGGCGCCGGTGCCGACAGCAAGGCCTATACGACCCAGCCCAAGCTGCTCAATGCGGGCGGCGGCCTGGTTTCGACCCTGAGCGATTATCACCGCTTCTGTCTGATGTTGCTGCAAGGCGGCAGCCTTGAGGGCGCCCGCCTGCTCAGTCCGAAAACCGTCGAGTTCATGCGGATGAACCATCTGCCCGGCGGCAAGACGATCAAGGAAATGGGCGACCAGACCTTCTCGGAAGCGCGGATGGAGGGCAATGGCTTTGGCCTTGGCGGCTCGACTGTGGTCGATGTCGCCGAAACGCTGACGCCCGGATCGCCCGGCACGTTCAGCTGGGGCGGTCTCGCGAATACGTTCTTCTGGATCGATCCGGTCGAGGAAGTGATTGCCATTCAGGCGACGCAGATGATCCCGAGTGGCTGCTATCCGATCCGGCCGCAATTCCAACAACTGGTCTACGCGGCGATTGACTGGTAGCCGGATTTGCGCTTTACGCGCGCCGGGTTGTTTCTCGTCGACCGGGCTCTGAGGGTCCCGGGCGGTGCGGTCCGCGCTGCGACGCCGTATGCCTGTCGAGGCAATTCATCACAATTGGCCTTCCACGCCACTAACTTTGAAACGTTAGCTATGTGTAGCTCAAGTGGGTAAGAGCATCTGATTTTGGGTCAGACTGTTGTGGGTTCGAGTCCCACCGCCAATCCAACGCCGCTTTTAGCGGCACCAATATCGGGGATGCCGGGCATCCCTCCGCCAGCGGCGTCAGACCCTTCGGGGCGCGGCAAAGCCGGCAGCCAGAAATCGGCCGAGTGCCCCTGACGATGAGGGTGGCCGGAGAGACATCGGAGGATCGGTCCAGGCGGCGCTGCGGCGCCAAATGCACCTGTCCAACCCGCTCTTCGCCCGCCTTGCGGGATCAGACGGCCCGCCAGGTTTTTGGTGAGGAGTGCCCGGTCATCTCTTTTTTCCTTGCATTTGCAATCATTGGCCGGTATTGCCCGCGTCCCCCGAAATGGGTCGGGGACCATGTGTCATGCAATTCCATGACCTTCCAACTGGAGGATAATCCAATGTGGCCGCTTTACAGGTCCATCACGATCAACAGCACCGAACGTGGCGTCTTGCTGCGCGACGGACAGGTTGAGCGTATCCTCCTGCCGGGCCGCCATCGGATTCCGGTTGCCGGTCCGCGTACGGAGCTGCGCAGATTCGACGTGTCTCGTCCGCTCGACAAAGAAGACTGGGTGCGCGCGCTTGAGGCGCGCAATGCCGAGCTTCTGGTCAAGCACTTCGAGGTCGTTCGTCCGAGCGAAAGCGAAGTCGGTATTGTCCGCCTCGACAGCAAGGTAAAATATGTTGTCGAGCCGAGCGGTGATATCGCCTTGTGGAAAGGCTTTCGCGAGATCGGCGTCGAGCGCCTGGATGTTTCCGAGGCACCGAAGCTTGACCGCAAGGCGCTGAATGCGCTGGCGACTGTGTCACCGCGTTTCATCACGCGGATCACCGTGCCCAGCGGCTTTGAAGGCCTGGTCTATGTCGATGGCGATTTGCGCGAGCGACTGAAGCCCGGTGTTCACGCCTACTGGTCTGCCGTGCGCGAGGTCAATCTGGTAACGCTCGATCTGCGGCGTCAGACCACTGAGGTCACGGCGCAGGAAATCCTGACCCAGGACCGCGTGTCCATTCGTGTCACGCTGACCGCGTTCTGGCAGATCACTGACCCGGTCAAAGCCGGTGAGGCGAAGGATCTGAACGAACAGATCTATCGTCACATCCAGTTCGCCATCCGCGATGCGGTTGCGAACCGGACGCTGGACGAGCTGCTGAATGCCCGTGGTGAGATCGACCCTGAGCTCACCAAGGCGGTTCAGGCAATGGGCGCGTTCGGCGATTTCGGTGTCGAGATTGCCTCTGTCGGTCTGAAGGATGTCATCTTGCCTGGCGAGATGCGTGAAATCCTCAACCGCGTGGTCGAGGCCGAAAAACAGGCGCAGGCAAACCTCATCCGCCGGCGTGAGGAAACCGCGGCGACGCGGTCTCTGCTCAACACGGCGCGGCTGATGGAGAACAATCCATTGCTGTTGCGGATGAAAGAGCTGGAAACGCTGGAAAAGCTGACCGAGAAAGTCGGTCGGCTGGATGTCAGCACGTCGGCACCGGGTCACGGCCTGGATGCCTTGCTCAGCAATCTGGTCCGCTTGTCGGATCACGGCTCTGAGTCGACAGACACATAGCGCCGCTTGATGAAGGTCGCTCGTGAAAATGGGCGGCCTTTTTCATGACTCGAGCGGGAATTCAGAGGCAATTTGTACCTCAAAACCACAAAATTCACTTTTTATTTTGCGTGCCAGCGCTGTCAGGGTTGCAAATCTGAGCGAAAAAACCATGTTCCCCAGCGGAAGCCCTAACCTGCTACGGTCTGCCTGGTCCGAAGCTCAAAACAAGGGGCTCTCGCCGGAGGAAGTAGATGACAAAACAGGACAACCCATTTCATACCTATGTCGAAGACCTATTTGCGGGCCTTGGACGCATTCGCATTCGAAAAATGTTTGGCGGCGCCGGCGTTTATTCGGGTGAAGACATGTTCGCCCTGATCGATCACGATCGGGTCTATGTAAAATCAGACGATGCCCTCAGAGCCGATCTGGTCCAGGAAGGCGGCGAAGCCTTTGAATGGACCAATCCAAGCACCGGAAAGACGATCACGATGAGCTATGTTTCGCTCCCCGTGAACGCGCTAGATGATCGCGACGAAGCCTCGACCTGGGGCCGCAAGGCGCTGGACGTGGCTGTTCAAGCGCGTCGCGCCAAGGTGAAGTCGCCTCGGCGCACGACCTTTTAGGCACCGCCTCAGCTCTGTCTGAAATTCGCAGGGCGTTTCTCCAGGAACGCCTTGACCCCTTCTTTGAAATCCGCCTGCCGTCCAGCTGTGCGCTGGGCGAAACGCTCGGCCTGTAGCTGGCTGTCAAAATCATTGTCCTCTGCCTGCCAGACCAGATCGCGGATCAGCGCCAGGGCCTGGGTCGGGCCATCGGCAAGACGTTTGGCATAGGCGCGCGCTTCGTCCATCAATTGATCATCCGGTACGACTTTGTTGATCATGCCCCAGTCCAGGGCCTGGTCCGCAAATACCTTGTCTCCGAACAGCGTCATTTCCATCGCTTTGGCCCGTCCGACCAGACGCGGTAGCAGGAATGTCGAGCCACCATCCGGCACCAGGCCGATGCGGCGGAAGGCCTGCAGGAAGTATCCGCTTTCGCCTGAGATGATGAAATCTCCCATCAAAGCAATCGAACAGCCAACGCCGGCGGCGGCGCCATTTACGGCCGTGATGATCGGGTGCGGATGGGTCCGCATCGCCTTGATGAACGGGTTATAATGGGTGTCGAGGCCCTTGCCAGCATCCGGTTTGCCTTGCGGGCGCTCCCCGGGATTGGCCGACAGATTGGCGCCGGAGCAAAACCCGCGGCCATTGCCGGTCAGGATTGTGCAGCGCGCCTCGTCTCCGGCCTGTTCCAGAGCCAGTGCCAGTTCCTCAATCGTGTCCATGCCGGCCGCGTTCATGGTCTTTGGATCATTGAAAGCAATGGTCGCGATGTCGTCGCTGACCTCATAGCTGATTTTCTTGAATCCCATCGGGGTCTCCCTGTCTTGGTGATCAATCTATTCGGCTGGCGCGCCGTGAAAACCGTGACCCTACGGCAGCTGGAATTGTTTTGTTTTCGCGCGGTTCTGCGTTATCCTTTACGTCAACGATAAGAAAGCCTCGGAGGATTAGATGGCATTGGATGCAGTTTCAGCGGATGGCATGGGTGCCATACTCGCCAAACAGAAAGCCGCGAACATTCGCGATGGAATTCCATCTGCCGAACAGCGCGAAGCCTGGATCGACAAATCAATCGACTTGCTGGTCACGCATGGCGACGCGCTGGCAAAAGCCATGGCCGAGGATTTCGGGCACCGGTCCATCGACCAGTCCAACCTGACCGATATTGCCGGATCGATCGGCGCGCTGAAATTCTCCAAGAAGCATTTGCGCAAATGGATGCGGCCGGAAAAGCGTAAAGTCGAGTTTCCGCTTGGATTGCTCGGCTCGAAAGCGCAGATCCAGTACCAGCCGAAGGGGGTCATCGGGATTATCAGTCCCTGGAACTTCCCCGTGAACCTGACCTTTGCGCCGCTGGCCAATGTCTTTGCGGCGGGCAATCGCGCGATGATCAAGCCGTCCGAGTTCACTGAAAAGACCAGCGAACTGATGGCGGAGCTGATCGGCCAATATTACACCGATGAAGAAGTCGCCGTCGTCACTGGCGGCCCGGATGTCGGGGCCAAGTTCACTCAGCTGCCNTTCGACCACATGATCTTCACCGGGGCGACCTCGATTGCGCATCACGTNATGCGTGCGGCGGCGGACAATCTCGTGCCGCTGACGCTCGAGCTTGGCGGCAAATCACCGGTCGNGCTGGGCAAGTCGGCAGACCTCGACAAGGCGGCGAGCCGGATCATGGCGGGCAAGACGATGAATGCGGGGCAGATCTGCCTGGCGCCGGACTATGCCTTCGTGCCGGAAGAGAAGACCGGTGATTTTGTCGGCGCGGCCCAGGCGGCCGTCGGCAAGATGTTCCCGGAAGGCCTGAAGGACAATGATGACTACACATCGATCGTCAATCAGCGCCACTTTGATCGGCTGAACTCTTATCTCGACGATGCGCGGGAGAAGGGCGCCGAAGTGGTCGAGATCAATCCGCAGGACGAGAATTTCAGCCAGCAGCCGCATCACAAGATGGCGCCGCACATTGTCCTCAACCCGACCGACGACATGAAGGTGATGCAGGACGAGATCTTCGGCCCGATCCTGCCGCTGAAGACCTATACCGAAACCAAGGACGCTGTGGCCTATATCAATGACCACCCGCGCCCGCTTGGCCTGTACTATTTCGGCGATGACGCGAATGAGCGCGACATGGTGCTGAACAATACGACATCAGGCGGTGTGACCGTGAATGACGTGATCTTCCATGTCGCCCAGGAAGACCTGCCCTTTGGCGGCGTCGGCCCCTCCGGCATGGGCGCCTATCACGGCCGCGATGGCTTCTTCGAGTTCAGCCACAAGAAGGCGATCTACACCCAGACGGGCAATGAGATCCTCGCCATGATGCGCCCGCCTTATGGCGAAAAATTCCGCAAGCAGATTGCGGGACGCATGAAAAAATAGACGGCGCCAGCTAGTATAGTAAGAAGCCGCCTCTTTGTGGGGCGGCTTTTTTTACTCCAGCGGCAAGTGCTCTGCGATGAAGCGGTCCATTTCGCGCAAGGTCTGCAGGCGCGTATCAGCGACCGAGAGCCAATGGTCTTCGCCTTTGAGCTTGACCAGCTCGACCTGTTTGCCCGCTTGTGTGAGCGCGCGTTCCATGTCGGTGCTCTGGCGGATCGGGACGACAGTGTCTTTGTCACCGTGGAGCAGGAGCACGGGGGCCGTCACGTCTGATGCGAAATTGACCGGCGATATCGATATCAAGTCGCGCTCGTCCCGTTGAGATCCCAGGATTTTCTTTTCCCAGTAGCTCAGCACCCAGTCATTTCGGCCATGAATGCGCTTGCGATTGCCTAACCAGAATTCGAGGTCCGATATCGGCGCGATCGCGATCGCACATTTNTAGAGAGACGGCGTGAACGTCGCCCCCGCAAGCGCCGCGTAGCCGCCATAGCTCGCGCCGACGATGCACACTCTCTCGCTGTCGATCAGGCCCGCCTCGGCCAGTGCGCCTACGGCATCGGAAAGATCATCCTGCATCTTGCCGCCCATTTCGCCATCGCCAGCACGTTCAAACGCTCGTCCAAAGCCTTGCGATCCACGGAAGTTCGGCTGCACGACGGCATATCCGCGATTGGCGAAGTATTGCGCCATCCAATCAAAGTCGAAGCGATCATAGTGGGCTGGCCCACCATGTGGCAGGATCAGCGCTGGAAGGGGGGGATCGACTTGGGGTTCGTAATCCGGCGGCACCGTCAATATGGTCTGGATCGTCAATCCATCGCGGGCTTGATATTCCACACCCATCATGAACCCGAGCGAAGCACCGGGAACGTCAGGCCGGCGATTGGCAACCATGCCGAGCTCATTGGAGATTCGATTGTGGATCAGCCAGATGTCGCCGAGGCCAGCGTCGAATATGCGATAAAGGACGATCTCGCGGGTTTCGGACCAGGAATCCAGATAGATGCTTGCATCGGGCAGCAACGCTGAAACTTTGTTGATGCTGTCGTCCAATAACTCGTCCAGAAAGGCATAGCTCGGCTCTATTCCGGCGTAACGCACGCCGAGGACTTTGCGATTGGGGTCTCTATAGACTTGTTCGATCTCTCGATCCCGCGGCGCGATGCCAAGCTCGGTCACTTCGCCATCGAAGCCGCGCTTCATGATCGAATCGTAACCGACATCATCATTGTTTGTCCGGATAAAGACCAAGCCGGATTCATCGGGGGCGACGCCGAGATAGGCTAAGGGTTGCTCGGTTTCCGTCTCATAGAATGTAACCCAACGATTCTTGTCTTTCTTCTGCAATCGAAACACGTTTGAGCGTTCGTCATAAAGCTTACGCGCCAGTATTTTTCCTTGCTCGCCGACAAACCAATCTGTCGTGTCATGCGTGCCTTTGGCGAAGGTCCGTCCTTTCGGCTTGTCCAGGTCTACCCTCAACAAATCGAACGTGATCATGCTGCCGGGCAACCCAATAAAAGCAGGCATTAGAGCGATGTCACTCTTCGTGCCGACGCCTACGATTTCACCGAGGCCGGTTTGCGCGGCATAGAGTTCATTCGTCCCGTCCAGGAGTTGAACGATCTTGTTGGTCTTGAGATTGATCGAGAACGCGGCTGAGTTNTCAAACTTGCCTCTGAACCCGCGCCTTTGAATGGTTTCAGAGGCGATCATGATGACATGATCATTGTCGATGAACCCGACGGATCGCGCTTTAATGGTATTGACGGCAACCTGATTGCTGATCCCTTGTCCGAGCTCGAACACGATCAGCCGCGTTTCGTCTCCCACATTCGCAAGCGTGGCGACCTTTGTGCCATCAGGGGAAATCTCTGCGCTAGAGAAGCGCGGCAATTCACCATAGGCTTCCAATGGAGGTTGAGGGTAGTCCGCAGCAGCTTGTCCCCAGATCAAAAAGCTGCAGACAAAACAAATAGCAATTCTGAACAAGATGATCCCCTCTCAATTGAGGGACAGAATAGTCGCTAACTATGTTTGTTCAACAGCAATAATCTGGCTACTTCAAAAATGCCGGCACATCATCGCCGAAGCCGCGGACATCGTCCGGGGCGGGGTCGAGGATGAGGTCGTCATCCTTGCGCTTATAGTCGCGCTTCGGGCGTTCCTTGCGCGGTTTTTCACTGGCTTCAGCCTTTTCACTGGCGGGTTGCGCCTCGTCCTGTGTCTTGGCCTCTGAAGACTCCTCGGCGCGCTCGCTGCGGTCTCGGCGGCCGCGTCCTCTGCCTTCACCACGACCCTCGCTACGGCCTTCACCGCGTCCGCGGCCACGATCGCGTCCGCGACCGCCGCGCTCGCCCCGGCCGCGTCCCCGTCGACCATCGGAATCGCTTGGCAGGTCTTCCAGCTCCTCGATCAGGCCGTCCGGCATATAGGCTTCGACATCGGTATTGATCAGCATCATCACGCCGCGCCAGGATTTCTCATCCATGGGGCCGACAATGGTGAAACTCTTGCCTTCACGTCCGGCGCGGCCGGTGCGGCCGATGCGGTGGACATAATCCTCGTCCTTGGGCGGCGGCGCAAAATTGAAGACATGGCCCACATCCGGGATATCCAGCCCGCGGGCGGCAACATCCGAAGCGACCAGCAATTGCAGATCGCCGTCCCGGAACCGGTTCAGCGTATCCATACGCGCGCTTTGCGGCAGGTCGCCATGGATCGGCGCAGCACTGAAGCCATGCTTCTGCAGGGATTTTGCAACGATATCGACTTCGCGTTTTCGATTACAGAAGACGATGCCATTCTTCACATCGCAGCTCTCAATGATCCGGCGCAGGGCCGTTCGCTTGGCCTTGTCATCGCCGCGCGGCAGTTTGACGACATGCTGGGCAATCGTCTCGGCCGTCTTGGATTCGCGCGCCACCTCAATCCGGATCGGGTCTTTCTGGAAGGTCTTGGCGAGCCGCGCGATCTCTTTTGGCATGGTCGCCGAGAAGAGCAGGGTCTGGCGCCGCGGCGGCAGCAATTTACAGATCTTCTCAATGTCAGGAATAAAGCCCATGTCGAGCATGCGGTCGGCTTCATCAATGGTGAAGACCTCGACGCCGGTGAGCAGGATCTTGCCGCGCTCGAACTGGTCGATCAGGCGTCCAGGCGTGGCGATCAGGACATCGACGCCGCGCATCAGTTTCTGTTCCTGTTCCTTGAAGCTGACGCCACCAATCAGCAGCGCCATGTTGAGCTTCAGGTCTTTGCCATAGGTCTCGAAATTCTCTGAGACTTGCGCCGCAAGTTCGCGCGTCGGACACAGGATCAGGCTGCGCGGCATCCGCGCCCGGGCCCGGCCTTTGGTCAGGCGATGCATCATGAGG
>JGI12316J14372_10004919_pt1 | contig 10968 bp, 8 predicted proteins | sample MarCyaLeptolynsp_FD_14372 | JGI IMG/M metagenome (IMG submission 14372) | reverse complement strand
CAGTCGAAGTATCTGTCGCCGTGATCCGTTCATAGTCTCATGCGCCTCTTTTCCCAGACACTCGCACAATACTCTGCCGCGTCACACCCATCCCTAACACACCCGTTCAGGCGACGATATTCACGATACGGTTGGGAACGACAATCACCTTTCGCGGTGCTTTCCCGTCCAATGTCCGCTGAATACCGTCATCGGCAAGCGCCGCCGCCTCCGCGGAGTCCTTGTCCGCATCTCGCGGCAGTTCGATCGTCGCACGCAACTTACCATTCACCTGAACAGCGATCGTCACCGTCTCATCCACCAACAGCGCCGGATCCGCCTCGGGCCATGCCAAATGCACCAGCATTCCGTTATGCCCAAGGTTTTCCCAAAGCTCCTCGGCAACATGAGGTGTCATCGGCGCCATCAAACGGACAATCGTTTCGAAACCGAACCGACGCGCCCACACCGTGTCTTCACCGGCACCACTTAAACCGAACAACGTGTTCGAAAGCTCACGAATACGCGCAATGGCCCGATTGAAGTGAAACTTCTCCAAATCCTGGGTGACACCATCAATCGCACGGTGGATCGCGCGCTCAGCTGCCGTTGCCTCCGGACCCAACGTACCCGGCCGCGCGGTTCCAGCCGGCGCAATGCCATCGCCGCCTTCCGTTACGGAGCGAACAACCCGCCCCAGGAAGCGCCATGCACCCTCGACACCGGACTCTGTCCATTCCAGATCCCGATCCGGCGGACTGTCGGACAGCATGAAGAGTCGTGCCGTGTCAGCACCATAAGTTTCAACGATATCAACAGGATCCACGACATTCTTCCGAGATTTCGACATCTTCTCGGAGCGGCCGATCTTCACCGGTTCGCCGGTTTTTGCGTGAACGGCGCCCTCACCCTCCCGCGCGACGTCAATCGGAAATACCCAGCCGCCGGCTTGATCGCGATAGGTCTCGTGACAGACCATGCCCTGCGTGAAGAGCCCATCAAACGGTTCCGCGATGTCGAGATAGCCGCATTCCCGCAGCGCGCGCGTAAAGAAGCGCGAATAAAGAAGGTGCAGGATCGCATGTTCGATACCGCCGATATACTGGTCGACCGGCAGCCACCGCGCGGCGCTTTCCGGGCTGAACCCAACCGCTTCATTCTTCGAGTCCGCATAGCGCGCGAAATACCACGAGCTTTCAAAAAACGTATCGAACGTGTCGGTTTCCCGCTCCGCCGGACCGCCGCATTTCGGGCAGGTCGTGTGTTTCCACGTCGGGTGATGCACCAATGGGTTGCCCGGCTTATCAAAGCTGGGATCTTCCGGCAATTCGACCGGAAGCTGATCGTCCGGGACCGGCACCAGGCCGCAGTCCGGACAATGCACGACCGGAATGGGGCATCCCCAATACCGCTGGCGCGACACGCCCCAATCCCGAAGGCGATAGGTAATCGTGCCGGTGCCGATCCCAATCTCTTCCAGACGATCGATCGCCCGGCGAATACCAGTCTCGACATCCAATCCGTCCAGAAAATCGGAGTTGATCAGGGTCCCTTCGCCGACATAGGCCTCATTCTCGAGAGTGAAAGTCGCAGCGTCACCACCCTTTGGTAACACCACAGGCGTCACTTCAAGCCCGTACTTCCGCGCAAAATCCATGTCGCGCTGATCGTGACCGGGACACCCAAAAATCGCGCCGGTGCCGTATTCCATTAAAACGAAGTTCGCGACGAAGACCTGGAACGTCTTTTCCGGCATGAACGGATGGCGTACCCGAAATCCTGTATCGAAGCCCTTTTTCTCTGCTTTTTCAATGGCTTCTTCACTGGTGCTCATGCGATTGCATTCTGCGATAAAAGCCGCAAGCTCCGGATTATCCTTAGAGGCCGCCTCGGCAAGCGGATGATTCGGCGCGACCGCACAAAACGACATGCCATACAGCGTGTCGGGACGCGTCGTGAAACACTCCAAACGCTCGTCGCTGCCTTCGACTTCAAACCGGATTTTTGCCCCTTCAGAGCGACCGATCCAGTTCCGCTGCATTAAGCGAACCTTTTCCGGCCAACGCTCCAGCTCATCCAAAGCCGCCAGCAGCTCTTCGGAATAGGCCGTGATCTTCAGGTTCCACTGCGAAAGCCGCCGCTTCTCGACCGGCGCACCGGTCCGCCAACCTTTGCCGTCGATAACCTGTTCGTTGGCCAGCACGGTCTGATCAACCGGATCCCAGTTCACCCAGGATTCCCGACGATAGGCCAGGCCGGCCCGCATGAAATCCAGGAACATTTTCTGTTCATGCTTATAGTATTCGGGTTCGCAGGTAGAGATTTCCCGATCCCAATCGATCGAAAGACCTAAGGTTTTCAGCTGCGAGCGCATTGTGTCGATGTTCTGACGCGTCCAGGCGGCAGGCGGCACTTTGTTTTCGATCGCCGCATTCTCTGCCGGAAGCCCGAATGCGTCCCACCCCATCGGATGCAAAACACTGAAACCCCGCGCCATTTTGTACCGCGCGACAACATCGCCTAGCGTATAATTTCGGACATGCCCCATATGGATGCGGCCGGACGGATAGGGAAACATCTCCAACACATAGTATTTCGGGGATGTCTCGTCGGTCGGCGTTTGAAAGACGCTGGAATCGTCCCAGCGTTTTTGCCACTTCACTTCAATTTCTTTGGGGTTGTAGCGCATCGTTCACTAAGTCCGGAATGAGAATGACCTACCGCATCTGTTGCGGCGTCGGCGCCGAATCCTACGATCCCGCGCAAATTGGCAATTTTCGGGGTCGCTACTCTAGCAGCGCCTCGCTGTTGATCCGGAGTTGCCGGGCTCGTGTCAAAATCGCGTTTTCAATCCGCGCTTCCGAGCCCTCCGAGATTGTGACATCAACCCAAGATCCGTCCGACGCCCGTGCCTGTTTAAACAAAGAAACGCGCACACCGTCGGCACGCAACTCCCTGTTCAAGATATAAACCGTCATCTTATAGCGTTCCGACGGCGCCTCCGGCGTAGAATACCATTCCGTGATGATGACACCGCCATAGGCATCGACCTGCGCCATAGGCAGGAACGAAATCGTATCGAGTGATGCACGCCAAAGATACCCGTTGACCGCAATACCACCTGGACCGCCGCTCGCAGCACCGTCGCCGCCAAGCGTTATGGTGTCGCCGAAAATGCTTCCCTGGTCACGGATCGTCTGCTCCAGACGGTCATTGGGCTGATTGGACGCAGCATTCCCGCCACCAAATCCATCGCACCCGGTAAGAGCAAGCAACCCAATCGCGAGAACCGCCAGTACACGACGCTCCATTTACGAATACCTCAACATATGAATGACGGCGAAAAGTACCGAAAAAAAGAAGAGGCGGCAAGAAGCCGCCTCTTCCAAAACCCGAAGGTAATCCGCAATTAGAAGGTGATGCGGGTACCCAGGATAACAACGGTAGCGTCGTTCGAGTTCGTCTGAACGCCCGAGCCAGCCTCGTTTTCGAGGTCGAACCAGTAACCGTTCAGGTGCGTCGAAAGACCGTCCGCGATGGTGTACGTGATACCAGCGTGGATAACAGTCGACTCATCGGAGCGGCCGTTGCCGTCGATGTCGTCTTCTGCCTGCTGGTACATGACCGAAGCGGAACCCGGGCCGAAGTTGTAGCTGGCACCAACGTTCCAGCCGTCACCGTCGTCACAGGTCGTGACAGCGGCAGCACAGTTGGAGTCGTCGTTGTCGAAGAACATCGCACCGACCTGGAAGCCGGCGAAGCCAACGAGACCGCCGACCGTGTAGCCACGGGCGTCTTCCGGAGGACGCGTACCGTTGACCGAGGACTGATCGTCGGAGAAGCCGTAAGAACCACCGATGCCGATGCTGACGTCGGAGAAGGAACCGCTCCACTGAGCAGCCAGCTCAACCGCGTTGGCGTTGGCGTCGTTGTTGGAACCCGCTGCCTGACCCGTACCGGAGTTCGGCGAGTAAGACACACCAGCCTGGAAGCCGGAGAAGTCCGGGGTCACGTAACCGACTTTGTTCGCGTCACCGGTCAGGCCCGAGTGGGACTGATAGTAGTGCGTGCCGGTGTTCAGGCCGAGGTAGCTGACGTGACGAAGGGCGTTGTTGCCGTCCGTACCCCAGGTACCAACCTGAACCGAGTGACCGCCCTGGTTACCAATCAGGTCACCAACGCCGTCTTCAGCACCAAGGTAGATACGACCGAAGGAACCGGTCAGGTCCAGCCAGCTTTCGTCGAACGCACCGGTGTTACCGGTCAGCGCACGCCACTGAATGTTCGCACGGTAGTTCAGGCCGTTGTCGGAAGAACCGCGTGCGTCCCAGACGAGCTCGGACTGCTGTTCGTTAGCAGAGATGTGCGTGCCGGTACCGGCAGCGGCAACATCACCACCGAAGAAAATGAATTCGTACGCAAGAGCACCAGAGAAAGTCATCTGCGGTGCTTCCGCCTGCGCAGGAGCGGCCGCCAGCAGGGACGCACCGGCCAGCGCCGACGTGGTCAAAAGAACTTTTTTCATCATTACCTCCAATTCAGACCAGGCGTGTCGCCTTTTGTGTGGTCCCCGACATATCGTCATGACATGCCTTGTGTCTGTTGTCTTAAGCTTGATCACCAGGAGCTCTCAAACCACGACAACTTTGGTAAGCATCTTCAAACATGTGTTCTGTGCGAACGCAACGGGCCAAGCAGTGTATCGCGAAGCTTTCACGGACCCTTGTGACAAGAATGCAACAAATGCCAGTTTGGCTTTAAGATTCAGGGCGTTTCAGCGCTTGCAGGGCGGAATTACGGGACCAGCGGGCCGCCCGTTATCTGGACCAGTAATCCCATATTCGCCAGATCCACGATGGTGCGGTCCAGATCGGATACCGAAACCCCCGAATGCGCCTCAAGATAAGCAGCCCGGTCAAAGGACGGCCTGGAGACGATCCAGCGGACGATTTCCGCCTGAGCCGGCGGAATAGGCACCTGGCCGCGCGGTGTCACCAAGATGGCCTGATTGCCTCGAACCTCCACACGTATCCCCTGGGCATTCAGCTTGAAGGTTTGCTCTACCGCTTTTACCGGCAGATCGAAGCCCAGGCGCGGATAACGAAAAGACTGCTGATGGGCGAGCACCGCATCGACCACCGCGTCATCTTTGGATAGCTCGAAAAGTTTTTTCCCAAGCGTCCGCATCGCCGCTTTCATGGCACCGCGCCCGTCTTCGGATCTCGGCAGGTTCCGGCGTACGAATTCGTCTTCCACGGCAAAGTCGCTGAGCGCCCCGACGACGTCGAGCCCCGTCAGACCGACGACCCCGAACGCCATGTGAACCGAGCCGCCGCTCGACGCCAGTGCGTCGTGGTACCAGCCACGCGGCAGATACAGGATATCCCCGGGCTTCATCACGACTTCCATCATCAGCTTGCCGCGCTGTTTTTCATGGTCTTGCTCGCCGAATGCGGCATTCTCGAAGCGGGCATGGCGGATCGGGTGCGGCATTCGGCTTTCGAAAACCCGCCAGACTTTCTCCCCCTCCGCATGGAGCGCGAAGACGTCATGGGTGTCGAAATGGGAGTTGAAGGCCTGCCGCTGCTTCCAGGAGCAGTACAGGTTGACCTGAACCTTGGCGTCGAATGCCGCCTCAAACGCCATGGCTGTCCGCGCAAGCTCCGGCGTCAGCGTATCGATATCGTTGGCGACAAGAGACGCGCCGCCTCTCAGCAGATCCATGACCTTCTCGGCATTCGCCTGCAGAACCTGGTTTCCGGAGCGGTCTTCCGCCAGATCGCAATACATCGGAGGGGCAACTGTCTTCCGATCCATCTGCAAGGCAAGCGACTTGCTGGACCAGGCCGAGGTCACGTTCAAAATTCTCGTCAGGATGTCCCAGGTCATGACTTGCGCGAATTTCTCGGCGCCGCCTTCGATATGGGCGGGTTTTTTGTCGTAGTGGTCGGCAAAAAACGTCTCGACGCTCATCGGCGCGATCACATCGGCGAAATCCAGTCCATCCGATCCCGGGTCGAACAGGGACATTATATCTTCCCTTCCTCATAATCCTTGGGCAGATCGCCCATTTCTTTCATCATCGGTCCCAGCCAAGGCTCGAAACGCCGCCAGCGCGCAACAGAACTCGTATAGATCGGGCGCCTGACCTGAAGACGGCTAGCGGTGTGAACCTCACGGTCATTCTCAAAAAAACGTGCCATTGCCGGGTCCCAGTCGAGCCCGAGCTGGTCGAGAATCGGCATAATCGTACCCTGCATGTCCGACACCGTATCCTCATACCGGATCGGAAGAATTGAGCTATCCCAATTCCGCCAATACTTCATCAGTCGATCATACTGCGCGTAATAATGTCCGGTATCGCCCAGATCGTGGTCATAGGTCAGGTGGCTGCCGAACTTTTGAACGAAGATCGACCAGCCGTTATCCAGCGGATGGCGCAGCGTATTGAGGATTAGCGCCGTTGGAAACATCCGCCGGATGAGTCCGGTATTTATGAAATTCACCGGCAATTTATCCGTCACGAACCGGTGGGTCTTTGCTTCCTCCGGCAGCCTGTCCAGATATTCGGCGGCAATCTCCGCGGCCAGTCCGTCGTCCAGCCTGCCAATCAGCGTCAGCAAATCCGCATAGCCGCCACCGCTTGACGCCGCACCGACTTCATGGATCAGGTCGGGAAGAGTCAGCAACTCCCCGGCACCATAGATGTCCGGATGCGAAGCCAGGACTTGTTCCAACAGGCTGGTCCCGGAACGCGGCATTCCGACGATAAAGATCGGGCCGTCCGAAAAGGATTCGGGGACGGCGGCGGGGTTTTGGTCGAAATAGGCCATTAGGTCCGAATAAACGTCCTCTACCTCGCGCCGATCGTACCGTTTTCCCATCGCTGCCAGGGCTCTTCTGAAGTCGCTCTGCGCGCGATGATAATGCCGAAACGCTGCGTCGTACTCTTCGACCTCTTCCAGGCTCTGGGCCAGGCGCTGATTGAGAAGCGCCGGCGTGTCGGCGATCGCCACGCCCGAATTCCGATACACCGCCAGACCCTGCTGACGGATTTCATTGGGGCTTAAGTCCTCCTCCCGGCGCCGCGCTTCGATTAGGTCCGCCAGGTCGAAATACGTGACTGGATCTTCCGCGTCGTCTTTCAGGCAGGCATCCAAGAGACCGCGCGCCTCATCATATGAGCCCCGATTGACCAGGATCGTCGCCAGACGGCGGCGGGCATCCAGTGAATTCGGGTCGTGCCGCACCGCGTCCCGCAAAGTTTCCACGGCAATCTCTGAGTCCGACTCCAACGCCTGCGCCGTGCCGAGATGCAACAGGATCGAGGAAGTACCGGGACAGGCGCGGTTTCCCTGCTCCAGCACATCGATCGCTTCCTTGTTCTCGCCAAGCAGGCTCAACAGAGCGCCCAAATTCGCATAGGCATCCGCGAAATCGCGCCGCAGGGAAATCGCCTTACGAAACGCATCGATGGCGCGCCCGTAATCCTCAAGACCCTTATAGGCCAGCCCCAGATTGTTCGCGATAACCGGGTCTCGCTGCATGGAACGGCTCAAATCCGCAAAAATACGGGCTGCTTCGTTAAACCGCTCCTGATCCAAGCGCACGATGCCGATCCCGCTATAGGACGCAAGATTCGACTTATCCGCCTTGTAGCTCTTCTCGAAGAACTTCGCTGCGTCCTTCAGCTCGCCGGCTTTATGATGCAGCACCCCCATCAGGTACAGCGCGTTCGGCTCTTTCGGGATCGACCGCAGCACGTCCTTTCCAACGCGCCCTGCTTCTTCATCCCGCCCGGCATTCAACAATTCGAAGGCCTGGCGCAGTTTGGTCTGAATATGAAACGGCGGTGGCGGCATGAGGTTCCTAATTTGCAGGTCCAAACGCAAAATTGGGTCGATCCGGCCTGGACGGAGTCTGCGGTCGCGCGCACTATGAGACCCGTCGCCTTTCAGATCAAACCCTGGCCTGAACTGCAACAGATTAGGGCAATTCGCCGCGGAAGGGCGGGGTTAGAGGAGATCGCCTTGGGAGTCATTCAGTCTTATAGAGAAGTTTTGTCTGCCATCGCGGATGCCGAAAGCGAAGCCGAGCGGGACTCCGGCGCGGTGACGCTGGTTGCCGTATCGAAAACTTTCCCATCCGAGGCGATCCGACCGGTGCTGGAGGCCGGCCATCGGCAGTTCGGCGAGAACCGCGTCCAAGAGGCCGAAGAAAAATGGCCGGGACTTCGCGCGGACTTCCCCGACCTTTCGCTCCACCTGATTGGTCCGCTCCAGTCGAACAAGACGAAGAATGCCGTGTCGCTGTTCGACGTCATCGAAAGTGTCGATCGACCAAAAATCGCCAAGGCCATCGCCCGGGAAGCAGACAGTCAGGGAAAATGCCCGGACCTCTTCATTCAGATCAATATCGGCGAAGAAAGCCAAAAAGCCGGAATTCCGCCTGCGGAAGCCGATGCCTTCATCACCACCGTGCGCGACGATCTCGGTCTGCCGCTCAAGGGTCTGATGTGCATTCCCCCGCATGAAGAGCCGCCCGCGCCTTTTTTCGCCCTGATGCGAAAAATCGCCGAGCGAAACGGGCTGGCCGCGCTTTCTATGGGGATGAGTGCGGATTTTGAGACGGCAATCCGTTTCGGCGCGACCCATGTGCGGGTCGGAAGCGCCATTTTCGGTGCGCGGACGAAACCCCAGGCCTAGCTCTCAACCAACCCCGTCCTTAACCAACCCCGTCCTTAACCAACCCCGTCCTTAACCAACCAAAGCGCCGTTTCGAACGCACCCTCCATGAGGGGGATGCCGGCCGCCGGGCTTTTGCCAAGGGCCTCGCCGCAGCGGCTGGCAACCCAATGGCTTGACCAGATCGGACGAAATCCACCGCCGGCCAGCAGGGTCGCAACGGGCAATTGTTCGTTATAGCCGCGCCAATCCCAGCATTCCGGATACGGATCCGGCAGAAACATATCATGGATCTGAACGACGACGCCCTGCGGCAGGAGCGGCACGATCCGGCCCATCAGTAGATCGACGTCGCTGCCCGGAACCGCGATATGGCTGGAATCGATCATCAGGAAGTCGCCGGCGTTCAGGTTGCTAAACAGCGCCTCTGGAACCTCTTGCAACGTCTTGCGATGCACGGTGACCGCCGCCAGTCCGGCGATGTCGGCCCGAGGTTTCGGATCGATCGCACAAATCCCCGTGTCCAGCCCGCCGTCTTCAATCGCCGCCGCCAGGAAGCGCGTCGAATGCCCGCTGCCGATTTCGACGATATGGCCCGGCTTGTGGCGACGGACCATCAGATAGGCGGCCAATCCGTCCAAGCGGGGGAACCAGGATTGCTGCCAACGCGGGTTTGGCGGCGCCGCACCGTCGAAGCGATCCGCAATGTCCCGGATCAGCGCACCATCCGACAGCAGGCTTAAGAAATCCGCTTCATGCTCTTGAAACAGCGCCTCCAGGAACGGATAGCCGCCGGCATGAGATTCCGCCGGAACCTGACCCGCATAGCGGTAGGGGATGAAATATCCCCGCTTTGCCAGACCCAGAATGGTGGGCAGGCCCAGGCGCAAGCGGCGCAAAGTTGGGGTCGTCGCCATATCTTCGTCCGAAAATCCGTACCGCCGGCTTAGGGCCGCAACATCATCCCTTCGCGGGCGACCAAGCTGCCGGGCCGGGCATGGTCCACCTGCTCGGCGATATCGTCCATCATCTCATCGTCATGGGTCGGTTCGTGATGGAACAAGACCAGCGTTTTGACCGACGCTTCGTTCGAAACCTTCACCGCTTCCTGCCAGGTCGAATGACCGAAGCCGACAAACCGCGGATATTCCTCTTCCGTGTAGGTCGCGTCGTAAATCATGATGTCTGTCCCGGCGACGAGCTCCAGGAGGGTTTCGTCGCGCTGATCCGGATAGTGCTCCGTATCCGTGATGTAGCAGATAGACTTGCCAGCATATTCGACGCGATAGCCGCACGCCCCGTTCGGATGATTTAGGGGTGCTGTCTTCAGGACGATCCCGGGTCCCGGTTCCAGTGTATCGCCGCTTTCGAAATCGTGAAATTCGACATTGGCGCGAAACGTTTCGGGCGGCACCGGGAACAGTGGCGCCTGCATCATGTCCGACAGCGTGCCTTTCAAAGTCCGGTCCGGCAGCAAGTTACCCGCCCAAATCCGGGAATTCCGGCCCGGTATGTGAAAGGGAACGAAAAACGGCAGCCCGATAATGTGGTCCAGATGGGTATGTGTCAGAAACAGATCGGTATCCTGCGGGGGAAGCTGGGCGATTTCGCGCCCCAGTTTGCGCAGACCGGTCCCGCCGTCGAAAATCAGCCGGCGTTCCCCGCACATGACTTCAACACAGGATGTGTTTCCGCCATAGCGAACGGTATCCGGTCCGGAACACGCGATGCTGCCGCGCGTCCCCCAGAACTTAACAAAGAACTCTTCCTGGCCTTTTTCCCCTGCCATGAGAGTGTCCGTTCCCGTTCCCCTGTCCCTTTCCTCGGCCCTTTTCCTGAAAGCCGGGGCGGATCGTCGCCGTTCACGTCCTTCGCGACAATCCGTTAAAGCGATGCTATAGCGGGCTGAATCGGAACGCAAACGCCCATCTTAACTCCCTCGGAAGCCGTGCAGACTGAAACAACCGCCATAAAGAGCGACTGGACGGGCATTTGGTTCGGCTTGGGCATCGCCCTGTTGGCGGCGTATCAGCAATTTAAACTGCCGCCGGTCCTGCCCGAGATGCTGGACAGGTTCGACTACACGGCCGTTATGGCCGGCTCCTTCATGTCGGTCTTCGCCGCGATCGGTCTCGTCTCGTCCCTGAAAATCGGCCAAGCCATGCAGCGCCAATCGACCCCGGCCTGGCTGATTGGGGCCTGCGCCCTGATCGGCCTTGGGGCGGTTCCCATCCTGGTTTTCCCGGAAAATGGTTGGGCGGTGCTTTCGGGACGCGCCCTGGAAGGCGTCGCCATGGCGATCCTG
>JGI12316J14372_10004915_pt1 | contig 10973 bp, 9 predicted proteins | sample MarCyaLeptolynsp_FD_14372 | JGI IMG/M metagenome (IMG submission 14372) | reverse complement strand
CATGATGTAAGTCCGCTTTCCGCTATTGCTGCGTAAAGTTGAGGACACACCGCCAAGTCCAGAAGCCACCCCTGCCCAGCCGGAAAGGGGCGCCTAAACCCTACCGGCGAAAGTACCGGGATTGTACTGGAAGGTGCGTGCTGTAAGCTTTAGCCCGCACTCGCGATTGGGGAAGTGATGACGCTTCGAGCCTTGGCCATCGGCATTGCCCTGTTTCTGTTGCCTGTTGCGGCACATGGGCAGGATGAGGCGGCCTTTAATGAAGACCTTCGGGAGGGATGCTTGGCAGGCGCTGCGATTGATTGCGAGCTTCTGGGCGCAAGCTACTATTTTGGCACCGACGGCCTTGAGCAAGACCTTCAAAGAGCGCTGGGTCTGTACGCTCGAGCGTGCAGTGCCGGGAGGGTACGTAGCTGCACCAATCTCGGGCGCATGAACCGATGCCGTCAGGCGAGGTCTGAACTGGTGTGAGAGCCCGCCTTCAAGGACGTACTGGGTCTGAATGTCCCGCCCGATCGTGACGAACGGATCACTACCGCCCGCCCCGGCTGCCGAGAAGCGCGCGACAATCGTGTTTTCGGTATCGCCGAAATGGTGCAGCACAGTGCCGCGCAACTGGGCCTGGGTCTGCGGGGTAAGGTCACGATCATAATCGACCCCGTAACCCAAGGTATGGCGTTGCTGATGCACCGAGCGATAGGCCAGCGCCGTTGCTTGTCCGCGCCCGATATTGTCGGCGTACTGATTTAGCGCCTCGGACATCACCAGAACGAAGGGCGAGGCAATCCAGTCCTGCCCGTTCATACCGTCCACAGTGAAGCGTGCGGCAATATTGGCGAGCGTAAACCCGGCATCGCTATCCTGTATCGTGTTCAGACCAATCGCCGGGATGACGATATGGCGCCGGACATCGTTGGAGCCTGCGGCTATGGATACCGCCGCATCAAGATGCGCGTTCAGGCCAGCCCCGCCCTCATTCATGCTCAAAGTGGCGAACGCGCCGACACGGACAAGATCAGTGGAGACCCGGTCGGCATCAGGCCCGGCGATTTGGGTCTCATACCCGGCAAAGCCGGCCGCTAGTCCGAATGTGACCGCTCCCTCTCCCATTCCGGACACGCCAACCGTTACATCGTGGCCGTCGGCATCGAACTGAAGGTTGGTTCCGCCATTATTCTGTTCAGACCCGGTCAGGTTCACACTGGCCCAGACCTGGCCAGCCCGGCGCTGCGGCCAGGCTTGAGTGTCATTGCCAAGTGATGCGACCTGCATGGTCGCCGTCGGAGCGGTGACCGGTCCGGCCTGATCAAGAAGCTGCGTCAGGAAGCGAAGCTGACCGCTTTGGGCCACCTGCAAGCCGGCGTCAATCAGCTCGGGGCTGAGTTGGTCCAGGGCTGCAATCAGATCGTCCGCATTTCTCAACGTTGCGACGGAAAGGCCAAAGCTGCGGAAGCTGTCCTCACCCGAACTCTCGGAGAGGTTACCGGTCAGGCTGTTGGCCAGGCTGGCCTGGTTAGGTGTCAGACCCGGCAACTGGGAGGCATCGGCGTACTGGGTAACCAGTTGCACGCCATTCGGGCCGAAACTGATCGTCTGGCTGGCCAGGAGGTCAGTGTCGGCAAGGCCGGTGACCGAGGTGAACTGGCCGTTAAAGCCATTGCCTGCCACGATGAGATCGACCGGATCGACATTGAAGCCTGTCCGGTTGATCGCCAGCTCACCGCCAAGATTGGCTGTGCCGGAAATCGCCAGCCGGTCCGAATTGCCGTCGGCGCCCAGATCGAGCGTCAAAGTTCCGGTGTCAGTTTGCGTGAAATTGCCATTGATGGTGAAGCTGCCAAATCCTCCCGCATTCAGGCCAAGCGTGCCCGAATTGGTCACATTGCCGTTGATTTGCGAGCCGTCTCCGACTTCCACACCGGAGCCTTGGCCAATCACGACCGCCCCGGATTCCAGTGTGCCAGTGAGGGTATGGTTCCCGCCCACGAAGCTTGTTGCGCCAAGCCCCTGATGCAGCCCGGTCAGGACATAATTGCCCTCACGGAAGTTGAAGGCTGAAAAGCCGGCCAGGACATCATCATTGCCGCCGGAATTATTGATGACGGCACCCGCGCCGCTGAAATTGGCCGAGTCATTTCCAGCGCCACCGCGAACTGCGCCGACAGTGCCACCGGAAAAGTTGAACGTATCATCGCCGTCGCCGAGCATGCAAACCACCCTGCCCGACTTTCCGGCTTTGGAGGCAAAGAAATATGTCCGGCAAACTCAGAAACGCGCCAGGCATAGTTATGGGCACAGCCCGTAATCGGCTCCTGATATACGCATTTCAGGTTTCACAGCAGTGTCTCAGAATGCGCTGTGTCCGGTGATGGCGCGTCCGAGAATGAGAGCGTGAACATCATGTGCGCCCTCATAGGTGTTGACTGTTTCCAGATTCATCGCGTGTCGCATGACATGCATTTCGCCGGTAATGCCCGCCCCGCCATGCATGTCGCGCGCCTCGCGGGCAATGGCCAGCGCCTTGCCACAATTATTGCGCTTCATCATCGATATGGTTTCCGGCACCCATGCGCCGCTGTCGAGTTGCCGTCCTAGCGCCAGCGCCCCTTCCAGACCGAGATATATCTCAGTCTGGATGTCGGCGAGCTTCTTCTGGACCAGCTGGCGCGAGGATAGCGGGCGCCCGAACAGCATGCGCTCGCCGGTATAATCACGCGCGGCCATGAAGCAGAATTCCGCCGCCCCCATCGCCCCCCAGGCGATGCCGTAGCGCGCCTTGTTGAGGCAGGAGAAAGGACCACGCAGGCCCTTCACGCCGGGCAGGATATTGGCCTGCGGCACGAACACGTCATCAAGGCCGATATCGCCGGTGACAGAGGCGCGCAAGGACAGCTTGTCGCCGATCTTGCTGGTGGTGAAACCGGCAAAGTCGCGCTCCACGATGAAGCCCCGGATAGTGTCTTCCAGCTTCGCCCAGACGATGGCCAGATCAGCGACCGGGCTATTGGTAATCCAGTATTTTGAGCCGTTGAGCCGGTAGCCGCCCTCTACCGCCACCGCTTTGGTCTTCATCGAGGCGGGATCAGAACCGCCATCGGCCTCGGTCAGTCCAAAGCAGCCGACCAGCTCACCCGCCGCCATTTTGGGCAGGAATTTCGCCTTCTGCTCGTCGGAGCCAAACGCGTAAATCGGATACATGGCCAGTGAAGACTGCACGCTCATGGCCGAGCGGTATCCCGAATCGACCGCCTCAATCTCGCGCGCGATCAGACCATAGGCCACATGGCTGGCGTCCGAACCGCCATAGACTTCCGGCAGCATCGCACCGAGAAACCCCATCTCTCCCATCTCGGTCATGATCGCACGATCAAAGCTTCCCGCTTCAAACGCCTCCACGACGCGCGGCAAGAGCATCTCGCGCGCATAAGATCGCGCAGCGTCACGAATCATTCGCTCTTCATCGCTGAACCGTTCGTCCATGCCGAGCGGGTCGTCCCAGCGGAAGGACCGGGCAGAAGAAGCAGAACCGTCGGCCATATCAAAAACCTTTTTAAGCAGGGTGGGGCTTGCGCCGCGCCGAGCGGTGCGGTCTAAATGATATAAGACTATATCTTTTATTCGGGCAAGCGGCTGGCTGCGCCAGCGCGTCAAGGCGGAACCTGGCATGACGCAGGCCATGACTCTGGTCGAAAAGATCATCGCGCGGGCGGGCGGGCTGGAGCACGTCTCCCCCGGCGACATCGTGATGGTGGATATTGACCTGGCCTTTGCCCACGACAGTTCGGGGCCGCGCCGCTGGGCACCCATGCTCGAAGAGCTGGGCGTGGGACTGTGGGACCCGGATAAGGTGGCCATTGTCTCGGACCATTATGTTCCAGCCGTCGACGCCGAAAGCGCGGCGATCCTTAAGCTGACGCGCGAGTTTGCTGCCACACATGGGGTGACGAATTTTTTCGACATGGTGGGCATTTGCCATCTGGTGCTGCCCCAAAAGGGGCTGATCCGGCCGGGCGCGGTGATTGCCGGCGGCGACAGCCATACGCCGATGGCGGGCGCTTTCGGCGCGTATGCGGCGGGCTATGGCGCCACCGACATGGCCGCGATCGTGGCAACGGGCCAGACCTGGCTGTCTGTTCCTGAAACAATCCGCGTCGACTGGAGCGGACAGTTTGGCGATGGTGTCGCCGCCAAGGATGTCATGCTGTTCCTGTGCCGCGAGCTGGGCATGGATAACGCTTTCAAGGCAGTCGAGTACACAGGCTCGACCGTCAGGGCCATGAGCATGGCCGAGCGCATGGTGCTATGTAACATGGCTGCGGAACTGGGTTGCGAGACCGGGGTGATCGCACCGGATGGCGTGACCTTCAACTATTTGCGCGACTCCGGAGCGCCGGTTGAGGATGAAGCGGCCGCGCTGGCGATCGCGTCTGACCGCAATGCGCGGTTCGCGGCCCGTCATGCCTTCGACGCCAGCATGCTGGAACCCCAGATTGCCGCCCCGCACAGCCCCGGCGAGACCGGACCTGTGTCAGCGCATCAGGGCGTGAAGATTGACCAAGCCTATATCGGCGCCTGCGTCGGCGCAAAAATCGAGGACTTGCAAATGGCCGCGCGCGTGCTGAAAGGCCGCAAGGTGGCGGCGGGGGTGCGCCTGCTGGTCGCTCCAGCCTCCACACAGACGACGGCTCAGGCCAGCGCCGACGGCACACTGCAAACCCTGACCGAAGCCGGAGCCATCCTGCTGCCGTCAGGATGCGGGGCCTGTGCAGGCATGGGCGCAGGGCTGCTGGCAGAGGACGAAACCTGCATCTCGTCGACCAACAGGAATTTCAAGGGACGCATGGGTGCCAAATCCGCCAGCGTCTATCTGGGCTCGCCCTACTCGGTGGCTGCGGCGGCTGTAGCCGGACATGTGACCGACCCACGCCCCTTGCTGGATGGAGCACCGCAATGACCGGGCGGGCCTTTGTGTTTGGCGACAATATCGACACCGACGTCATGGCGCCCGGCTATCTGATGAAGCTGCCGCCAGAAGAGCTGGCCAGCCATTGCCTGTCAGCGGTTGATCCGGAATTTTCCCGTCAGGTGAAAGCCGGAGATTTCGTCGTCGCCGGAACCAGCTTCGGCATCGGATCATCGCGCGAGCAGGCGGCCGTGTCGCTCAAACTGCTCGGCGTGCAGGCGGTGATAGCGCGCTCTTTCGCGCGGATTTTCTGGCGCAATGCCATGAATATCGGCCTGGTCTGCATCACGCTGGACGAGGCCGGTGATATCTCTGCCGGTGACAGGCTGTCACTCGATCTGGCGGCAGGGGTCTTGCAGAACCATACGGCGCGCAAGCGCTACGCCTTCGCGCCCTTGCCAGCCCATTTGTCAGACATGATCGCCGATGGGGGGCTGATGGCGCACCTGAAGAAACGCCTTGCCCAGACAGGAGACACCGCATGAGCCTCACCTTGAAGCAGCGGCTCACCGACGGCCCGGTCCTGCTGGCGCCGGGCGTGTATGACGCGCTGTCCGCACTGCTGGCCGAACAGGCCGGCTTCGAGGCGGTGTATCTGTCGGGCGCCTCTGTCGCCTACACCCAGCTTGGCCGGCCCGATATCGGCCTTGTCAGCCTTGATCACCTTGCCGATGTCACCCGCCGGATCACCGAGCGCGTGGCGCTGCCCCTGATCGTTGATGCCGATACCGGCTTTGGCAATGCGCTCAACGTGCAACGCACGGTCAGGATGCTGGAGCGTTCGGGCGCGTCGGCCATTCAGCTGGAAGACCAGACCTTTCCCAAGCGCTGCGGGCATTTGCGCGGCAAGGGCGTCATCCCGGCAGCCGAAATGGCAGGCAAGCTGCGCGCCGCCGCCGATGCACGGCGCTCGAGCGAAACACTGATCATCGCGCGTACCGACGCGATTGGGGTGGAAGGGTTCGAGTCTGCGATGGAGCGGGCCGAAGCCTATCTGGAAGCGGGCGCAGATGTGCTTTTCGTCGAGGCACCGCGTGATCTTGAACAGATGCGCCATGCCGCGAAGCGCTTTTCGGCCCGTGTGCCGCTGCTCGCCAACATGGTCGAAGGCGGCGACACGCCGCTGAGCAGCACGGACGCATTGTCCGCTCTTGGCTATCGCCTGGTCATCTCACCGGGCGCGCTTGTCCGCGCGCTCATTCCCGCAGCCGAGAGCTTTCTTGCTACGCTAAAAGCTGACGGCTCGACGGTAGCCTGCCGTGACCGGATGACCGATCTGGCCGGCGTCAATGACCGCATCGGGCTGGATGGAATGCTGGAGAACGGCCAGCTCTATGCAGCCGCTCCAGCAGGAGGAAACGGGACATGAACACCGCCGATCCCAATCTCTACGATTACTGGCCCTACCGGGACCGGCCGAAAATCGAATGGCCCGGTGGAAAGAAGCTGGCCTTCTGGATTGCGCCCAATATCGAGTTCTACGAGCTGAACCCGCCGGTTAACCCGAAGCGCCCCGGCTGGCCGCGCCCGGCGCCTGACGTGGTGGGCTATTCCCAGCGTGACTGGGGCAACCGGGTGGGTCACTGGCGGCTCATGGAGCTGATGGACAAGTACGCGCTTCGCGGCTCTGTCTCACTCAATGTGGCGCTATGCCAGCACCACCCCGAAATCATTGAGGCCTGCGCGGCGCGCGACTGGGAGTTTTTCAGCCACGGCATCTACAATACGCGCTATTCCTATGAGATGGACGAGGCGCAGGAGCGCGCCGTCATCGAGGATTCCATCCGCACCGTGCAGGAGGCGACAGGACAGCGCATTCGCGGCTATCTGGCCCCTGCCCTGACCCATACACCGCGCACGATGGATCTGATCGCGGAATATGATTTCTGGTACACGTGCGATCTGTTCCAGGACGATCAGCCCCAGCCTATAAAGACCCGCTCGGGCAAGCTTGTCTCCATGCGCTCGTCGATGATCGAAGGGTTGCGCCGGGCCGAAGCAATTTCCTGATCAGCCGTGCAGGCGATTAGGCCTCTGGTGGCAGTGCGTCCAGCTCTTCCTGAAGCACGTAAAAGACACGCGCATTGAAAGCCTCGTGACGCTTGCGGCGGGCGGCAAGATCGTCGGCGGATGGCTGATAACTATCGACAGCATCAGCGGGCAACACGGATTTTGACGCGAGGAGCGCCTCGAGGCTGTGAACGCGGTCCGACAACACGGCAACTTCTGCGGCCAGCGCCGCTAGCATGGCCGTCAGCCGGTCATTGGCGGTGTCTTCAAAAAAAGTTGGACGCGGAGCCTTGGGCGTAAAAGTCATGGAAAGTTCCTGTTCTGGAAAGTGATTAGGCGGGGTCCTGGCGGGTCAGCCTGGCCATCAGGGCGGGAAAGCGATCCTGAAGACGCTGCCGCCAAGGCGCATCCGATGCCAGCCAGTCCAGCGGCGAGGATGCCTGCCCCAACGATACGCTGGCCGCCCATGCCGAGCACAAATTAGACGACAGTATCGCACGGTTGGTCTCCAGCGAAGCAACGGCCAGCGCCGGTAGGCTGGGCGCACCTGTCCCCAGCGCAACTACCGCATCGCCGTCCATCCTCGATGCCATGCGCAGCGTATCGAGAATGGCACGGGCTTCTCGCGAGTAGATCGGGTGGCCGTACGCAGCCGGAGGCACGGCCAACACCGTCCCGATATCGTAGCCTTGTCCCTTCCACCACCGCACGGCGGCATTGGTGAGGCTGTCCGGATAGGGGCTGACGAGCACCAGCTTGCTCGCGCCCAACTCTGTCACAGCATCATGGACGGCATTGGCAGCTGCCGCGAGCGGTATATCTCTCTTGGCGTAGGTCAGGGATTTGCCGGGAGCCAGGCCCGGCTTGGCCAGATAAGTCGATCCGGTACAGGCGAATATCGCCCCATCCAGAGGCGCGCTTCCGAAAGGCGCCATCCAGTGGGCCATCCGGTCGGCATAAACAGTCAGCCGGGCGTGCAGATCAGCATCTGAACTGTACATTCGCGTGGTGAGCAGGTTGATATCCGGTCCCAGCAAGACGGACAGCTCTGGCTCTGCGGTAGGGTTTTCTGCGGGCGTCATCAGCGCCAAAACGCCTGCCCGTCCAAGGTCCGGGCGCGGTAATAACAGGGCGGGATTTGCAGGAATGTCTGTCACAATCTGTGTCGATCCGCTCAAAACATCTGGCACCTTGATCCCAGAAGATGTATTCACTTAAATACATGACTGAACTCTTCCTCACGCGGCTACGCATTGGTCCTGAAAGGTTAGCACCCGGTGTAATCGGGCGCTCCCGGCAACGAAGCCGGAAGCGCCCGTCAATTGCAACGCGTGTTTCCAGACAGTCTCTAGAACGTCATTTCGTAGGTTATACCGAACTGACGGCCACGCGGCAGAGTGCCGAAGAAGCCACGACGGTTCGAGTCCCCGAAATCAACGTAGCGGGTGACACCGAGCGGATCGATATTGTCGAACAGATTGCGTCCGAACAGGATCACGCGGTGCTGGCCCATTTCCCAGCCGAGCTGGGCATTGGCCACTTCACGTCCCTCAACCCACGCGAGATTGCTTACCTGGGCGTATTTGCGGTTGCGGTAAGCGTAGGTGGCGTCGAAGAAGCCGCGCGATTCGTTGAACATCGGCCACCAGATATACGTACCGACCGAGAACTGCGTGCTCGGCGCATTCGGAGCGGTATTGCCGCTGATATCGCCATTACCCGTAAGTGTGTTGGTGTCCGGGTCGAAGGCACTGGTGTATTCTGAATCAGCGAACGAGTAGGTGCCGCGCAGACGCCAGTTTTCCGTGACCTGGAATTCACCTTCCAGCTCGACGCCGCGCACTTCCAGCTCACCGACATTGCGGATGAACGAGGCAGAGCCGCCCACGCCCACCAGCGTGCTCTGTGTGAGCTGCTGGCCGCTCCAGTCGATGAAGTAGGCCGCCGCGTTCAGGCGCAAGCGCTGGTCAAAGAAATCGCTCTTGATACCGGCCTCATAGCTCCAGGCGGTTTCCTCGCCATAGCTGAGCTGGTCGGGCGCAAGACGGACATCAGCGTTGAAGCCGCCCGGCTTGTTACCGCGTGCCGCCGACGCATAGAGCATGGCGTTGTCGGTCGCCTGATAGGCAAGCGTGAAGCGCGGATTGGTGCTGCGATAGGTAGCGCTCAGATCGAAATTGGAAGCACTGCCCTGAAGCGTGAGCTCTTCTTCGGCGAAGCGCACTTCCGCCGTGCCTGTCAGCCGGTCGGTAAAGTCAAACCGGGCCAGCGCGAACGCAGCGATATTGGTGACGCCAACTACGCCATTGTCCTGCAACGCATTGGACGAGAAACGGAAACGTCCGTTCCAGGTTTCGCCATTGTAGTAGTAAAGACCGGCCAGCCAGCTGAACCGCTGGTCCACCGGCGACGCAATGCGCACTTCCTGCGAGAAGCTGTCGATTGCAACCCGGTCATCAGCGTGAAGAGCCCCGCCCAGCGCCGCAATCGGCAGGAAATCGAGGTCGGCTTTGCGTGACTCATAGGAGTCGTTATAGCCGCTGATCGCCGTCAGCGTGTAGCCATTGTCAAAGTCATACTCGGAGATGAGGCTGAGGCGGGTGGTCTCGCGGGACACACCGCCACCACCAACGGAATCCAGATTGAGCGTGATGTCCTCAGGGCCGACATCAATGGGTCCGCAATAATAGCCGGTTCTCGTGTTGAGGAAGCAGTTATTGTTCGAGGCCCGCTGAAGCACGATCGGCTCATGGCCGTCATCGTTTTCCGCGTGGGTGACGCGAAGCGTGAACGCGAGATTCTCTGTTGGCGTGAACCGGAGACCGGCGGACACGCCAAGCGTTTCTTCATTGCCGATGGTCCGGCCGAAGCTGGGATCGCCCACGGCGTTGTTCTGGTACTCACCGCCATAGGTATAGGCGTTGACGGAGATCTGACCGCTCAGCACACCCTCGACAAGCGGCCCGCTGACCGCTCCGAGGAAGTTGTACTCGTCATGCTCGGCGGCCGTTACGCGCAGCTGGCCTTCGAACTCATCAGACGGTTCGCGCGTGATGTAGCTGATCGCGCCGGAGAATGTCTGACGGCCATACAGTGCCGATTGCGGTCCTTTGATCACCTCGATCTGGTCCACAAAGGCCAGCTCGGTCGCAAACAGGCTGTCGGGGATGTAAACGCCATCGATAAACGACGCCGCATTGGGCACGCCCAGCACGTTGGACTGGCCACGGATCACCGGGCGGTCAAAACGGCGGCCCTGATCCTGCTCGACATTGAGGCCCGGCGTGATGGAGCTGAGATCCTGAGCGTTGCGGATGCCCCGGCGTTGAATTTCCTCAGACGTATAGGCCGACACTGCAATCGGAACTTCTTGCAGGTTCTCTTCCGTCTTGCGGGCGGTGACAGTGATCACCTCCAGCTGCGGGCCCGTGCGGGCCGCCGGAGCGCCCTCATCTTGTGCCCAGGCCGGTGCACCAATCGCCAGAGCGATCAGAGCTGTTGTCGTGAGTGCGGTGGTGCGCATGGAATTCCCCTCCTGCCAACTTGTATGGCTTATAATACCACCCAACGCTGCACCAAGCCCGTATCGTCTGTCAACGCCATCATTTCCGTAAGCCCAGCTTATTGCACCAACCCTGTTGCACAAAGGGCGCGGGTGGGACTCGGCGCACACGCCGCGAGAAATGATCTATTGTACGCAAAACAATACACCACCAGAGAGATGCCGCGTTCAGCCGTCTTGCTTCCAGGCCGCCTCGGCCGACGGCCGTTTCCGCTGCGTTTTCAAATGGTACTGGAAGCGGTCAGGGCGATAATGCGCGTGGATCACCTGAACGGGCCTGCCATCGGCCCCGCGCATGATTCGCTCAATCCGCAAGAGCGGTGAGCCGGGGGGCACGTCGAGTGCGGCGGCAATCTGGGGGTCTGCGGCGGTGGCGGTAATCCATTGTTCTGCCTCGCAAACGCCCGCACCTGCCTGATCAAGCAGCAGCAGCATGGG
>JGI12316J14372_10004909_pt1 | contig 10984 bp, 6 predicted proteins | sample MarCyaLeptolynsp_FD_14372 | JGI IMG/M metagenome (IMG submission 14372) | reverse complement strand
CGCCCTCCATGAAGCCATTGAAATCCACATGATCGGATACAGCCATGAACACTCTCCCCCACGATTAGTGCAACCATTCTGACACACTCAGATATAGTTGGTTGTTATCTGACGATTGGTTGTGGGAGGCAAGGGCAAGCAGCCTAATACTCAGGCTTTTCACGCCACTTGTTTGGGATATTGGCACAATTGGTGTGGCGGGCGCCGCTGATCGGCGCCCGCGCGACATCACTCAGTCGAGCTTGAAGACATAGACCGGTCCCAGATCGATGACCTGTTGTGATCCGGCGAAATAGAGCTGCAATTCCGATCCACCTGGCGTGTAGGCCCGCGGGGCCGTGGTCTTGATCCGCAGCAATTGCCAGTTCGAGCCAATCTTGAAGCGATTGGCGGCAAAGCTTTCAAACGGCGGCGCGGTGCCTTGAATGCGCGATGCAGCAACGCCCTTGCCATCAGGAGCTGACGTGCTGATGGTCCGCGCGACAATTACGACTTCAAGATTGTCGTCCTTGGCAATCGCTTGATTAATCGGGATCGTCGCAGACAGATCGGTCAATTGAGAGCCGTCGCTGGCGACTTCGAACCGGGTCGCCTTCATCATCCAGATCTCAGGTTCATCGCGGCTGATGTGATTGCCGACCGAGCCGCCAAATTTCCACACCGCCTGGCCTGGGTCATTGATCAAAGTGCCTAGGCCTTCGATCGTCTCGGGCATTTCCAGTTCCGGGATCTCGACCCGTGCGGCGGCGACCACCGGTCCTTGATCGGCGATCTTGCTGGCGCCTGACACGACGATCGCTTGGCCGATCTCGATAATCTGACGCGTGCGCCCGAATTGAACCGCGACGATGCCATCTTTCTTGCGCAGCTTCTGTTCGGCCTCAGCGGTCACTTCATACCATTCCCATTCCTTGCCGATGGTCACAGTCTGCTCGCCAAAACCGGGATAGGGTTCGACATTCTGCTGAAAGCGCACGCGCAACACGCCTTTGCCGTCATCAGTCTGCGCTTCGATAGTTCGCGCGTAGAAGCCGATCGTCACCGTATCGCCGCGATTGACGCTCTTCGTCAGCGGGATGTTGGTGCCGGCGGTGTAGATGAATTCGGCTGCGCGGCGGACTTCAAACCTGCGCGCTGCACCGCCACCGGGAATGCTTTCATCGATGACCGCACTGGCTGAGAGGTCCGCGCCATAGCTTTCCCAATCGATAGCTGATGGATCGTTGACCAGGTCGCCCGGCAATTGCGCATCGAGCGCCGCCAGATCGGCCTCCTGCGCTGCGGCGGGCGCACTGGTGATTGCACCGATAGCGAATAGGCACGCCGCACCAAGGCCGCGCATTTTTGCGATTACCATGATTCCCTCTCCCCGATTTGTGGGAACGTTAACATTTAGCCGCATGGAGCTCAAGCTCGTGGCCGCGGCGTTGAGCAGAATGACTGTCTCTTAGGCAGCCTCGGCCGGACAGTATTTCTGCAGATATTGGCCATGGCCTGGCATTTGCTGGACCAGGTAACGGATCGACTGCTCCATTTCGTCGAGCTCTTTCTTGGTCGTGTCCAGATCGAAGGTGTCGGCCATCGCGTTGTGGCCTTGCATCTCGATTCCCTGACCCATCATCACCGCTGCCCAGCTTGTCTCTGTGAACAATTCGTCTTCCTCGCGGAAGATCTGGCCATTGGCTTTGAAGATCTCGATCTTCTCAGTGAGCGTGTCGGGTACGCTCATCGTTCGGACGTAGTTCCAGAACTCCGTGTCGTCGCGCGACGTCGCATTGTAGTGCAGGATGATGAAGTCGCGGATCCGCGCATATTCTTTCGCGGTGAGGCGATTGAACGTGTCTTCCTGAACCTGCGTGACGCCATCCAGCGACATGATCGCGATGAGCTTGTCCACACCGGTGTTGATCAAGTGGATCGAAGTCGACTCAAGCGGTTCCATAAAGCCCGCTGACAGGCCCAGCGCGACCACATTCTTGTTCCAGAATTTCTTTCGCCGCCCGGTCACGAAGCGCAGGAAATTGGGATCGGCTTCCGGCTTTCCGGCGATGTTGCCGACCAGAATGTCATGCGCCTCATCATCCGACATGTGGCTGCTGCAATAGACATGGCCATTGCCATTGCGATGCTGCAGCGGGACTTGCCATTGCCACCCAGCGTCATGAGCTGTTGCCCGTGTGAAAGGCGGGGGCGGGCTGCCGTCCTCGCGCCTGCAAGGCAGGGCAACCGCGCGATCGCAGGGCAGCCAGTGCGTCCAATCCTCATAGCCGGTCTCGAGTGTTTGCTCGATCAGCAGTCCGCGGAAGCCCGAGCAATCGATGAAGAAATCACCTGAAATGACATCGCCCGAATCCATCGTCACTGAAGTGATGAAGCCGCTCTCATTGTCTTGCGATACGTCGGTCACCTTGCCCTCGCGGCGGACCACGCCGCGGCCTTCCGCCAGCCCACGCAGAAACTTTGCGTAGCGGCTGGCATCAAGGTGATAGGCGTAATTGACCGGTGGGAGATCATCGCGCGGAAAATCCTGAGAGCGCGCAAACTTGCCGAAATAGGCGGCCATGGTCTCGACGTTGAAGACCTGGATCGGTCGATTGTCGCCCTTCTGATTGAAGGCGTGCCAGATGTGATGGAATGAAATCCCGCCGATCGCATAACCATAGGCGCCAAACGGGTGGATATAGCTGTCGCCCTTCTTGCCCCAATTCTCAAACTGAATGCCAAGCTTGAAAGTGCCTTGGACTGCCGCAAGCAAGTCACGCTCATTGATCCCGAGCAATTCGTTGAAACCGACAAAGGGCGGGATTGTTGCCTCGCCAACACCCACGGTTCCGATCTGCTCCGATTCGATCAGCGTTATCTCAAGGTCGCGCCCCTTCTTGAGACGCGACAAGGCAGCGGCTGCCATCCACCCAGCGGTGCCACCACCAACAATTACTATGTGATTGATCCCCATCGGGTCCTCGCTGTCCCAAACCTGTTGCGCATACCTATGCCTGAAAATTCATTGTGACGGCAAGATTACGGTACTTGTGAACGCTAACATTATGCGTTATGAACCCTTCATACAAGGTAGGCGGAAAACGTCACCTTGGGGCTTGGGGAGGTTAATAGTCCATATGAAAACGGCTCGTTTTGCGCCTGCGCGGCGCATTATCGCATTGAGCACGGCTTCGGGTTTGGCGCTTTCAGCCATGACCGCAGCACCAGCTTTCGCTCAAGATGCAGAAACCGAAGAAGATGTCACCGAAGCAGCGAGTGAAGCTGATTCGGGCAACGCCATTATCGTTACCGGCTTCCGCGCATCGCTTGAGAATGCGCAGAACATTAAGCGCGATGCAGACACATTCGTTGATGCTGTGACGGCAGAAGATATCGGCGCTTTGCCAGATCGCTCGGTTGCTGAGACGCTTCAGCGTATCCCGGGTGTGAATATCGGTCGGTTTGAGAAGACCACTGACCCTGACCGTTTCTCGGTCGAAGGTACCGGCGTTATCGTCCGTGGCCTCCCATTTGTGCGTTCAGAGCTCAATGGCCGCGATATTTTCTCGGCTACCGGTGGTCGTGTCCTGAGCTTCAACGACGTGTCCCCCGAATTGCTCGGCCGGGTCGAAGTGTTCAAGAACGTCACGCCAGACATGATCGATGGTGGCATTGCTGGCACGGTCAATCTTGTGACCCGCAAGCCGCTCGACAATCCGGGCTTCCGTCTTTCGGGGTCGATCGAAGGCAATGTTGGCGATCTGGCAGAAGAGTGGTCACCCGGTTTCTCGATCCTAGGATCGGGAACGGTTGATACCGATGCTGGCTCGCTGGGTTTCCAGCTGAGCTACGCCCAGTCCGAGCTTGTCAGCCGTACTGACGCATCGCAAGTTACTGACCCCTGCTATCGCGCAACCACCCTGGATGGACCTTGTATCCGTGCGCTCAGCGTTGCCGATGGCGGATTTACTGGTGTTCAGAACTTTGACTCGAGCAATTTCCCGCCGGCTGACACTGTCGTTGTGCCAAAGGGTGCTGGTGTCCGGACCACCGATCTTGAGCGTGATCGCAACGCTTGGTCTGCGGTACTTCAGTATGAAAGCCCCGGCGGCGAATTCCTCGCAACCTTTGAGTGGCTGCGGGCAGAAACGTCGTTCTTCACCGATGAATCGGCTCTCTTGGCATTGGTCAATGATGAGGGCCTGTTCCCGGTTCCGGCCGATGGCAGCACCTGGCAATTTGACAGCAATGGCGTGTTCCAAAGCGGCGTTCTGAGCCAGCGCATTGGCGATGCCTATGCAAACCCATTTGGTCGGGGCGGTATTCCGCTTGAGTCACTTCGCTTCCAGCGTGACACTGAAGCGACCACGCAGGACTTCTCGTTTGATGCTCAGTGGAACGTGACTGATCGTTTCCGGGTCAACTTTGAAGCGCAAAGCATCGAGTCCGATCTGCGTCGTGACTCGATTATCGGTGTGATGAGCACTTGGGCAAACATTGATCTGGATCTGACCGGCAAGACGCCGCAGGTCAGCTTTGTTGCGCCTCCTGGTGCCGAGTCCGACTACTTCACTAGCGGTCTCAACACCTATTACTGGTTCCTGCTCGACAGCCTCGAAGAGAATGACGGCAACCTTGAGAGCCTTCGCTTCGATGCCGAGTACGACATCAGCGATGACGGCTTCTTCAAGTCGGCACGTTTTGGCGCTCGCTGGGCTGAGCGTGAGCGGATCACCCGCGACACCAATTTCAGCACCTGGGGTAACCTCTCAGCTGTTTGGGCCGGTCGTGCGGGCTGTGCGCCATGGGGTCAGGGCCCAGGTTGTTTCCAAGGCGGCGGACCGTTCGTTCCGGATTGGTCTGGCTTTACGCCCGGTCGCTACTACACCGGCCTCCCGGGCCAGGAAAACGCGATCTCCGGCGGTGTCTTCACCGACGAATATCCGGAAGCATCTTCGCTGCGTAATCCATTTGGCGATGGCTTCCAGCGCGGCAATGCGCCAACGCCGATCCCAGGTGGTGCGGCATGGTTCTTTGGCGGGGATGACTTCCTTGGCGAGTATCTCGACGGTACGTCGGCACGACAAGCCAGCGAGATCAACACTCTGTCACAGACTCCGAACCCATTCTTTGGTGTTCAGGGGCGCTCGTTCACCGATATTGCGGGCAATGTAACGGCCTGTGATCCGTTCTGCCCGCCGGAAATCTCAGATGTGACCGAGATCACCAACGCTGCCTATGGTCGGATCGACTACGGCACGGACTTCGACAATGGTTGGAACCTCGAAGGCAATTTCGGCGTCCGCTATGTTGAAACCACGGTTCGCACGGGTGGCCTGATCGGCTTCCCGAACCCATTCTTCTTCGATGACCCGGCCACCAGCAATGGCGGCGGCAATGGAGATGGCGTGGTGTCGGTCGCAGAGATCGACGCGGCGTGCGGCTTTGTTCCGCCGGGGCAAACGATCCCGGGCTATTGTAGCCTGTCGGATGCTCGCAAGGCTGAATTTGCGGCGGGTCACACCGGGGATATCCTCCTCGATGACCGTGAGATCAAATTCGATCACTGGTTGCCGAGCTTCAATGCGCGGCTTGATACAGGTGGCGGATTGCTGTTCCGCTTTGCGGTGTCGAAAGGCATTTCGCGGCCAGACCTGCAATTGTTCCGATCCGGCGGTTCGATTGGTGACAACACCAATGATCTGCGGGCAGAAGGCACGCTTGATACGGGGCCGTTGTTCCAATTGAGCACAGGTAACCGCAATGTGCGACCTGTCGAATCCTGGAACTACGATCTCTCGGCCGAGTGGTACTTCGACGATGTTGGCTCGCTGACGCTGTCGCTGTTCCTCAAGGACATCGAAGGCATTGTGAACAATGGCTTCGAGATTGTTGAGTTCATCGACAGCAATGCCGTTGCGATCGATGTTGAAGTCAACGGTCCGGTGAATGCCAATGGGGGTACCCTCAAGGGCTTCGAGCTCGGGTATCAGCAAACCTATGACTTCTTGCCTGGTCTGCTGAGTGGCTTCGGTTCTGCGATCACCTACACCTACATTGATGGTGGGCAGTTCACCAATGCCAACCTCGACGTGAACCAGGGCCTGTTCTCATCGCTGCAGCCACTTGCAGGGATTTCAGAGCACACAGTCAACGCGACGCTGTTCTATGAGAAAGGACCATTCGCCGCTCGTGCAGCCTACAATTGGCGGTCAGACTTCCTGATCACGCCGCGCGACGACATCTTCCCGTATTCGCCGATCTGGCAGGAATCCACGGGGCAGCTCGACGCGTCGATCTTCTACTCTGTGACCGACTACCTCAAACTCGGCGTGCAAGGTGTGAACCTGCTCGATGAGGTGACGGTGACGTCACAAGTGGTCGATTTCGACGGCACGCGGATAACGCGCTCTGCATTCCGCAATGACCGTCGCTTCACATTCCTCGCCCGCTTTGATTTTTAGGGGGACTTAGCGGACGAGAGATGAGGGGGGCCTTTGCAGAGGGTGCGAAGGTCCCCCTCCTTGTTTGTGCTATTGGCCAATCCACCGACGAGGAGGGCGAGAGATGACATTTGCAAAGATGTGCGGCGTGGCGGCATGCCTGTTTCTGGCGAGCGGCTGTGAGGCGTCTGAGAGTCCCGTGGAGGCCAAGGATCGAAATTCGGAGCTGGGGCTCGCGCAGACCTCCTCCGTCGATCAGAATGGCTGGAAACTGGTCTGGAGCGATGAATTCGACGGGGATGAGCTCGACCGGACCAAATGGAAGCCTGAAGAGTCCTGTTGGGGCGGGGGCAACTTTGAACGCCAATGCTACACCGACCGTGAGGCCAATGTAGAGGTCAAAGACGGCCTGCTGCTGCTCAAGGCGCGCAAGGAACAGTTTACAGGCCCAGACAGGCCACCCGAGATCGCGCTCGACCCAAACCCCCAAGTCACGCAGGAATACACGTCGGGCAAGGTCCGCACTCGCGGTCTTCACGCGTGGAAATACGGCCGGATCGAAGCGAGAGCTAAGGTACCCAAAGGGCAGGGGACATGGACGGCATTCTGGATGATGCCTGAAGACGATGCCTATGGCGGTTGGCCGCTTTCGGGCGAGATCGATATTCTCGAAGCGGTCAATCAAGGCGCGAAGTGCGACGAATGCGACGGCGATGTGGGTGAGAACCGCAGCATCAGCGCGTTGCATTTCGGAGAGCTCTATCCAGACAACACCTATGTTTCGAAATTTTCAGCTCTGCCAAGCAATGCGCTGCAGTCAGACGAATTCCACGTCTATTCGGTCGAATGGGGCGAGGGGCTGATCCGGTTTCTGGTGGATGATCGCGTCCACTTCTCGGTCACTCAGGAGGACTGGTTCACCGCCTCTGCACTGGCAGAAGGACGCGCAGCAGCGCCGTTTGATCAGCCGTTTTATGTGATGGCCAACTTTGCGGTTGGAGGGCGATTGTCAGAGAATTACAACGAGAAAGGGCTTGCGGAAAACACCTATCCGGCGCAATTCGAGATCGACTGGGTTAGGATATATCAATGCGGCCCAGATCCTGAGACGGGACGGGAATGTATCAAGTGAGCAGGTTGGGGGCGTAGCCACATGGCCAAGCGCCGCATGGCGGTGACAATCCGGGACGTAGCGGAAGATGCGGGAGTTTCGCTGCAGACGGTAAGCCGGGTCATCAACGCCGAAAACAATGTACGCCCGCAAATGCGCGAACGGGTCCAGTCGTCGATCGACAAGCTGGGCTACGTGCCCTCTCTGGCTGCGCAACGGATGAGCGGGTCACGCTCCTACATCATCCTCGCCATCAATGATCGTGAACGGACAATCGCGGACTGGCGCAATCGTCAGGGCACGGACTGGGTCGATCAGATGCTGCTTGGCGGAATGCTCACCTGTTCCGAACACGGCTATCGCATGATGGTGGAACTGGTTGATACGCACAACGACCATGTTGAGCGCGAACTCAGCGCGACGATTGCCGCGCTCCAGCCCGATGGCGTGATCCTGACACCGCCACACTCCGAAAACAAACTGATCACTCAATTGTTGGAGAGCCGCTCGATACCATTTGCGCGAATTGGATCGACCGAAGAGGGCCCCGGCATTCGTTTGACGATGGACGATACCGGTGCCGCCGAGCTGGCCACCAAGAAGCTGATCGCGCTCGGACACACGCGCATCGGATTGATCGCTGGCCCCGAAGAATACAGCCTGAGCGGTTGGCGTATCGAGGGCTGGAAGCGCGCCATGCAAGCGGCGGGCTTGCCGTGTGATGACCTTTGCGATCGCGGAGATTTTGGGCGCGAATCTGGTCTAGCTGCGGCTGATCGGCTGCTTGAATTGGACGATCGCCCGACGGCTATTATTGGCAGCAGCGACCAAATGACATTGGCGGCTCTGGAGGTCGCACGCTTCAAGCGACTTCGAGTTCCGCAGGATTTGTCGCTGATATCATTTGATAATACGCCGATCGTGCGTTTCAGTCAGCCGGCGCTCACTGCGGTCGATCAACCCATTGCAGAGACCGTCTCGGCTGCGACAGAAGCGCTGATCAAATACCATCGAACCCCTCCGCCAACGCACGTAATCAATGTGCGTGCTCAATTGGTTGAGCGCGAGTCGATCGGGCCAGCTCCCGAGGTTAAGTGACCTCAGATTCACCGACAGAATTGCGGCAGCCGATATGGTTTTTGGTATTGCTGGCAGCGGCAACCGCGGCTGGTGCGACGGCCTATATCCCGTTTCTGACCGTACTTTTGCCACTCAAGATCACCGCGTTGATGGGAACCGAGGATGTCGGCGCGCTCGCAGAAGTGACCTTCTTTGGCGCGATCATCGCAAGCCTGGCCAACATCGCGTTCGGCTATCTCAGCGACCGGACCAAGACGCGCCTGCCTTGGATCGTAAGTGGAATGGTGCTTTCCGGCGGGATGCTGATCGCGACCAGCGCGGCAAGCTCGCTGACCGAGCTCCTTATTATGGTGATGGTATGGCAGGTTGGGCTCAACATGATGCTTGGACCATTGTTCGCTTGGGCCGGTGATTGTGTTCCAGACTCGCAAAAGGGGCTGCTCGGCGGCTTGCTTGCTTTCGCTCCTGCGCTTGGGGCGCTGGCAGGTTCGATCGTGACGATAGAAGGCCTGGCCGATGCGCAGGGCCGCCTTGTACTGGTTGCCGTGTTTGTTGCTGCGCTGGTCCTGCCAGTGGCGATATTCGGTCGAGGGCGCGAACTCGAGCATTTGACGCGACCTGTCGATCGCGAAGAATCGGTTCAGGCGGATCAGCTCCACGGTCGATCGGTCGTAATCAAGATGTGGAGCGCCCGCTTCCTCGTGCAGATAGCTGAGGCGGGCCTGTTCGCTTTCCTATTGTTTTGGCTGCGATCGATCGCGCAAGACTTTCACGAAAATACGGCCGCGAACATCTTCAGCGCCGTGCTTGTCATATCGGTGCCGCTCGCCTTGCTTCTGGGACGGTGGTCGGATGCCAGCAATCGGCCCATTGCCCCGCTCGCAGCCTGTGCAGCCATCGCATCAGCCGGTCTTCTGGTCATGGCGGTGGCCAGTGGCCTGGAGCTCGCAATTGTCGGTTATGTGTTGTTCGGCGTCGCCGCGACGATCTTCCTTTCGTTGCACACCGGGCAGACGCTGCGTGTGCTGCCGCTCCCACAACATCGCGGACGCGACCTGGGTGTCTTCAATCTCACCAACACCGTCCCTTCGCTGGTGATGCCATGGTTGACGCTGACTTTGGTGCCGTCATTCGGCTTCTCGGCCCTGTTTGGACTATTCGCTGGCCTTTCGCTGCTTGCTGCCCTCTTGCTTGGCAGCGTTCCGAGACCGCGATGAGAACTTGACTCACACTATGTGAGCGTGTCACCAATCATTCTTGAGAACGTTCTCATAATGACGTAGCGTGTTCTATCTGGGGAGGGATAAGGCGCCATGCGTAATCGCGCGAAACTGTTCGCCACTACCATTCTTTTGGCCGGTTCGGTGGCCGGATGCTCAGCTTACGGGTCAGGTCCCGTGGCGAGCACGCCAGCCGCTCCAGAGGCAAGCTCGAACCCGGCGGTTTCGTTGTCTGAGGACGAGGTCGTTTCGGGTCTCGTCGCAAAGATGAGCCTGGAGCGTAAGATCGCTCAGCTGATCCAGCCGCAGATCAATTCGTTCACTGCTGAGGATATGGAGCGCTATCGCTTTGGCAGCTACCTCAATGGCGGCAATGGTGGCCCCTATGGCGATGAGTTCGCGCCAGCCTCGGAATGGCTGCGGCTGGCTGACGAAATGTATGACGCTTCGGTGAAGCCTCTTCCCAATGGTGAGCCTGCAATTCCGGTCATGTGGGGCACGGATGCCGTTCACGGACATTCGAACATTGTCGGCGCCACTCTGTTTCCTCACAACATCGCGCTGGGCGCAGCCGGCGATGCCGACTTGGTTCGCCGGATCGGCGCAGCGACGGCCGCAGAGATCGAAGTGACCGGGATTGACTGGAACTTCTCACCCACCGTCGCCGTGGCTCGCGATGATCGCTGGGGACGCACCTATGAAAGCTATTCGGAAAACCCCGATCTCGTAGCCAAGCTTGGCGCGGCTTTGGTCGAAGGCCAGCAAGGCAAGCCTGGCAGCGACAATTATCTCGGCAAGGGCAAAGTCATCGCGACCGCCAAGCACTTCTTTGGCGATGGCGGGACCGAGCGCGGCGTCGACCAGGGCGATGTCAATGGCGATATTGATGCGCTGCTCGACCTTCATGGTCGACCATATCCGGCGGCGATCGAAGCCGGCGTCGAAACCATCATGGCCAGCTTCAACTCGATCAATGGTCGAAAAATGCACGGCAACAAGAGCCTGCTGACCGACGTTTTGCGTGGTCAGATGGGCTTTGATGGTCTGGTCGTCGGTGATTGGAACGGACACGGTCAGATCAAAGGCTGCACCGTAACCGACTGCCCGCAATCGCTGATGGCTGGCCTTGACATCTACATGGTGCCTGA